>Ga0307517_10000905_pt1 | contig 50271 bp, 39 predicted proteins | sample 23_EM_MG_FD_194515 | JGI IMG/M metagenome (GOLD analysis project Ga0307517, IMG submission 194515) | Populus trichocarpa ectomycorrhiza microbial communities from riparian zone in the Pacific Northwest, United States - 23_EM | ecosystem: Host-associated > Plants > Roots > Unclassified | place... | reverse complement strand
CCCGGCTAGGCCAGGCTCAGGCTTAACCAGGCCTGCAGGCTCGGGCCAGGCTAGATCCGAGAGAATTTGGATAGGCCGGGCCCGGCTTTACCGAAGCCTGGCCGGCCTGGCCCGTTGGGAACACTGGCTGCAGCTCGTCACCCCCTCACAACCCACCTTCATGTGCATTGATGCACTAGACGAATGCACAGGAGTGCAACGAGTCAAGCTGCTCGATTCGCTAAAACAAATCCTTGAGAAGTCATCGCACACCCGAATATTTGTGACTGGGAGGCCCCATGTTCGGGCCGAGATCGAAATGCGCCTTGCTGGACGGGTGATAAGTGTATCGATACGCCATAGCCAAGACGATATCATTAGCTACCTTCGTGTTAGGCTGCGTGATGACCAAGCACCAGATGCCATGGACGAGGCCCTGGAGGCGGAAATCCTAGAGATGATACCTGAAACTTTATCGGAAATGTGGGTAGAGGCAATGGCATTGAGAATCCGACCCCAAACTATCGGCTAATAGATATATTTAGGTTTCTACTCGTTTCCTTAAGCATCGATACTGTCTTGCAAGAATCGACAATATATCGGAGACGAGAGATGCTCAACAAAATGACTGATGGATTCGGGTTGGGAGATTCTTACGGTGCGACGATCGAACGGATAATGGCGCAGGATGGGGATAAATCGAGACTCGGGATGGGAGCTTTGATGTGGATTAGTCATGCTGAACGGCCACTGAGGGCGGATGTGCTCTGCCACGCCCTAGCACTCGAGCTATCCTCCAGGGATTTCAATGCCAGCAATATCCCATCGATTTCGACCTTGGTGGGCTCCTGTCAAGGGCTTATTACTGTGGACAAGGAGGCATCAACTGTGCGACTGGTCCACTTTACGCTGCAAGAGTATCTTTCCGGCCATCCCGATATTTTCAGTAGACCTCACTCGGCAATGGCAGAGATCTGCTTGGCATATCTGAATTCTGAACAGGTCGGGGCCCTTTCAGGCGATCCCTCTCCCGACATCCGGAACATGCCTTTTCTGGAATATTGTTCTATATACTGGGGGGTCCACGCGAAAAGGGAACTCTCGGACTGTGCTAGGTCCCTTGCACTTGAGCTACTTCAGGAATATGATGACCACATATCCACCAAATTCATTTTTGAGCAGCTAGGGTACATAATTCGCAGAGATTTCGGTAACAAACTCCAGTTCAGTGGACTCCACCGCGCATCGTTCTCGGGGATTACTAGGGTCGTAACTGATTTGATAGAGCTGGGCTGTTATAATATCAATGAGAAAGATATTTTGGGGTTTACACCACTTGCGTGGGCAGCTCATAATGGACACGATGAAATAGTCAGGATACTCCTCGAGTATGAAGAGGTCAACTCTGACGAGCCGGCTAATACTGGCCAAAGCCCGCTCTCACTTGCTTCTCAGAATGGACATGAGGGAGTAGTGAGAATCCTCCTCGGACGGGAAGAGGTCAACCCCGAAAAGCAGGATAGCGAATGGCGAACACCGCTGTCGCATGCGGCTGGGAGTGGGCGTGAGGGAGTGGTAAAAATACTACTCGGGCGCCAAGAAGTCAACCCCGACAAGCCAGATAACCGGGGCCAAACGCCGCTCATGTTTGCCACTAGGCACCGCCATCAGAAGGTGATAGCGCTGCTACAGCCTCATAAAGCGATACCCCAAAATACCTTTGAGGCCTAGAGATACTACCTCTGGAAATCAATGTCGTTCCTTCCCTTTCAGAGCACACTGCTTATGGAAGTCCACCTTGGATATTGCCCGTTGTAGGCGAAGAATCCCATGAGATTGGAAGATGCATATATGTCACCACACCCGCCTCTGACCCTATCTACCCTTGCTGAGTGAGGATTTATGAGCACCTGCCTACAAAATATCGTGGAATCTGGTCTGTGGGAGGAAATAGCTCTACTATTGTCAGAGTGTTCAGTGTATAGCTTTCAGTTTTTATCCTATCGTGTTTGATTTTCTGTAAATTCTTGCTTGCGACCTTTTTTTCCCCAGATTATACTCTATCTTTCTTCCTTTCCCGCCTTCCATCCTCTTTCCCGGGTGATGGCTAGTCCGTATATAGAGTGGTCCTTTAGATATAGCAGAGGCGGTATGCGATAACACAAGGATTCTTAAGCCGATTGTGAACTATATCAAAATTGTACATACCATAAGGTACTAGTTACCATAAATGATACAGCTTAATTGATATTACGGTTTTGCGCTGCATGGGTACCCACTAGCTACCCTGATATAAACATGGGCCTGGAGAGTAAGGGCCCCGTAGGCGGGCTGCCCATTAATCTCGCTGGTCAAGCAATCAACTTGCTAAGATAGCATGAAACACAGCAGCAGAGAAATCAACAAGAATGTACACACACACTGTAGTGGGCCTCAGAGACGACTACTGTTATCTTCTAGTAGATGTCACATAAAAGTCATCGAATCCTCAACACTGCAATATTACGCATCGTGGGATCAACCTGAAGGAACACTTCTAGGACCATACCGAAAAGCTATCCAACAATAAGCGAGCTCCACAAAATTACTAGAAGGTGTCCCCGAAACGCAATACAGACACTTGCTGTGGGGTGTCACCTCTAGGTTGGCAATAGACAGACTAAAAAGCCCGGAGTATCACCCGATCCCATCTACAAGCAAATTGGCGCAGAGAGTGTGTGTGAGATGGATGGTGGCGTCGGCTGTGGTTGGAATTAGGGTGGCGTGATATGATAGACTGCAGCGTGAAACGAGTTAGATTTCTAATTAATGAACCAATGGTTAAGGTAGTGTTTTCTATCAAGGGTAAGCTCAGCGACCATCATAATAGGAAATTGCGCTTCTTTTACGGAGGATTTCATGTAGTATTGTGACATCACAGCACTGAAGTTTTGCTAAGAACGGTACCGGTACCAAAGTATGGTCAAAAAGGACGGAGAAAATTGAGTGGCATGATAGGGATTAGGGGCCTCGATTTTTAGAAAAGGCAGAAAAAGGGGGATATTTGATGATGCTATTGAGCTGGAGCAGTTAAACCGAGTGATTATTCATGAATCTGTGGATTTTATTCCATTAGGTAAGGCCAATCGAGACCAAAGGAGTTAGGGCTTCTGGAATGGAGCAGTTCTTTCAAGAATGGATTGAGATGTATATTGGCAATTTCGCCGTCACTGTGGTTAAGTGCGAAATGCCGTAAAATCTCAGGAACAACGAACTAGTCTTGACAAGTCGTGCAGCGAAATCAGACCCTCCGATTGACAGGGAGTCTGCGGACAGGGCCAGATAACGTAAGCAGCCGTCCTTGGACGTCCCTCTGGGGCATTCAAAGTTCTGAAAACACCTGCGAGGCTAGCCCAGGCGAGTTCGCTATTCCTGAGATTTTGCTATATCTCACGCCTTCAATCCGGTTTTCGGGTCCTCTGGGACAAGAATCTTTTCCATTGGGCTTGTCTTATCACTACAACCCATAATATTTTCCGCCCTTTTTCTATATGCCATACCCGAGTACAATACAGGTGCCATTCTGTTTGTCTTTTTGAGTGGCTTTTTTTAAATTGATTTTTGTGGCTACTAGGAACACTTCTTGGGGTTGAAAATGTTGAATTATGACAACCCGCAACCACCGGCTGAAGCTCTCGTTTTGTGATTACCAAGATTGAGAAACCCAGGACGACAAGATGCGCCCTAAGTTGCTCGAGCACAGCCGTTGCATCCAAAAACCGTTCTGATAGTCTACGAGTAATGAGACTGTGCAAAGCTAGGCCATAGAGAGATATTCCTGTTGAACATCTAGTAGAGGTTAATACTATTGCCGTGGTGATAAGCACGTTCAGGCGACCTGTGTCGTAGAGGCAAAGGAGCAAGACCTCTTTCCCCGCTGGACTTGGCCCCTGCCACCGGAAGCGACTAGAGCTCCCAGACGGATCACTACTGCTACTTGCGACAGGGATTTCGTTTCGACGGATTTACCTTGCCTTCGAGTGTGTAGAGCTGCGGTGGGGGGTCGCCAACGCGGTGGTTTATTATTGATCGTGCTCCCCCCGTGCTACCGGGTGCCTCAAAGAACGTTCAATCGGTACGAGAACCAGCTCCCCGACCGACACGAGGTAGGGTTTCCCTGACGTGCCGCAAGTTGAGTTAATTGCCATGGAAGTTTCCTGGTTTTTCACATCCTTGCGAGTGTTTATTATGATAGAGTAGGTGACCGAGGGTGCAAAAACCGGCTTAGGAGGTCCGACTGACCGTTGGGGAATATTAGTGTGAGATAGGGAAAGAGCTGCTCAGTTGTGATTACGGTCGGAGATGTGCAGTTCAGTACTGAACGAGTAGAGGCTGCGTTTTCTGCTCGTATTGGAGGCTGCTGAGTAACGGTTGCATAAATGAATTTGAGAGAGCTTCCGCAACAGCTGTGTGTACTTGTAATGTTCCGGAGTGCTCAAACGTCCACACTTCTTTGCTCCCCCATCTATTCACTTCGGGGTATCCGTCCTCCCTCAACGTATCTAATGCTTCAACATTCTACTGATGTGATTATTAGGACATCGATACGTGCTGCAGGGTGGAATGTTGGGGAATCATTGGAAGATTTATTGACTGAATAAATCACTATTGTTCGCCTGGCATACCAGTGGTACAATGCAATTGTGATTCTCAGAACACTTTGCCTTTACCGAGAGAGGCCGCCCTGACCCGCAACGGTAACGGAAATGTATGAAGGGGGAGTAGCACAGTACAATACCCTTACTTCAACCCCACAATATTACCACGGCCGATGGGGTTTCTTGTTTCCGCAAAAATTGCTTAACCGTGTCGGCCGGCTAGGCTGCGGTACTCCAGCTCGACTAGTTTATACTTTAGATCTGCAGGTATCATATCCAGGCCTAGGGCACATTTACCTAGCCGTCAAGTTCAAAAATTTGGGGGATAAAACTAGACAGTGGCATCTCGGCCGGCATCATTTTCCGATAGACGGTACAAGAGTAATTACCCAATTTTTCATCGGCCAAAGTTCCTGCTAATAGACCGTCAGAATGGGATGCAACCTCAGAGGTGAATTTGAAAATTCCACCAGACGCTACGCGAGTAGAGGGCAGGCTAGGTAAACAGTAGGCCATCCATTTGGCCCCACACCTCTAACCGTCAAGCCCTCCTTGACGGTCGCTGCTGTCCAGCTGCTATGGCCGTTTATGTGAACGGGTCCTTATTCTACCGTCAGTACTTGGGAGTTTTGTTGGGTAGTGGGTAGGATAGAACTGTACTCGACCTGTGAGCTACGACTTAGAAACCCATTCATGGCGCCGCCCTATAGTATTGACACAATAGCCGCGGGAATGATATTAGCTTTGCGCCTTTCAAATAGGTTAGTTTGAGTGCCCTCCGACGCGTGATGAGTACAGCCGCGTTCGCAAAATTCTCGTACCCCTCCTTGCACCTCAAGAACAATACCTATTTACAACAACGGGACAACAAAGAAGCCTTCTGATAACTATCTTTCGAATATACCCCTAGGGGCATTGTAAACCATTATCACCATTTATCATACCGAATAATCAAGGGAGAGGGTTAGCAAAGCGTTTCTAATTACTCGTGGCACGAGGGAGGGTACGAGAACTTTGCGAACGCGGCTGTAGCTGTAGCTGCCATCCGCTGTGGCGCCAGCAGAGCCCCACTTCTTCGGCTCGACCCCACCTTTCTTCCGCTCCAGAAATATCACCAACTAACCATACTCAGTAACTCCCTCTCTTCAACAAAGCAAGCAATAGCGAGTGGAATATGTCTCAATATACCATCAGCAATAATACGAACTCTTTTAACAATGTATCGAACTATATTGTTCCCGGTGATCGGTCTCGGCTCCTGACCTGGCTATCATCCCTGGCGCCAGGCTTACGCCATTGTGGTATTCAGGAGCGCCGTGTCGACAATGTCGGGGAATGGCTCATACAGACTGAGGAATTCAGGAGATGGTGCTACTTGGGTGGGGAAGGCGAAGGCGATGGAGCGGTCCTGTTTTGCTACGGGGATCCGGGGGTCGGCAAGACATTTATTAAGTAATAAGACTATTTCCCAGGGGGAGAAGAAAGCGAACCCGTGCTAACAACTCACGATGACAGTTCACCAATAGTAGATAGGCTATGCGATGAAGCCAAGGGACAAAACATCGCTATTACGTGTTTTTACTTCGACTTTGGAGCCCGAGAGGAGCACTCAGCGACTGGTATACTGGGTTCCTTGCTGAAGCAGATTGTTGGCGGAATGGAAAGGATTCCTGAGGAAATATCGCGGGCCTTGCAGGATCAGAAAAAGGCCATTGGTGGACGCAGGCCGCGACTCGCTGATATCGTGAAGATGCTGCGGCTCATCACCCCCTTACAACCCACCTTCATGTGCATTGACGCACTAGACGAATGCACAGGAGTACAACGAGTCAAGCTGCTCGATTCGCTGAGGGAAATCCTTGAGAAGTCACCGCACATTCGAATATTCGTGACTGGGAGGCCCCATGTTCGGACTGAGGTTGAAAAACGACTTGCTGGACGGATGATAAATGTGTCGATACGCCATAGCAAAGACGATATCATTAGCTACCTTCGTGTTAGACTGCGTGATGACCAAGCACCAGATGCCATGGACGAGGCCCTGGAGGCGGAAATCCTAGAGATGATACCTGAAACTTTATCGGAAATGTGGGTAGAGGCAATGGCATTGAGAATCCGACCCCAAACTATCGGCTAATAGATATATTTAGGTTTCTACTCGTTTCCTTAAGCATCGATACTGTCTTGCAAGAATTGACAATATATCGGAGACGAGAGATGCTCAACAAAGTGACGGATGGATTCGGGTTGGGAGATGCTTACGGGGCGACGGTCGAACGGATAAAGGCGCAGGATGGAGATAAATCGAGACTTGGACTGGAAGCTTTGATGTGGATCAGTCATGCGGAACGGCCACTGAGGGCGGGTGAGCTCTGCCATGCCCTAGCAGTCGAGCTAGGTTCCACGGATTTCAATGCCAGCAATATCCCGGCGATTTCAACATTGGTGAGCTGCTGTCAAGGGCTTATTACTGTGGACAAGGAGGCATCAACTGTGCGACTGGTCCACTTTACGCTACAAGAGTATCTTTCCGGCCATCCCGATATTTTCAGTAGTCCTCACTCGGCAATGGCAGAGATCTGCCTGACCTATCTGAATTCCGAACAGGTCAGGGTTCTTTCAGGTGACCCCTCTCCCAACATCCGGAACATGCCTTTTCTGGAATATTGTTCTTTATACTGGGGGGTTCACGCGAAAAGGGACCTCTCAGATTGTGTCAGGTCGCTTGCGCTGGGGTTGCTTCAGGACTTTGATGACCACATATCCTCCAAATATATTTTTGAGCAGCTAGGGTACATAATCCGTAGGGATTTCGGTAACGAACTCCGGTTCAGTGGACTACACCGCGCATCGTTCTCTGGAATTACTGGGGTCGTAACTGGTTTGATAGAGCTGGGCTGTTATAACATCAATGAAAAGGATATTATGGGGTTTACGCCACTTGCGTGGGCAGCTCATAATGGACACGATGAAACAGTTAGGGTACTGCTCGAGTGGGAAGAGGTCAAATCTGACGAGCCGGCTAATTCCGGCCAAACACCGCTCTCTTTTGCTGCTCAGAATGGGCATGAGGAAGTAGTAAGAATCCTCCTCGAACGGAAAGAGGTCAACCCCGACAAACGAGATAGCGACGGCCTCACACCGCTGTCGCATGCCGCTCAGTGTGGGCGTGTGGGAGTGACGAAAATACTACTAGGCCAAGAAAAGATCAACCCCAACAACCTAGATAGGCACGGCCGAGTACCATTGTGGCATGCCGCTTCAAATGGGTGTAAGGGAGTGGTGGAAATACTGCTGGGGCGGGAAGAGGTCGGCCCCACCAGCCCGGATTTTGCACACCAGACACCGCTCTTAGTAGCTGCTGAAAATGGACATGAGGGAGTTGTGAAAATACTACTCGGGCGAGAAGAGGTAAACCCTGACAAGCCAAACAATAGCGGCCTCACACCGCTCGCGGTTGCTGCCACTGGAGGGCATGAGGGAGTGGTGAAAATGCTACTGGGACGGAAAGAGGTTAGCCCAGATAGGCCGAATAATTACGGCCAAACACCACTCTCGTATGCTGCTTCGGCCGGGTATGAGGGAGTCGTGAAAATACTACTTGGACGGGAAGAAGTCAACCCCGATATGCCAGATAATGGCGGCCGAACACCGCTCTCCCGTGCGGCCCAGAATGGACGCGAGGGAGTAGTAAAAATACTACTCGGGCGTGAAGAAGTCAACCCCGACAAGCCAGATAATAGGGGCCGAACGCCGCTCTCCCATGCGGCTCAGGATGGACGTGATGGAGTGGTAAAAATACTACTTGGGCGGGATGAAGTCACCCCCGACAAACTGGATTATTGGGGCCGAACGCCACTCATGTTTGCGACTACACACCACCATCCAAGGGTGATAGCGCTGCTACAGCCCCGTGAAGCGATAGCTTACAATACTTCTTGAATCTTAAAGATACCACCTAATGGAAATCAATGCTGTTCCTTCCCTTTCGAAACACACGCTACTTATGGAATTCGACCTTAGATATTACCCGTTATAGGTGAAGAATCCCATGAGATTAGGGGGTACATACAGGGACTGTATATGTTATCACCCCCGCCTCTAAACCCATGTCTCGCCTCGCCGAGTGAGGATTTATCAGTCTCCGCCTATAAAGTATAGTGTTATCTGGTCTGTGGGAGGAAATAGTTCTATTGTTGCTAGAAGGTTCAGTGTATAGCCTACAGTTTTCATCCTATAGTATTTGTTTTTTTCCCTCTTGTAGATTGTTGTCTACGGCCTTTTTGTCCCATATTATACTTTATCTTCTTTTCTCACACCTCCATCCTTTCCCCTGAGTAATAACTAGCCTGCCTATAGAGTGGTCCTTTAGATAGAGAAGAGGCGGTATATGATAGTACAAGGATACCTAAGTTGATTGTGGACTGCATCAAAATCGTAGTTATCGTAATAATATTAATATTATTATGAAAATCTTTGAGCCCAATTCTGAGTAGTGACTCTAGGGCTATAGACAGCTTTTTAGTGTGAATAATCCGATTGTATTTATGGTATCACGTGCCTGACAGTCTTGACTACGTAATAGAGAGTTTGGGGAGTTTATTAGTCTGTTTATATAGTGTCTACACCCACGCCCAACATCTTTTAGTTATTTCTTTCACTTCTGTTACACCACATCGGTACACCATCGGCAAATCATTACCATATGATCAAACAAATGACTCATTTCAGGCTCGCACACAACCTTTTCATTGCTTGTATCCGCCTCCGTATGGGATCTTACAGAAGATTCCAGACTACTCAGGTAAGATACCGATTGATCAATAATGTTGGATTACATCTACTACCCATTTTGCTCAGAGGAAATCTATTGCAGAACAGGTATCCTACTTCTCCAACCGGAGATCATCAGAGAACCAGTGTTCCTAACCGTCCAGTCCGTCCGTCTTGGAGGTAGGGCTGGACGGACGGACCGCCTGTGGTATTCCGTCTTTTTCGAGTCCACGAAGGGACTAGGGTAGGTGGAGGTAGGACCCTGTGATGTTCTCCTGTCACATCTCTTTGGCTGGTGCGTTTAGAAAATTTGGGTTCATGATTTTATCTGGCTCGTAGCCATATGCATAAACTAATAACGGAGGCGGGAGGAATACATTTTTAAGGATTAAAAAGGCCAAAAGTGATTGCCAGGTTAGAACTCAAAAACCACCGGCTTAAATCTGCAAGGCGGTAGAGTAAGCATATCCTCGCTGGAGAGGGCACTAGCAGTATCGCCATCGGAAAGTTCTAATACTGGCTGCAGATATCTGGATCCGAGAGGGCCAACTAAGTTTCCCGGTAACCCCGCCCGAAAATACTAAGAAGTGTGCTGCAAGTTAACTTCGGTTGCATCTGTTCCTTCGCTTCGTTGCGACATCACTATGACTATCGTTAAAGCTAGGGACTTATGGGGGTATTGAAAATAAAAAATAAGGCTTATAGCAGAATGATTGGTTTAGTCATATCTTAAAGTTAATACTTGGAGCACGGATGATTTATTTTATCTTCTCTTTCTTGCAAGTATCATTGATAATATTATTATATCATTGATTTTATTGTTGTCGGTTACAAGGCATCACCGTATATCACTCATAGTTTGTCTGCAGCCCCCGGACGTCCTCAGCCATCCCCGGCCCTCATTCCTAATACCTGCCGCATGCGGAGCTCTCCCCGCAGTCTTTACCCACACCCTGCCTTCTTCTGATACCCCCAATAGTCCCCCCCCCAATCCCGACAGCACTACCATCTCCCCTGACGTCTACCTAACCAGCCGCTTTCCTGTTTGTCTCAATATACTAATAAAGGCCTAGCGTGTAGGGCCCGGCTTTCCCAGCTTGGCCCGGCAGCCCCCCGACCAACTTGCCCTACACGGGACCACGGCTGGAGGTCTCGTTCCGTCCAGTCTTCTTGGAATTATCCCCGCCGCCCCTGTGGGGCCCCGGGAGGGTTCGGACCACTGCCAAGAACTGCGGACGTTACACGACATGGGAGGCGTTTTCTAGGCAGAATGTGGAGTTCATGAACCATATTTCAGAAGTGCAAAAGGTATAACCTCATTACAACACAGCAATAGGTCTTTAGGCAACTTGACTTGGAATTAGGATGTCATGAAATGCTACTATGCTATCGCGGCTCATGGTGACTCTTCGGAGAAGTTTGAGAGTGAGATGGATAAAGTAGAGACCAGGATCAGCAAAGGACTCGAAGAACTGGACGAGAAGATCGGAAAACTGTAAGAGAAGGTAGGAAACAAACTGGACGAGACAGAGCTCAATGATTCAGTTTGCCTATTGTGAGGACACTCTAGGTAGCTACAACTAAGCTCAAAATGGGAAAAGTTGATATCTCTTTATGTTGCTATCTTTAGACTGGAGCCCGTGCCTTCTATTTCCCGCGTGCAGGGTCGTACTGCGATTGCACAGGAGCCACAATTTCTGGCATTCTCTAGGCCATGTCATATGGTTTTTAAAACTCTTTGTACCCTATAAATCTCTCCTCCATTTGTATGTTCAACCCGAATTTTTGCTAGAATATAACGGTACAAACTCGACACATGCAATCGGCCACTAGCAATATCTGTGACAGCAGTAGCCGCCGTTGAAAAATGGGATCGGTGGTTTTAACAACACTTTCTGTAAGGGCCAGTTTACCGGTAGACGGCCGTCTAGCAACCAGAGACAGTGCCGACCGTCGAAGAAAGTCAGTTAGATAAACGGGCTTTCAGCTATATACTAGACAGTATATTAGCTAAAATGCAACTCTTCTGTTTTCTTTACATACCTCCAACTGTCTGTCTCTTTCTAAAATTTAAATTTGTAATAGGTGGTTGTACTAGACGGTGGAGTCTCAGCCGTTGTCTGGTAAACGACGCGAAAGTGTTTGACCAATTTTCCACAGTCCTAGATTCTTGTAGCCAGACCATCAAAAAGTTACGTTGTATACTCTAGATAAACACCATCTAGTTTGCCGTACTCTCCTTTACTGTCAAGTTCCCCTTAACAGTCGGCATTGTTTCAGGCTTTTAGACGGACGTCTATAGGTAAACGAGCCCTAAGTCGGGTGACTATATTAAAGAAAAACGAAAGATTATCTGCGTGGAAGGGGGAGAGATTATGGAGGAGAAAATCTTGATCTTTATTCTATCATCGCACTCAGAAGGAAAATTAATGTCCTTAAATACATAACTCAGAAAACTTTTACATTCTAACTTCTTCCTTTCCTAGACTGCCTTTCCCTACGATAACATTCGCTGCATCCTTTCTCCCTCTCTCCAACCTCCCCTGACCGCTTCACGTCCATTCTCTCCATTTCCTCCGCTTCATCTCTCTTCCATTCCTACCGCTTCTTCTTCCCTCCCTTCTCTTCTTACACACTTCTTCAATACGCACCCAGCTCCTATTTAGTTCTCCGTTTTCCAGATTATTCATGTTTGTCCTTTATACGAGAAGTGATGAATTCCGGAGATGTAGTCGTGGTTCTTGAGATATCTAGATTTGGCTATCAATCAAAGCGCCGGTGATTCACAATAGATATATATGTTATGCATCGGCCCTCTCTACTGGAGTAGAGTGCTAGATATCAGGCTTTGCTCACTGGCCGATTTAACAGCATGGTGGGTTGGCTTGTGGAAATGAGCATATCTTGGGAGTAGAGGGGCAGTGAAGGTGGAAGCAATAAGGGTGTTTTTCTTTACTCTGGGAATTCCCGGGTGAGCAAGACATATCCTAAGTACATGGCAGGATTCTTTGGAAGCAAATATCTCTAATAGCCAGGCTTTCTAGTTTCTTAGAGGCAGGCAGCTGGTGTGGCTAGGCCTGAGGAAGGTACCGCCATTGTCGGGGGCAGTGAGCCCAAGCGTCCAGTCCGTCCATCTTCGGGTCCGGACGGGTCGGACGGCGTACCCGAAAGGATTCCCGGGACGGACAGGTATCTTGGGGCCCATCCAGAAGACTGCCCGGGATAGACGGGCGGGGACTACAGGTGCCTTAGGTTGCGGAATCTGCCGTGCCCCTCCATGTGACGGGTGGGCCCGGAAGGTGACACGATAGGAGGTCCCCCCAGGGAGTTGGCGTAGGCAACAAGTAACGGCTGGTGACCGAGGAGTGAAATAAGGCTTGTAACATCCGAGGCAATGACTTAAGTACTTATGAAATTGTTCATATAAAAGCTATAAATTAAAAAAGGTAGGAAGGCTTGTGTATGTATTGAGTATCGGGAGAATTTGTGGTTTTGAGAGGTGGGTATAAGGTGAATATAAAGTGGATATAAGGTGGACACACCTGGTGGTTGTAAATAAATCAGTTACCATTAACGAAGAAGCGATTGGCTCACATAGAGTTACTACATTCCCTCTACTACCGCAATAAAATTAGTCGCATATTCCAGAAGAATGCATAACTTGAATTTATTCCGAAAACTATATAGAACAACCTATACTCGCCATCCTACTCACACCAGTCCTGTTCATGTATTTAATTAGGAACCAAAGTCTGAGGTGAAAGGTGCTAGCGATTTATAGGCCTGACAGAAAATTGGCAGCTATAGGTGACTGCCGGGCCCTACCGGCAGATCCCGTTCCCAATAAGAGTGCAGGGCAAGGCCGTCAACCCATAGGACTGCCGTCTTTACGAAAAGCAGAGGCCTTAAGTTACCCGGCCGTCCGTACCCACCCTGCCCCGCCCAGGACCATAGCCAGCCAGGGCCCCACCGTCCTCCCGGGACGGTTGGGCACACTGGTCGGGGGCAGTGACCATTGATGTTGATTGCGGTATTCAAGTTAGGTATGGTATGACCGATATATTTCCTGATACAGTTAGCCCTATTGTATTAATTTTTCTACTCCAAGGTAAAATGAGAAAACTTAAAATTTCTCTAGCTATGCAGGGAGCTAATATTTCTTTAAACCCTTCTATAATCCTTTAGACGACCATTAAATAAAGACTTCTATAGAAATCTTTGAGCTCATGGGTAGTTGGTGATTAAGAGGAGCTTGAAGTTGGTCATATTCGGAATTGGTTGAGGTTAACTATTCACAATTGAGCAAAACTAACTGGTAAGGTGGAGGGTTAATTAGCATTGAGCTGCACAGTACCGTACTCAACGAGAACGAAGCACATGGACTCATCCGGGAGAGGTAAGGGCTCTTCCGACCCTATAATTTTCCGCAGTTCCCTGTCAAGTTGACGGCTTCACTCACTCGGACACTCAAACTAGAACCGGAATTCTTTCTCCTAAAACTAGATAAAACATCATAACTGAAGTCAGCATATTGTTCATCAGGAGATCAACAAATTACCGTCTGTCCGAGAGGGGGGAGGGGTGAATAGCCTGTGAAGTGATCTGGTGGGGATGTAGAGGATGGCGGGAGATTGCCGGTGACAGTTGGAGAGTCCTTCCATATCCACTATGGTCGGCCAAGGGGGAGTACGTCAGCTGGTAAAGTGGGTGAGGCGACGAGTCTGGTCGCGTGAACCTGAGAAATAGTGGCTGGTGCTTTCCTGTATAAATAGCCGGGCACACCCCTTTTGTTCCTCTCTCGGTCAGCCACAGTCGTTTCAACCGGGACTGTTCGTATATGGTTTTGCTCCTCTCGGATATGGTTTCTTTCTCCTCTCAAATGTTTCTTTCAGCTCTCCATCCCCCATACCCGTTACTGGTTGAACCCCAATGTGCCTTCTTTCATTGTTCCTTTTGTTCCTCTCAAGTCACTTCTTTGATAGTCTTTGTTTTTCCTTGTGGAGGGATCGCGGTGGTAATAGCTGGACTCAACCGCTCCACTGTTTGGCTAGCCTGTGTATTTCTTATTATTCAATTGATGAGTGTTGTCGCAATAAGATATCTCGACTACTTCTGCTATCACTTTTTGGTCTAAAGTACCGATCGCATATTGTAACAGGGGCTGTTGAGGAGGGCACGAGTGATGTCTCATGTTTTACAGTATAATGATTCGTTGGGAAGTGTATGATTTCAACTTGGGCTAGTACCGGGGGCCCAAGTCCTAGGAATGTAGTCCCCTATAATCCGTTCAGTCGTTACCTAGCCGGGCGCAGTCTGTCTTAGCGCTCCAAAAAATACAATGAGCTGTTGTCCATCCCGTCCTACCCTGGGAATGGACGGAATAGACCTTGAAGGCATTCTGACCGGACCCTTGGGTTAACTGCTCTCCGCCCAGCCTTCTGATTCTGTTGCTAAGTGTAGTGTTCATTTTTCTGACTTTGTCTTCCAACCTGTCGAACCCCTTACCCACCCTACTACCCAGATTTCTTTTGGATTGCCTATAGGGCCCTCAGTTATGTTATTTGGATGTGGAGTTATGGGACATGCAGTTATGCCAATATGCAGTTATGCGGGGACGCAGCTGTGAGGATATAGGGATATGTCGGTATGCTGATACACTTCTGGGAGATAAGCGGTTTTGAGATAAGCGGTTTTTTGGTGTGCGCGGACTAGAAACTAAGCAGTGAATTCTTGTTTTCATATTCCACACCGGTAGGGATATGATATTGGATTTATTGTGTTTGTTAATACCCATTGCGGTCGGACATTAGGTATCGGGGATTTGGCTTCATGATATTTGTTTTATCCTCTACCATCAGGCATACGGGTATTAACGGAGAGGATAGGCTTCAGAGCTCATGGAGGATGATGGATATTGGAACTGAGGATGACTCTAGATTGCTTGAGATCCATAGGGGTAGGGATTTGCCGGCTTAGGGATTTCTCTCGAGTGTATTGAGTTCCGGGAGTTTTTTTAACCTTCCCGGACCCAGAGAGATATCTGTTAGCCTGCTTTGAATAAATCGGGAGAGAGCAGCCGACAGGTCCACTATTATTCCATGTTCTTCCGGGCTTAGAGCCTATTGCGATTGCGCGTTTCTTCTCCCATTCTTGCTTTCTCTATGATGCAACGAGTTGGCTCTAAAGACTTCATTTAAGGTAATTGAACAAGGCGAGAGTATTTAAGTGAAGCATGGTTGAAAGGGGCATAAGCGAGGGCCAAGAATGGCCATTGTTTGGATTATGGAGTTTCTGGTTCTGTCCATGACGCCCGCCTGGCTACCTATTAGGGAAGGTGATGGGATATGATACACATGCCTCACACCGTAATTTGTGTGTATAGTTTGCCAGGAGCCTCGGCAGCCCCCACAGCCGGATAAGTACACTAAACAGGCTTGGTGACGCACCGCGGTTCATAGATACTGCCCCAGATGTAGAAACTCACTAAACTCCATATTTACAGTTGCGACAAGAAAGTCACAGGGCAATGTTAGAATTGGGTCTGGCGTGAAGAAGGAAGATTATGGCACGATCGCAAGAGCGTTATAGCATCATTAGGACCTGACCAATCTCCTACACTAGCCAAGACAACCCAAAATGCCTACTAGAAATGTAGAGTAAATAAATATGTCTGCCTGTGTCCGGTTACTTTCTTGTCGTGACTGCCAGTGTACCCAAAGCCCTGGTTCTGGGGTGGTGGCTTATCGAAGTATGACAATCTTTGAACCCGATTCTGGGTAGAAACCCTGGGTTTAGAGACAACTTATTAGTATGAATCCGGTAATCCTGTCGTATTTGTGGTATCATGTTCCCGACAGCCTTGACTGCGTAATGGAGAGCTTGGGGAGTTTAAATATGGTCCATTTCCACGCCCAACCTCTTTTAGTTATTTCTTTCACTTCCATTACACACCACCACATTGATACACCATCGACAAAGCCTTACACTATGATCAAACAAATCTCTCATTTCAAGCTCGCACGCAACCATTTCGTTGCTGGTACCCACCTCCGTATGGGATCTTACAGAAGATTCCACACTACTCAGGTAAGTGCTGATTGATCAATAATGTTGGATTACATCTACTAACCATTTTCTCAGAGGAAGTCTATTGCAGAACAGGTATCCCACTTCTCCAATAGCAAATCATCCAAGAATGATGGAGGTTATATGACATCTGAGGAGTTTAATTCGCAAATGTCGGAGATTAGGAAGGGTGTTTTGCACGGGAAAGGAGTATAACGCCATTACAACATATCACTAGGTCTTTGAGAAACTTTACTAAATTGTATTAGGAAGCCCTGCAATGCTGCACTTATCTCGTCAATACTTCAGAGAGGCTTGACAGTGAGATCGACAAAGTAGAGGCCACGATCAGCAAAGCACTCGAAACACTGGAAAAGAGGATGGGGAAAAAATTGGATGAGAAGTTCCGAGAACTGGAGAAGAGGATGAGGAGGGAACAGGAGGAGAAGATAGAAGGACTGGATGAGAATATCGAAGATTTGGATGTGAAGATTTTCAAATCGCCTTGAAGATAGGAGAAATTATCCACTCTCAGCGTCGTACTGCTATTGATCGAGCCAGAATTTCTGGCATTCTCTAGGCTATGTCATATGATTTTTAAAACTCTTTGTACCTTATAAATCTCCCCTCCATTTGTCTGTTCAACCCGCATTTTTGCTAGAATATCATAGCACAAACTCTGCACATTCAATCGGCTACTGGAAATGTCTGTGACAACAGTAGCCGCCGTGGAAAAACAAGATCAGTAGTTTTAACAACACCTTCTGTAAGCCGGTAACGATATATATGTTATGCTTCGGCCCTCTCTACTGAAGTCGAGTGCTAGATATCAAGGTTTGCTCACTGGCCGATTCACCAGTATAGGTTGGCCTGTGGAAATGATCATATCTTGGGAGTAGAGGGGTGGTGGGGGTGGAAGCAATAATGGTGTTTTTCTTTCCTCTGGGAATCCCCGGATGAGCGAGGCATATCCTAAGTAAGTACTTGGCAGGATTCTTCGGAAGCAAATACCTCTAACAGCCAAGCTTGCTAGTGCCTTAGCGTTAAGCAGTTGGTGTGGCTAGGCCTAAAGAGGGCGCCTCCATTGTAGGAGGCCGTGGCCCCTGATTATTGCATTAGGCATGGTACGGCCAAGATCTTTCTTGATACACTTAGATTGCGGGTTGGGAAACCACACTGCCAATTGGGACAAGCACATGGGATAGCGCTTGGGGGGTAGGAGCCATGTCTTGGAGGTCGGCGGAAAAAGGTATCGCCTGTTGCCGAGCCAGAGATGGGTCATAGCTCAGACACCCTGGGTCCTTGGACCCCCATACATATACCACCTTCCAGCTTCCCGACCACTAGATCACCATGTTTCCTACACCTCGTGTTCTTTATTGCCCATCCGCCACCCCTGCTGGACTTCCATACGCCCTCATTGCCACCCGGGGATACATCGGCAGTAACAATCTCCCATGGCAAGGGCAACGAGCAATGGGGGGGACTACCTCACCAAAGCCTCCGGCAGTGGAACAACTCAACCCAGCACTAAGAGGCGGGTACCAGTTTTCGGTATTTCCTTCGGCATTGATTCTGGGTTTGCTCTGCTCTCTCTCTCTTTTCGTGCTTAGCTATCTTCAATACACTGGTCTCTCCCTTGAGAAATAGGTGGAACAAAATCTGCAGATTCATGAACAATCACTCGGTTTAACTGCTCCAGCTCAACAGCATCATCAAATATCCCCCCTTTTCTGCCTTCTCTAATCCTTATCATGCCACTCAATTTCTTCTAACCTTTTTGGCCACACCTTAGTATCGGTACTTTTCTTAGCAAAACTTCAGTGCTGTGATGTTACAATACTACACGAAATCCGCCGTAAACGAAGAACAATTTCTTATTATCACGGTCGCAGTACTAATAAAAGTATCAATTGCCGGTGGCTGAACCATTGGTTCATTAATTAGAAATCCAACCCCATTCAAGCTACAGTCAATCATACCACACAACCATAATTCCTGCTACAACCGACACCATCATCCACTCCACCACCTCTCCATGCGCCAATTTGCTTGCAGATCGGATCGGGTGATACTCCGGGCTTTTTGGTCTGTCTATTGCCAACCCAGATGGGACACCCCGCAATAAGAGTCTGTATTGCGTTTTGGGGGCATTTTCTTTTAGTAATTTTGGGGAGCTCGCTTATTGTTGGATAGCTTTTCAGCATGGTCTTAGAAGTGTTCCTTTAGGTTGATCTCACGACGCGTAACATTCCAGCGTTGAGGATTCGGTGACCTTTATGTTGCATCCACTGGAAGATAACAGCAGTCGTCTCTGAGACCCACTATAGTGTGTGTACTTTCTTATTGATTTCTCTGCTATGTTTCATGCTTATCGAGTTGATAGCTTGACGAGCGAGATTAATAGACAGCTCACCTACGAGGCCCCTACCCTCCAGTGCCATGCCCATATCAGGGTAGCGAGTGGGTATCCACGCAGCCCAAAACCTAATGTCAATTACGCCGTACCATCCACGGTAACTAGTGCCTTAGAATAGGTGCGATTTCTACGCAGTTCACAATCTACTTAAGAATCCCTATACTATCGTATAACGCATCTGCTCTATCTATAAAAAAACACTCTATATACAGACTAACCATCATCCAGGGGAGAGGATAGAGGTTGAGAAGGGAAGAGAGATAAAGCCTAATATGAAAAAAAAAAGAAGGCCGCAAGCAAGAATCTAGAGCAGGGGGGAAAAGATCGAATACGATAGAACGAAAACTGTAAGCTGTACACTGAATCCCCCGAAAATAATAGAGTTATTTGCGCCCATAGACCAGATTCCACTGTACTTTGTAGGAGACCCATAAATTCTCACACGGCGATAGGCAGGGGGTTAGAAGCCAGTCTGATAACGTATATGCACCTTACAATCTCATGGGATTCTTCGCCTACAACGGGTAATATCCAAGGCCGACTTCCGCGAACAGCTTATTCTGAAAGGGAGGGAACGGCATTGATTTCCAGAGGTTGTCTCTAGGCTTCAAAAGGTAATGTGGGTTATCGCTTGATGAGGCTGTAGCAGCGCTATCACCTTCTGATGGCGGCACCTAGTGGCAAACATGAGCGGTGTTCGGCCTGAATTATCTGGCTTGGTTGGGTTGACTTCTCCGCGCCCAAGTAGTATTTTTACCACTCCCTCACGTCCACCCTCAGCCGCATGGGAGAGCGGTGTTTTGCCGTAATTGTTCGGCTCATCGGGGCTAACCTCTTCTAGTCCAAGTAGCATTTTCACCTCTCTCTCATGCCCTCTATGAGCAGCAACCACGAGCGGCGTGTTGCCGCGATTGGTTGGCTCGTCAGGGTTTACCTCTTTTTTACCCAAGCATTATTTTAACCACTCCCTCATACCCATTAAACGCGGCATTCCAGAGCGGTGTTCGACCATCATGATCTGGGTTGTCGGGGTTGACCTCTTCCTGTCCTAGTAGTATTTTCACCACTCCCTCATGCCCTCCAGTAGCAGCAGCCACGAGCGGCTTGCCCCTGCCACTGTCTGGCTTGTCAGGGGTTACCTCTGCCTGCCCGAGTGGTATTTTCGACACTACCTCATGTCCACCTTCGGCAGCTGCGAACGGCGGTGTTCGGCTATCACGATTTGGGCTGTTGGGGTTGACCTCTTCTCTGCCGAGCAGTATTTTCACTACTCCCTCACCCCCGCACTGTGGCATATGACAGTGGTGTCCGGCCGTCGCTCTCTCGCTTGTCGAGGTTGACCTCTACACTTCCGAGGGGAATTCTCACTACTCCCTCATGTCTGTTCTGAGCAGCAAGTGAGAGCGGTCTTTGGCCAATATTACCCACTCGAGGAGTTTCCTGACTGTTTCATCGTGTCCATTATGAGCCACCCACGCAAGTGGTGAATACCCCATAATATATTTTTCATTGATATTGTAGCAGCCCAGCTCTGTCAGATCAGTTACGACCCCAGTAATTTCCGAGAACGATGCGCGGTGTAGTCCACTGAACTGGAATTTGTTACCGAAATCCCTAAGGATTATGTACCCTTGGTGCTCAGAGATATATTTAGGGGATATGTGGTCATCATATTTCTCGGGCGGCTCAAGTGCAAGCGACCTGGAACAGTCCGAGAATTCCCTTTTCGAGTGGACCCCCCAGTTTAAAGAACAATAATTCGAAGAGGGGCAAGTTCCGGATATCGGGAGAGGGATCGCCTGAAAGGGCCTTTACTTGTTCGGAATTCAGATAGGTCAAGCAGATCTCTGCCATTGCGGACTGAGGACTACTGAAAATATCGGGATGGCCGGAAAGATACTCTTGAAGCGTAAAGTGGATTAGTCGCACAGTTGATGTCTCCTTGTCCACGATAATAAGCCCGTGACAGCAGCCCACCAATGTTGAAATCGATGGGATATTGCTGGCATTGAAATCCATGGAGCATGGCTCGACTGCCAAGGTCATGGCAAAGCTCATCCGCCCTCAATGGCCGTTCAGCATGACTGCTCCACATCAAAACTTCCAGTCCAAGTCTCGATTTATCCCCATCCTGCTCTTTTATCAGTTCGATCGTACCTTAAGCATCTCCCAACCCGAATCCATCCGTCATTTTGTTGAGCATCTCTCGTCTCCGATATATTGTCGATTCTTGCAAGATTGCATCGATGCTTAAGGAAACGAGTATAAACCTAAATAAATATGTCTATTAGCCGATAGTGTGGGATGGGATTCACAATGCCATTGTCTTTACCCACATTTCGGATAAATTTTCGGGAATCTTCAGGATTTCTGCCTCCGGGCCCTCGTCCATGGCATCTGGTGCTTGGTCATCACGCAGTCTAACACGAAGGTAGCTAATGATATCGTCTTTGCTATGGCGTATCGATACACTTATCACCCGTCCAGCAAGGCGCATTTCGATCACAGTCCGAACATGGCCCCAGCCACGAATATTCGGGCGTCCGGTGCCTTCTCAAGGATTTTTTCAGCGAATCAAGCAGCTTGACTCGCTGCACTCCTGCGCGTTAGTCTTGTGCGTCAATGCACATGAGCGTGGGTATAAGGGGGTGACGAGCTGCAGCATCTTCACGATATCAACGAGTCGCGGCCTGCGTCCACCAATGGCCTTTTTCTGGTCTCGCAAGGCCCGCGATATATCCTCAGGAATCCTTTCCATTCCGCCAACAATCTGCTGCAGCAAGGAACCCAGTATACTAGCCGTAGAGTGCTCCTCTCGGGATGCAAAGTCGAAGTAAAAACATGTATCATAATAACGATATTTTATCCCTTGGCTTCATCGCATAGCCTGTATATTACTAGCGAGCTGTCATCGCCAGTTGTTAGCACGGGTTCACTTTCTTCCCTCCCTAGAGTATCGCCTTATTACTTAATAAATGTCTTGCCGACCCCCGGATCTCCGTAGCAAAACAGACTGCCTTATTGCCTTCTCCTTCCCCACCGAAGCAGCACCATCTCCTGAATTCCTCGGTTTGTATGCGCCATTCCCCGATATTGTCCATACGGAGCTCGCGAATACCCCAATGCCGTAAGTCCGGCTCCAGTGGTGAATTCCAGGTCAGGAGCCGAGATCGATCATCAGTAGCTGTACAGTTGTTCCACACATTTTAAAAGAGTTCGTAGTATTAAAGCAGCTGTTATTATATTGAGACATCTTCCACCCGCTATCGCTCGCATGGTTATGGAGGGCGGGTTATTGGGATAGCCGGTTTATGATATTCCTGGCAGTAGAAGAAAAGAGGAGCTCAGCAGAAGAAAAACGGGGGTGTCCTGGTGCTACAACATCGTCACGGGTACAGCCACGTTTATGCTGCATAAGCACTCTCCAACCAAGCCAGCTGAGGTGTGCGGAACCAGCATTATTTCTGTAGCTATTGTATCGGGACTGTATGATTAGCCCCATATATACGGATTTCCAAGTCCCAGTTTATCACAAGAGTCAGGTATCCTATTATCATACCCCACCATACCCGCGAAATCTGCTAAGTCCTAGAGGCAGGATAAGGGCCTGTTCGGCTTCTCACTTTTATGGCATATTTTCCTCTGCCTAAAACTTTTATATTAGGGAGGTGATTCGCATGGCCAAAAAAAAGGCGATATCCCCCGCCTCCAGGTTTTCCCATCCCATATTTTTCTACACTACTAGGTAGGATCTGCGGAGGTACAGCGTGTAAGTTTTGTAGGTCCCACAAACGAGGACTGCCATCCTCACTGTTGGCGACACTCTGATGGCAGCTCGCTCACGACCCAATGATGACTGGGGTAGCGTAGGTAACGGCGCGAAGTCCAGGAGAAAAGCACATAAGTGGTGGTTGTGGTATGTGTGATGTTCGATGTACAATACAGGAAGTTCTCTACAGGTAGCTCAGTCTTAAATATAGAAGAGAGCGCACAAACGCACTAAACAGGAAAAACCCACACAACTGGAAAAACCCACAAGCGGTAGTCACGACCTTAAACCGGTCGTACCCCAAACTAACTATCATACCCTGACGACTATGGGATTCTAGCTATCACTCACCCCCCGTGTGACCTACAAAACTTATACGCTGTACCTCCGTAGGGAAAGGAAAGGGACCACAAATACAGATCGCCTTGGCTTTGAATTTGCAGTGGTGACTTGGGCTAACACTAGCTGGAATGAATGTTGCTACAAACGTGGGAGTATTGTAATCAGGGTTGAACAACCAAACTAGGTCACCGTTGTCACACCTTCCCCACGTATGGTGCCGGTGGCCCAAAACGTACACCTGTGAGAGATTCAAAATGTAATGCTTATATAATCAGGATTAGGGGTGTTTTTGGAAGAACTGGACCAATATGGTTCCATAATTCTGTCTGTATGAACCCAGTACTTCTAAATCAAGTGTCTTAATACACTGGCAAATGCCTTTGAAACTATGCGCCTTGAGTATTATACTAGCAGAATAGGAACAAACATCTGAGAAAAATAAATAATAACTTAACTATGATCATAACTTGAACTTAGAACCTTAAAATTGATATTTCTTGGTAAACACCCCTGACCCTGATTGTATAAAGCATTACATTTTGAATCTCCCACAGGTGTACGTTTTGGGTGTCCGGCACCATAGCATTTCTTATATTCTGATCGTACCGAATGCTTGTGTTTTCAAAGATATGATATGATCTTTTCTCCCTCTATAGACCGGGTGAAGGTTCAGCAAGGCTTGGCAAAGATATGCTATGATAGCATTTTGGTTTGATGCGTACTGTTAGGGTTTAAATTTGGCTTTCTTAACTTGCAGTTTTCTTGCTTATCAGCGAATAACCTAGACTAAATACATAGCTGATCGTGATCTTGGCTGGGGAAGTTTCGCAGTTCTGCAGGGATGGCTGTTGCCTAGGCTTGGCAGACAGGGGGCTCTATGTAACTTAGGCTCTTTGACTTCTCTCGCACTTTCTCCGCATCTCTCATGACGATGCTCACGACGACCGCAACAATTGTGAGGAAGGAACACAGCACAACGGAAGAACCATTCTGACTGTGGTTTGAGGAAGGAAAATTGGGCCTGTTCTTAGTTAGTTGGACAACCTGCTGGGTTGGACTATCTTGTGATGGGAATTTTCTCTCTTTTGTGCAGTTTACTGAATCGGTTTTACAAGGTAGTTTAGTGAGGTTGAATTGATCGTGACTTGTGTGGTTTTTCTTCGCTACAAGAGCTTTCCTGAAAGTGATCATTGTTTGTTCATACTTTCAGCATTCCGTAAAGTAAATACTATTCCCTGGATTTTCTTCTTTTCAGTACTGAAATTTGGCATCAAGCACGCCAAGCCTCGCGGAGTGTGCTTCCTCGCTGAACTCTCACCCTCTATGCATGTTATTCGCACCTTTTACGATCATAAAAAATATGACGTGCAATGCCTGCCCAACAGGCCCTACGCTCAGCTCTAGCTATAAATGATGTAGCCTAGATTGCCAAGATTGCGAAATCATTTTTTGCGGAAACCACAAACACTGGATGTGGTAATACAGAAGTTAAGGTATTTCATAGCCGAGGTTTTTCTCCTCAATCCAACCGAAGTTCTCCCACTACTTATGGCCCCTGCGGTTGTGAGTGAGCGCCACAACCTCTCTTAACAAAGCCTCGTGTCCCTAGGCAACTTATCAGCCTTCCACATATCTCGCACCGATATTCTTTTCAGCTCACCCAAGGCCAATTAGACCCCTCAAAAGGATTTTGCGCCCCCGTACCTCGCCCTTCACAATCAACCCTTATGCCTCTGTGAAAAGCCCCATGATTGACTTAACAGCTAACGTTAGTTTGGTTTAGGGCCAAGCGGAAAGGTTCTGCCCGGCGTGTGTTCCAGGATTGGGGGCCTCATTCTCGCCCAGATGAAATGCTCTTTGACGCATCCTGAGGATCCTACTTTCCGACAGTTATGGGTATAGCCGAACATAGCGTGCGCATAGCTGGGGAGCACCATTACATAATCAATCCCCACATTGGCGGCCCTCCACCTCATCTCCACACACTCGAAAGCAAGGCAAATCTGTTAAAGCGAAACCCCTATGGCAAGTACCAGGGGTGCTTACCCGTAGGCGAGCTCGTCTAGGAGGTCTAGTCGCTTCCGGTGGCAGGGGCCAACCCCGATTGGTGCTTGTCAGCGCGGAAGGAGGTTTTGCTCCCTTACCGCTGCGATGCAAGTCACTTCAACGTGCCTATGACCACGGCAATGGCGCCGACCTTTTTCAGATGTGTAAGAGCATCTGTTTGCCGAAAATTGGTGTAGTTCGCACTAACTCGGAGAGAAGACCCCCAACCCGCACCATGTCTTGTACTCGGGTATGGCACATAGAAAAAGTGCGGAAAAGATCATGGGTTGTAATGAGGAGACAGGTTGCTTCTATCGAAAATTTCTTGCTCTAGGAGACACCTGGTATCAGGATTGAAGGTGTGAGAACAGTAAAATCCCAGGAATAGCGAACTCGCCTGGACTGGCCGCGCAGCAGTTTTCAGAACTTTGGTTAGGCCAGGGGGTGTCCAAGGGCGCCTGCTTACGTCACCAGGACCTTCCTACAAGCTCTCCGTCAATCGGAGGGTCTGATCTCGCTGCACGACTAGTCCAGGCGAGTATTTTATTCCTGAGACTTTACGGCATTTCGCACTTAACGACAGTGACGATGAAATTGCCAATATGCAGCTCAATCCATTCTTAACTGCTCCATTCCGGGTGCCCTAACTCCTTTGGTCTCAATTGGCCTTACCGAATGGAATAAAATCCGCAGGTTCATGAATAATCACTCGGTTAAGCTGCTCCAGCACAATAGCATCATCTAATACCCTTCTTCTACCTTTTCTAACGATTGGAGTCCCTTATCCTTATCTTGCCACTCAATCTTTTCCAACCTTTTTGACTATACCTCAGTACCGTTACCGTTCTTAGCAAAACTTCGTGCTGAGATCTTACAATACCACATGAAATCCGCCGCAAAGGAAGCACGCCTCCCTACCATGACGGTCTGGGCACGAGTAAAACCTCCCTAGTGAGCTCATGAAATATGAATTACCGATCGCCGAGCTTATCCCTAGTAAAGAACACCTTAACCATAGGTTCATTAATCAGAAATCTAACTCCATTCACGCTACAGTCTACAAGTTACAGGTATATAGAACCCGAACACTTGATTCCAAATTTTGTATGGGCGGTCGGATGCGCATAAGATAATTTACCATACAAATCTTTTATCCCTGCCCTTTCCTGTACCAAGGAGTGGTTACATCGGGGGTATTATATTAGCCATGGAATTCGAGGGACATTTGTCCTGTAACAAAGAAAGCGAGTGTTTCGGAGGAAGAGCACAGATATACACCGGAACCCCCTCGTTCCTCGCTCTATCGATATTATGAGAGAGTACTATGATTGGATACCGACATCCTTTTTTACCAAAGATAAAGTATCAGGCGCCTGAACTGTGTATTTTATGAAGAAGCAGTTAAAAGATCAAGAAGAAAGAGTATTATCAGCCAGTTCCTATGGTCTAACGGGTCAGGAGTTGGTCGGCTAATTTGAAACAGGGACCATCATGAGTTCAAACCCGGGGGCGGTGGAGTAATCGGCATTAAAAGAAGCTCGGCGAACCACTTTTTTGCTGGGGAGTGGGTCTGGTTGGTAATGCCCTTGTCAATTCACGCCAAATGTTGCGGTGGGACTACTGGCTAGTGTTCGGGTACACTATTCCCGCGACTTGTGTCATATCACACCACCATAATCCCAACCACAGCCGACACTACCACTCATCCCACTCTCTCTCCCTACGCCAGTTTGCTTGTAAATGGGATCAGGCAATCCTCCGGGCTTTTTAGTCCGTTTATTGCTAATCTAGATGCCCCCCCACGGTAGGAGTTTGTCCTGCGTTCCGGGGACACTCCCTCCTAGTAATTTTGGGGAGCTCGCTTATAGTTTGATAGATTTTCGGCATGGCCCTAGAATTGTTCTTCCGGGTTGATCTCTCGATAAGTGATACCATGGTGTTGGGGATTCGGTAACCTTTATACTGCATCTTCTGGGAGAGAACAACAGTCGTCCCTAGGACACACTACAGTGTGTGTACATTCTTGGCGATTACTCCGCAGTTATGCTTCATGCTATCAAGTTGATAGCGAAACGAGTGAGATTAATGAGTAACATTGACAACGCACCTGCGAGGTCCCTACTCTTCGGGCCCGTGTCTATAGCTAGTGGTCCCCGTGCAGCGCAAAACAGTAACACCAATTAAGCCGTATCACTTATGGTATCATACTCCCCCGTAGCCGGCCATGCTGGATATGGAAGGACGCTTCAACAGTCACCGGCAATCCGCTGGGGTCCTCCACCATACCCAGCAGACCACCCCACAAGCTACTCACACCTCCCCCCCTTGGGCAGACCATAATTTGTTGATCTCCTGATGAAAAAATATGCTGACCTCAGTTACGACATTTTATCCAATTTTTGGAGAAAACGTTCCGGTTCCAGTTTTGAGCGTCCGAGTGTGTGAAGCCGTCTACTTGACAGGGAACTGCGGAGAGTGATAGGGTAGCAAGAGACACTGCCTCCCTTGGATGAGTCCGTGTGCTTCATTCGCGTTAAGGACAGCACGGTGCTGCTCAATGCAACTCAGCCGTCCACCTTACCAGATAGTTTTTCTCAATTGTGAATAGTTAACCTCAACCAATTCCGAATATGACCAACTTCAAGCTCCCGTAAATCACCAGCAACGCACGAGCTCAAAGATTTCTGTAAAGGGCTTTGTTTGATGTCTAGGGGATTATAGAGGGCCCTAAAGAAATATTGGCTTCCTGCAACACTAGAACAGTTCCAAGTTTCCCATTTTTACCTAGGGGCACAAAAATTAATACAATAAGACCGATTTCTCAAAGCCGAAACCAGTGTATTGATGATAGCTAAGCACGAAAGGGGAGGGGGACAGAGCAAACCAAGAATCGACTACGCCGAAGTAAATACCGAAAGCTGGGACCTGCTTCTTGGTGCTGGGTTGAGTTGTTCAACTGCCGGATGCTTTGGTGAGGTAGTCGTTGCCCTTGCCATGGGACACCGCCACCGCTGATTTATCCCTGGGTGACAATGAGGACGCATGGAAGTCCAGCAGGGGTGGCGGGTGGGCAATAAAGAACACGAGGTGCAGGAAGCATGGTGATCTAGTGGTCGGGAAGCTGGAAGGCGGTGTATGGGGCCCAAGGACCCAGGGTCTCTGAGCTATGACCCAGCTTGGGCCCAGCAACCGGTGATAACTTTTTCCGCCGACCTCGGAGACATGGCCCCTACCCCCCAAGCGCTATCCCATGTGCTTTGCCCAATTGGAAGTGGGTTGTCCCAACCCGCCATCTAACTGTATCAAGAAATATCTCTGCCATAGCATGCTTAATGCCGCAATAAACATCAGGGGTCACGGCCTCCTACAATGGAAGTACCCACCTCAGGCCTAGCCACACCAGCTGCCTGCGTCTAAGAAACTAGAAAGTCTGGCTGTTAGGGATATTTGCTTTCAAGGAATCCTGCAATGTACCTAGGATATGTCTTGCTCACCCGGGGATTCCCGGAGCAAAGAAAAAACCCCTGATTGCTTCCACCCCCACCACCCCTCTGCTCCCAAGATATCCTCATTTCCACAAGCCAACCCCCCATGCTGTTGAATCGGCCAGTGAGCAAACCTTGATATCTAGCACTCGACTACAGTACAGTAACAGAGGGCTGACGCACAACATATGTATGGTCACCCGACTTACAGAAGGTAATGTTGAAACTGCCGATCTTGTTTTTCCACAGTGGCTACTGCTGTCACAGATATTGCAAGTGGTCGATGGCATGTATAGAGTTTATGCCATGATATTCTAGCAAAAATGAGGGTTGAACATACAAATGGAGGAGAGATTTGTAGGGTACAAAGAGTTTTAAAAATCATATGACATAGCCTAGAGAATACCAGAAATTATGGCTCGCTAGGTGATTGCAGTACAACGCTGCAGGTGCAAGCAAAATAAGAAAACACGGGGCCCTGTCTAAAAACAGCAAAATAAAGAGGAATCAACTTTTCCCATTTCGAGGTTAGTTGTAGCCAACTAGAGCTGGAGTATCCCCGCAATAGTCAAACTGAATTATTGAGCTCTCCCATTCAGTTTTTCTCCTATCTTCTTGTCCAGCTTTTCGATCTTCACATCTAGTTTCTCGAGTTCTTTGCTGAGCCTGGTGTTTACTTTTTCAATCTGACCCTCAAGCCTCTCCGAAGAAGAGCGAAGAGATTCGATAGCACCGTGGTATTTCACCGTATCCTAATACCATTTAGTCAAGTCGCCTAAAGACCTATTGTTATGTTGCAAAGAGGTTATACCTTTTGCACTTCTGATAGACGATCCATAAACAGCACATGCTGCTTGGAAAACCGCTCCCATGTCACATAAGGTGCACCGTTCCTGAACGATCTACCGTTGGAAAAGTTGGATACCTGTTCTGCAATGGATTTCCTCTGAGCAAAAAAGTTAGTGGATGTAACCCAACCTTATTGATCAAGCGGTATCTTACTTGAGTAATTGGGAATCTTCTGTAAGATCCTATACCGAGGTGGGGACCAGCAACGAGAAGGTTGCGTGCGAGCTTGAAATGAGAGATTTGTTTGATCATAGTGTAATGCTTTGTCGATGGTGTATTAATGTGGTGTGGTGTAATGGAAGTGAAAGAAATAACTAAAAGATGTTGGGCGTGGACATGGACCATATTTAAACTCCCCAAACTCTCCATTACGCAGTCAAGGCTGTCGGGAACATGATACCACAAATACGACAGGATTACCGGATTCATACTAATAAGTTGTCTATAGACCCAGGGTTTCTACTCAGAATCGGGTTCAAAGATTGTCATATCATACTTCGATAAGCCACCACCCCAGAACCAGGGCTTTGGGTACACTGGCAGTCACGACAAGAAAGTAACCGGACACAGGCAGACATATTTATTTACTCTACATTTCTAGTAGGCATTTTGGGTTGTATTGGCTCGTGTAGGAGATTGGTCAGGTCCTAATGATGCTATAATGCTCTTGCGATCATGCCTTAATCTGCCTTCTTCACGGCAGACCCAATTCTAACATTGCCCTGTAACTTTCTTGTCGCAACTGTCAGTATGGAGTTTGGTGAGTTTCTACATCTGGGGCTGTATCTATGAACCGCGGTGCGTCACCAAGCCTGTTTAGTGTACTTATCCGGCTGTGGGGGCTGCCGAGGCTCCTGGCAAACTATACACACAAATTACGATGTGAGGCATGTGTATCATATCCCATCACTTTCGTTAATGGGTAGCCAGGCGGGCGTCGTGGACAGAATCACAAACCCCATAATCTAAACAATGGCCATTCTTGGCCCTCGCTTATGCCCTTTTCAACCAGGCTTCATTTAAATACTCTCGCCATGATAAATTACCTTGAACAAAGTCTTCAGTGTCAGTTCATTGCAGTGTAAAGAAAGCAAGAAAGAATGGGAGAAGAAAAGCGCGATCGCAATAGGCTCTAAGCGCTGCAGAGCATGGAAGAATAGTGGACCTGTCGGCTGTTCTCTCTCCCGATTTGTTCAGAGCAGACTAACAGATATCTCTCTGGGTCCGGGAAGGTTAAAAAACTCCCGAAACTCAATACGCTCTAGAGAATGCCCTAAGCCGGCAAATCCCGGCCCCTATGGATCTCAAGCAATCTAGAGTCACCCTCAGTTCCAATATCCCATCATCCCCCATGAGCTCAGAAGCCTATCCTCTCTGTTGATACCCATATGCCTGATGGCATAGAGGATAAAACAAATATCATGAAGCCAAATCCCCGATACCTAATGTCCGACCGCAATGGGTATTAACAAACACAAAAAACCCAATACCATATCCCTACTAGTGTGGAATATGCAAACAAGAATTTACCGCGTAGTTTCTAGTCGCCGCACACCATAAAATCGCATATCTCAGAACTTCTTGTCTCCCAGCGATGTACCAGCATATCCACATATCCCCATATCCGCACAGCTGCGCCCCCCGCATAAATGCATATCGGCATAACTACATACCCACATCACTCCACATCCGGATAACAACATAACTGCGGGCCCTATAGGCCATCCAAAAGAGATTTGGGTAGTAGGATGGGTAAGGGGTTGGAGAGGTTGGAAGACAAAGTCAGCAAAATGGACACCAAACTTAGCAACAAAACCAGAAGGCTAGGCGGAGAGCAGTTAACCCAAGCGTCCGGTCAGAATGCCTTCAAGGTCTATTCCGTCCATTCCCAGGGCAGGACGTGATGGACTACACCTCATAGTATTATTATTTTTGAAATGCTAAGACGGACTGCGCCCGACTGGGTAACGACCGACCGGGCTGTAGGGGACTATATTCCTAGGGCTTAGGCCTCCGGTACTAGCCCAAGTTGAAATCATACACTTTCCCCGAATCATTATACTATAACATCATGAGACATCACTCGTGCCCTCCTCGACAGTCCCTGTTCGTATATGGTTTTCTGCTCCTCTCAAATATGGTTCCTTTCTCCTCTCAAATGTTTCTTTCAACCCTTTATGTTTTCATACTCGTTACTGGTTGACTTGAAAGCCTATTGTGTGTTCTTTCATTGTTCCTTTTGTTCCTCTCAGGATACTTCTTTGATACTCTTTGTTTTTCCTTATTATGGGAACACGGTGGTAATGGCTGAACTCAATTGCTGTATTATATAGCTGAGCAATGGCTTTCTTATTATTGAAAAAACAAGTGTTGTTACAATATGAGATCTTCACTACTTTCTGTTATCACTTCTGCGTCCGAGTTCCGTGCACATATTCCGATCACATATTACAACAGTCCCTGTTGCAACGACTGTGGTTGACCGAGAAAGGACAAAGGGGGTGTCCCCGGTTATTTATAGGAAAGCACCAGCCAATATTTCTCAGGTTCACGCGACCACACTCGCCGCCTCGCCCCCCACTTTTTGGAGAATACATTCCGGTTCCAGTTTGATCGCTCGAGTGAGTGAAGCCGTCTACTTTATAGGGAACTGCGGAGAATGATAGGGTAGCCAGAGCCACTACCTCCCTCGGATGAGCCCGTGTGCTTAGTTATCGCTAAGTGTAGTACTGTGATACTCAATGCAAATCAACCTTCCACCCTCTTGGACAGAGGGTAATGTGTTAATCTCCTGGTGGAACAATATGCTGACCTTAGTCACGACGTTTTATCCGGTTTACAGAGGAAAAGTTCCGGCTCCAGTTTGATCGCCCAAGTGAGTGAAGCCTTCTACTTGATAGAGATCTGCGGGGAATGATAGGGTAGCAAGAGCCACTACCTCCCTCGGATGAGTCCATATGCTTCGTTCTCGATAAGTACAGTATAGCGCTGGTCAAGCAAGACAAATCAGCCGTCCACCTTACCAGTTAGTTTTGCTCAATTGTGAATAGTTAACCTCAACCTACCCTGAATATTACCAACTTCAAGCTCTTCTACATCACCAACAACCCATGAGCTCAAAGGTTTCTATAAAAGTCGCTATTTGATGGTCGTCTAAAGGATTATAGAGGGGTTTAAAGAAATATTGGCTTCCTGCAACACTAGAGCAATTCCAAGATTTCCCATTTTTACCTAGGGGCACAAAAATTAATACAATAAGGCCAATTTCTCAAAGCTGAAACCAGTGTATTGAAGATGGCTAGGCACGAAAGGGGGGAGGAAGAGCGAACCTAGAATCAACTACGCCGAAGGAAGTAACAAAAGCTGGTACCTAAAGTCCCTAGGCAAAAGTGTTCGTGAAATCGCTGAGCCGGATGTCTCATATTTTCACGAACACTTTTGCCTAGGGACCGTACTTCTTGGTGCTAGGTTGAGTTTTTCCACTACCGGAGGCATTGGTGAGGTAGTGGTTGCCCTTGCCGTGGGAGATTGTTACTGCCGATGTATGCCTAAGTGACAATGAGGGCGCATGGAAGTCCAGTATGGGTGGCGGGTAGGCAATAAACAACACGAGGTGTAGGAAGCATGGTGATCTAGTGGTCGGGAAGTGGGAAGGTGGTATATGTATGGGGGGTCCACGGATTCAGGGTCTCTGAGCTATGACCCCGCTCTGGTTCAGCAACTAGTAATACCTTTTTCCGCCGACCTCCGGGACATGGCTCCTACCCCCCAAGCGCTATCCCATGTGCTTTGCCCAATTGGAAGTGGGTTGCCCCAACCCGCTAACTGTATCAAGAAATATCTTGGGTGTACCATGCCTAATTCCGCAATAAATATCAGGGGTCACTGCCTCCTACAATGGCGGTACCTTCCTCAGGCCTAGCCACACCAGCTGCCTGCCGCTAATGAACTAGCAAGCGGTGTTAGAGGTATTTGCTTCCAAAGAATCCTGCCACGTACTTAGGATATGTCTTGCTCATCCGGGGATTCCCAGAGCAAAGAAAAACACCCTTATTGCTTCCACCCCCACCAGCCCTCTACTCCCAAAATGTGATCATTTCCACAGGCCGACCTCCCATGATGTTGAATCGGGCAGTAAGCAAACCTTGATATCTAGCACTCGACTCCAGTAGACAGGGCCGACGCATAACATATATATCGTAACCCGGCTTACAAAAGGTGTTGTTAAACTACCGATCTTGTTTTTCCATAGTGGCTACTGTTGTCACAGACCTTTCCAGTGGCCGATTGCATGTGTAGAGTTTGTGCTATGATATTCTAGCAAAAATGCGGGTTGAACAGACAAATGGAGGAGAGATTTGTAGGGTACAAAGAGTTTTAAAAATCATATGACATAGCCTAGAGAATGCCAGAAATTCTGGCTTGATCAATCGCAGTACGACGCTGAGAGTGGATAATTTCTCCTAGCTTCGCTTCCAGTTGTAAATCCTCTCATCCAACTCTTCGATAGTCTCCTCCCGTTCTTCTATCAGCTCGTTCCGTTCTTTCCTCATCTTCTTCCCCAGTTCTCTGATCTTCTCATCTAGTTTTTCCCCCATCCTCTTCTCCAGTGTTTCGAATGCTTTGCTGATCCTGGCCTCTGCTTTGTCGATCTCACTGTCAAGCCTCTTCGAAGTACTGGCAAGATAAGTGCAGCATTGTAGGGCTTCCTAATACCATTTAGTAAAGTTTGTCAAAGACATGGTGATATGTTGTAATGGCGTTATACTCCTTTCCCGTGCAAAATAGCCTTCCTAATCTCCGACATTTGCGAGTTAAACTCCTCACATTTCATATAACCTCCATCATTCTGGGATGATTTGCTATTGGCGAAGTGGGATACCTGTTCTGCAATAGACTTCCTCTGAGAAAAATGGTTAGTAGATGTAATCCAACATTATTGATCAATCAGCACTTACCTGAGTAGTGTGGAATCTTCTGTAAGATCCCACATGGAGGCGGGTACCAGCAACGAAAAGGTTGCGTGCGAGCTTGGAATGAGAGATTTGTTTGATCATAGTGTAATGCTTTGTCGATGGTTGGTGTACCGATGTGGTGTGTAATGGAAGTGAAACTTGAAGAAATAACTAAAAGATGTTGGGCGTGGACATGGACCATATTTAAACTCCCCAAACTCTCCATTACGCAGTCAAGGCTGTCGGGAACATGATACCACAAATACGACAGGATTACCGGATTCATACTAATAAGTTGTCTATAAACCCAGGGTTTCTACTCAGAATGGGGTTCAAAGTTTGTCATACTTCGATAAGCCACCACGCCAGAACCAGGGCTTTGGGGTACACTAGCAGTCACGACAAGAAAGTAACCGGACACAGGCAGACATATTTATTTACTCCACATTTCTAGTAGGCATTTTGGGTTGTATTGGCTAGTGTAGGAGATTGGTCAGATCTTAATGATGCTATAATTCTATTGCGATCATGCCATAATCTTCCTTCTTCACGCCAGACCCAATTCTAACATTGCCTTCTAACTTTCTTGTCGCCACTGTAAATATAGAGTTTGGTGAGTTTCTACATCTGGAGCTGTATCTATGAACATCCGTGCGTCACCAAGCCTGTTTAGTGTACTTCTCCGGCTGTGGGGGCTGCCGAGGCTCCTGGCAAACTATGCACGCAAATTACGGTGTGAGGCATGTGTATCATATCCCATCACTTTCTCTATTAGGTAGCCAGGCGAGCGTCGTGGACGGAATCACAAACCCCATAATCTAAACAATGGCCATTCTTGGCCCTCACTTATGCCCTTTTCAACCATGCTTCACTTAAATACTCTCGCCTTGATAAATTACCTTAAGCAAAGTCTTCAGTGTCAGTTCATTGCAGTGTAAAGAAAGCAAGAAAGAATGGGAGAAGAAAAGTGCGATCGCAATAGGCTCTAAGTGCTGCAGAACATGGAAGAATAGTGGGCCTGTCGGTTGTTCTCTCTCCCGGTTTGTTCAGAGCAGGCTAACAGATATCTTTCTGGGTCCGGGAAGGTTAAAAAACTCCCGAAACTCAATACGCTCTAGAGAAAGCCCTAAGCCGGCAAATCCCGGCCCTTATGGATCTCAAGAAATCTAGAGTCACCCTCAGTTCCAATATCCCATCATCCCCCATGAGCTCTGAAGCCTATCCTCTCTGCTGATACCCATATGCCTGATGGCACAGAGGATAAAACAAACATCATGAAGCCAAATCTCCGATACCTAATGTCAGACCGCAATGGGTATTAACATACACAAAAAACCCAATACCGTATCCCTACTGGTGTGGAATATGCAAACAAGAATTTACCGCCTAGTTTCTAGTCGCCGCACATGGCAGGCTGCAGTGAAAATTGAATTAGATTTCTGATTAATGCAAATATTGTCAAGATACTATACCCGTGTTTGCTGCCAAGGGTGGGTTTACCGACGGATGGTATATATTTCATGAGCTCGTTAGTGATGGAGTTCTGGTCGTGCGCAGGGATAACTGCCGCCGTACAAGCACCGCTAGGAAGGGTGCCGTGTGGCGAGCGGGGTGAGAAGAAACCCGGAACGAAGGTGGTAGGAAAACTGAAGGGTGTTCGCTATTCGATGTGTAGAGTGATGATGATTATCATACAGAATGAAGAGAACGCAGCTGAGACTAAATACAGTTTGTGGTAGCCCAATGGCAAATAAAAGCCCAAATCAACAACTAAAACAAAAGAAATAATCCAAAAACTAGTAATTCATAATACCAAGCTGTACAACATCAAAGTGTATATCCCCCATAAACTGAAGTTCCTTGTGCAATGTCCAAGTCCAAAACTCATGATTGTAACTGTGTGGTTCGTATAAAAATGAGAGACGGCTTCCGCGGGCACTACTAGTATACTATACAAGTACGGTATGATACTGTACAGCTATTCATGCCAAGTGTGCCAGCACAGGTCCACACTTCTGTGCTTCTGCATCTATTCGCCCCCGGGTACCATAGCTGTGCTCCTGGAGCGCTTCCAATACTACGATACCCTACTACTAGAATTATCCAGCTATCAATACCCGCCAGTGAGCGGAATATTAAGGCATCATGAGAGAATTTCTTGTGTGTTCCCCCGGAAGACTATCGGATTCCTTAGCCTATAAACCCCCCTGGGTGGCTTTAGCGCTAGGCGCTGGCGGTTTGTCTAGAAAGCTTAACTGTTGCGCTAGACTTGGCTTTCACACGTAACCGCAATGGTCGCACCTTATAAGCAGCGGGAGAACCTCCACCACCCTAAGTAGAAAAGTCTAGTATATGTTAACTCGAAACCCGTAGGGTTATTACTACTAATGATGTTTGTGGTTCTCAGTAAAGGATAGTTTCTCACCCCCTGCGACCTTGGCTATGGTAGTTTATCTAACCAGCTTTGTTTGTATTGCCACCGGCACTTAGGAGTTTTCGTGGACAGCTAGTAGGATGGTACTTGGTTTGTGCTTTAAACTAGGACTTAAGCTAGGAACTGGTATATTTAAGGCCTGATCCCATAGCACCGATAAATAGCCATAAGAGTGATTTTACTCCGCTAACTGGGAGGTTTCTTGATTGGAGAGCTCGTCGGCTTGTATGTGGCTGTGCCCTCGACCCTGGTGCAACACCAGGAGACCCCCAGCCACACTCCGCTCCCTTTCCCCTCCCAGAACATCTACCAACCATACTCGATTACTCCTCTTCTTCAGTATAACAATAACGAGCGGAGGATTTCTCAATATAACGCCAAAGATAGTAACAACTACTTCAATAATAATACGAACTCCATTAATAACGCGTGGAACTATTCAGTTGCCGATGATTGGTCCCGACTCCTGACCTGGCTATCACCCCTGCAGCCCGGCTTATGACATTGGGACATTCAAAAGCGCCGGGTCAGCAATGTTGGGGAATGGCTCAACGGACTGAGGAATTTAGGAGATGGTGCGGGTAGGGTGGGAGGGGTAAAGATGATAAGGCGGCTCTGTTTTGCTACGGAAATCCGGGTGTCGGCAAGACATTTATTAGGTAACAAGGGTTATTCTTCGGGGAGAGAAGAAAGAGAACCCGTGGTAATAAGCCACGATAATAGTTCGTTAGTAGTCGATAGGCTATGCGATCAGGTCAGATGAAAAAACACTGCCGTCACGTGCTTTTACTTCGACTTTGCAGCCCGGAAGGAGCAGTCTGCGACTAGCATTCTGGGCCCACTGCTAAAGCAGATGGTGGGAGGAATGGAAAAGATTCCGGAGGGAATATCGCGGGTACCAGACCAGAAAAAAGCCATTGGTGGACGCAGGCCTCAACTCGTTGATGTCACGAAAATGTTGCAGTTCATCACATCTTTAGCGCACATTTATGTGCATTGACGCACTAGACGAATGTGCGGGAGTGCAACGAGTCAAACTGCTTGATTCACTAAATCAAATCCTTGAGAATTCCCCCGGTACTCGAATATTCGTGACCGGAAGGCCCAATATTCAGGCTGAGATTGAAAAGTGTCTTTCCGGACGGGTGTTGAGGGTGTCTGTAGGCCTCAAGAGGGGTGATCTCATCAGATAACTTCACGGTAGACTAAACGAGGACGATACACCAGATGCTATGGACGTGAGCCTGGAGGCATACACTCTAGAGAAGATGCCCGAAATTTTATCGGAGATGTGCGTAGAGACAATGGCATTAAGAATCCCACTCCACATTATGGGCTAAGTGACTTGACTTATGTAGCGGAGAATTTGAGCTTTAGGAGTCAAGGGATTTAAGGGCAACCCGACTTTGATAGATCCTTGACACCTTAACAATTGTACCAGCTAGAGCGCTTTTTTCTTCATTTCATACCACTACAGGAATCGATGCTTATCCTCCTACTTTTGACTCTCCTATGTTCTGCTGGAATTGTGTAATGCACAAAGAATGAGATCGACAAAGTTTTAGAGAATGATCCTCATTAATTCCGAAGCTGAAGAGGAATGACTTAGGGTAAGGAGAACAGGGAGGAAGGAAAGGAAAAGAGGCACTATATAGAGAAGCAAACAAAAGGAAATCATCAGTGTGCAGGAACACACACGCGGCATAACAAGAATGCATTAATAAACAAAGATAAAACAACATTGCACCTTATGACAACCATGTACAAAGATCAAGGGAACTCAACTTGAATAAGAGCGACTCTCCATCTATATCATAACATGTTCATCCGGTGATGAGAATAGTCATACTATAATATTATAATGTATTAAATACTTAATAGATTGCAGGAATAGCCACGTGCCGAAAAAAATAAAATATATAAAAATTGACTCCTGATAGCAACAGAAGGGTCCCTTCATATGCAATGCAGCAATCACAGCCTAGACATCCTAGGTGGGAAAAAGGCGAGTTTGGCAAAGAGCATGTCAGATTTAGAGATTTAAGGGCTATTGACAGATAGCTGAGGGCCTTCCGGTATAGGTGATTGCTGAGTGTATAACAGGTTTTTAAACTTTGATCGACTGCGACCTCAACCAAACGAAATGTCAGGAGCCCACACAAAGAAAAACACGATCGCACAACTCAGCACCCGGGGAAGTTCTCTTCGTTCTAACAATTTCTCTCTCTCCCTACATTAGCTAAATAACAGTAAAGACAGGAGTATATAACACAACAAAATCCTCCGATCCTCCATAGATCACAAAGTATGTCCCCCTTTTCCTTTCCACACTCTTATGCTAACAAAGGAAAGACGACCCCACTATTCGTAGCCTTCAGGCGTCACCCAACATCCGCGCATTCGGTTCTTCCACTTCCTTACAACCTTCCTACTTTCCTTCGGACGGATGCGTCAATCCAAAACCTAAGCGCATTCAGGCCACCGAAATGCCTCCCCGAAACGAAAGTCAAAGAATATGCCCGAAACCAAAGCGCATTCCGAGAGATATCTGAACAATGAAACCATCGTGCGAGCGTGCTAGGCAGTATCACACGACTTCCAACACAAGTACAATGAGGCCAGTTTCGTAACTTGGCAATATTGTTTAGGAGATTGCGTTCGACTCTGAAATCGGGTGTTGCGCGTACTTCAGCTCTTGTTACCAAACCAAAGGTACCAGAGCCCACCGATTGAGGTAGATGTAAGTGTCCACCGGAAGCGAGTAGTTTGCTGTGGTTGACCGCAGAAGTTTACTGAACTTGAATGTCCTGAGCGATTTCACATGTTCTGGAGTTAGAGAACTATTTTCGAAGATGGTTCTATGGCTGTATTTTTTTCCTTGCTATCACGGAAGTAAGCAGAGGAATAGGGATATACACGAAGAGGAATAGATAGATATAGGAAGCGATGGAGCGATCAGGATGATTTATCTCATTTGCATTCACGTTTGTGATTAGTTAGTTAGAGGAGCCCGGAACAAGAGAAGGGAGTTTACTATTATATCTTCACCATAGCGGAGATGCACTCTGGTCTACCTACTCTACGGCTGGGTAGCTATTAGTTATCCCACGACAAAAGGAGTAAACAGGATGGAAGCTTGTGCAGGAAACAGGGAATATTTAGCTAAGGGAGAATCCATGTACTATTCCAGACACTGTCTTGCTTAAAAGCGAACACTAGTACCATAAAAACTCAAACAATTGGACTGCCTAAAATGCGGTTAATTTAAAGTGTTATTGCAAAGTGATCTCCTTGTCTCAGTTAATCTGAGTTTCATCATTTCTTGTCAGCTAATGATGCAGTGTCTCCTCCCTTTTTGTCATCATCTATACCCGAATTAGCTGCCAAGAAATGATGAAACCGATATTAACTGAGACAAGGAGATCACTTCACAATACAAGTGCCATGGGTGATGTTTTCATACAAAACAGAGATCATTTTGGTGGTAAACCACCCTGTCCTGTACTAAAACATTCCCCATGGCACTTGTACTCGAGTACACACCAAGGACGCGTCGACTTAGACTAAACCGTTTTCCCCACCACCCCCGAGTAAGACTGTGCGCGCTTTTCCCCATTGGCAATCGGTTGTTCCAACCCGACATTTTATTAGAGGATCAGGTCCAACCTTCTGATGGGGCGCACAGTACGAGTACATTATGGTGATACTGGGAGGCACTTGAAGCCAGATCATGCATTCGTGGATGATATAAGGGAGGTTATTGTGGGGCATGCTGGAGACGGGACACTCCCTCGAGCCCGAGTGTTGCATGCTTTTTGTCTTGGGCGATTTCGGAGAAAGCTCTCCATATTATTTTCCTTTGTTCTCTTTTAGGGCGAGGTGGAAAAGAGTGGACATTTGGGGCAGGGGGAGATGATGTTTTAGATTTGCTTTTGTTACTCATGGCTCTTTGGGTGGGCAAATGCCAATGTGAATGCGGTCACAGACAACAACAGTTTTCTCACTTTGCCTTTCTCAACAGATTACTCCACCGAGTTCACGTCTATCTCCCATGTTCACGAGATAACACCAATACATACAGGCGGATAGACAAGAACGGTATTGATTTCACTATTCACGCCTATCCTGTGGCCTAGTTGGAATATTCTGCGGCATGGTAGAATATATCAGTAGCTGCATCTGCGAGGCTGCCATAACACCAGCAAACTCCCGCCGCCTCAGCCTAGCCTAGTTTGCCCCCAGCCCAGCCCTGTCTTCTTCAGCCTTGCCCCGCTTTTCCTCCGCTCGAAAGAATATCATCAACTATGCTCGATAACTTCCAGATTCGACACAGAAAAACGACCCAGAGCAAAGGATGTCTGAATATACTCCCATCAACTATAGTGGCAGCTCCTTCAATAATAACACAGACTCTTTCAACAACGTATCGAACTATATTGTTGCTGATGATCGGTCTCAACTGCTAACCTGGCTATCACCCCTAGAGCCCAGGTTCCGGCATCGGGACCTTCAAGAGCGCCGTATCAACGATATCGGGGAATGGCTCACGCAAACGGAGGAATTCACGAGATGGCGCAGATTAGATAGAGAAGGTGAAGGCGATAACGCAGTGCTATTTTGCTATGGAGATCCGGGGGTCGGGAAGACATTTATCAGGTAACAAGGATTATTCTCCCCTGAGAGAAGAGAGCCTGTGCTTACAAGCTGCGATGGCAGTTCGCTAGTAGTGGACAGGCTATGCGATCAGGCCAGGGGACAAAATATCGGCATTACTTGTTTTTACTTCGACTTCGCAGCACGCAAGGAGCAGTCTGTGACCAGGATGCTGGGCTCATTGCTAAAGCAGATGGTTAGTGGAATGGAAAGATTTCCCCAGGAAATATCCAGGGCCTTTCAGGAGCAGAAGAATGTCATTGGTGGACGCGCACCGCAGCTCATCGATATTCTGCACTTGCTACAGACCACCATGTCCTCACAACGCACATTTATGTGTATTGACGCTCTGGACGAGTGTCCGGGAGTGCAGCGAGTCAAGCTCCTCGATTCCCTGAAACAAATCCTTGAGAAATCCCCGGCAACCCGAATATTCGTGACCGGGAGGCCACATATCCGGGCTGAGGTCGAAAAACGTCTTTCTGGACGGCTGATAAGTATATCGGTAGGTCCAAGGAAAGAGGATACCATCAGATACCTTCGTGCGAGACTAGGCCAGGACGAAACCCCAGACGCTATGGACGATATTCTGGAGGCGGACATTCTGGAGAAGGTCCCAGAAAATTTATCGGAAATGTGCGCAGGTTCAATGACACTCTGAACCCTACCCCACGTTATCGGCTAATAGACGTATTTAGGTTTCTACTCGTTTCCTTAAACATCGAAGCAATCATGCAAGAATCGACAATATATCGGAGGCGGGAGAGGCTCAACAAAATGACGGATGGATTGGGATTGGGAGATGCTTACAGTGCGACGATTGAACGGATAAAGGCGCAGGATGGAGATAAATCGAGGCTCGGGATAGAAGCTTTGATGTGGATCAGTCATGCGGAACGGCCGCTCAAGGCGGATGAACTCTGCCATGCCCTAGGAATCGTGCTAGGCTCCAAGGATTTCAATGCCGACAACGCCCCATCGATTTTGACCTTGATGAGCTGTTGTCAAGGGCTTATTACTGTGGACAAAGAGGCATCAACTGTGCGACTAATCCACTTTACTCTGCAAGAGTATCTTTCCGTCTATCCCGATATTTTCAGCAGACCTCACTCGACAATAGCAGAGCTCTGCTTGACCTATCTCAATTCAGAGCAGGTCAAGGCCCTTTCAGGCGATCCCTCCCCCGACACTCAGAACATGCCTTTTCTGGAATATTGTTCTTTATATTGGGGGGTCCACGCGAAAAGGGAACTCTCAGACTGCGCCAGGTTACTTTCGCTGGAGCTGTTTCAGGAATATCATGGTCACATATCCACCAAATTTATTTTCGGAGAACTGGCGTATATGCGTCACCGGGATTCTGGTAGCAGTTCCTGGTTCAGTGGACTACACTGCGCATCGCGCTTCGGAATTGCTGAGCTCGTAGCTGCTCTGCTAGAGCTGGGCTGTTATGATATCAACGAAGGAGATATTTTGGGGTATACACCACTTGCATGGGCGGCCCGGAAGCGGCATGATGAAGCGGTCAAAACGCTGCTCGGGCGGGAAGAGGTCAACCCTGACCAACCGGATATTGGCGGCCGAACACCTCTCTCGAATGCCGCCCAGGATGGAAATGAGGCAGTGGTGAAAATACTGCTCGAGCGGGGGGGAGTCAACCCCGACAAAGCAGATAATTACGGCCGAACACCGCTCTCGAAGGCTGCTCGAGATGGGCATGAGGGAGTGGTGGGGATACTACTCGGACGGGAAGAAGTTAACCCTGAAAACCCAGATATTGGCGGCCGAACACCGCTCTCGTATGCCGCATCCAATGGGCGTGAGGGAGTGGTTAAAATACTCCTCGGGAGGAAAGAGGTCAACCCCGACAAGCCAGATACTGGCCTCCGAACACCGCTCTCGTATGCCGTATCGAATAGGCATGAGGGAGTGGTGAAGATCCTACTCGAGCGGGAAGAGGTCGATCCAGACAAAGCAGATAATTACGGCCGAACACCGCTCTCGAAGGCTGCTCGGGATGGACATGAGGGAGTGATGAAAATATTGCTCGGGCGGGAAAATGTGAATCCGGACAAACCAGATATCGGCGGCCGAACACCGCTCTCTTATGCCGCATCCAATGGGCGTGAGGGAGTGGTTAAAATACTCCTCGGACTGCAACACGTCGGCCCTGACAAGCCAGATTATGACGGCCGGACACCTCTCTCGTATGCTGCTCTGGATGGACGTGAGGGAGTGGTGAAAATCCTACTGGGGCGGGAAGCGGTCAGCCCCGACTGGTCACGTAATGACGGCCCAACACCTCTCTCGTTGGCCGCCCAGCGTGGGCATGAGGGAGTGGTGAAAATACTCCTCGGTCAGGAAAAGGTCGACCCCAACAAGCCAAATCGTGAGGGCCGAGCGCCTCTCTCGTATGCCGCCTCAGAGGGGCATGAGGGGGTGGTGAAAATACTACTCGGGTGGAAAGGGGTCAGCCCCGACAAGCCAGATAAGTACCGCCAAACTCCGCTCTCCCATGCTGCTCGGGACGGGCACGAGGGAGTGGTGAAAATGCTACTCGGGCGGGAAGAGGTCAACCCAGACATGCCCGATATAGACGGCCGGTCACCGCTCTCGTATGCCGCTTCGAGGGGGCGTGAGGGAGTAGTGGAAATACTGCTCGGGCGGGCGGAGGTCAACCCCGACATGCCCGATATGGACGGCCGAACGCCGCTCTCGTATGCCGCTTCGAGGGGGCGTGAGGGAGTGCTAAAAATACTTCTTGCGCGGGAAGAGGTCAAGCCCAACAAGGCGGCTAAATGCGGTCAAACACCGCTCATGTTTGCGACTAAGTACGGCCATGAGAGGCTGATAGCGCTACTACAGCCTCACCAACCAGTAACCCACAATGCGATAGGAGGCCGGTCAGACACCACCTCATGCGAACCACCACCATTTCTTCCCTTTCGGCGCATGGCCCTAATAAGCGTTTCCCTTAGACATCACCCTTTCCCGTACTGAGCAAAATCCATGAGGTTGAAATGCACATATAAGTCGGTACTCCCGTCTGAAACCCCATGTCTAACTTGGTCGAGTGAGGATTTATGAGCTTCTGTATACAAGTTACATCAGAGTCTGGTTTGTCAGTTCCGTTATTGTCAGGATATTCAGCGCATAGCTTACAGTTTCCATCCCACCTTATTTAATTTTCCCCGAGTTGTAAATTCTTACTTGCGGCTTTTTTTCTCATCGCAAAGACTCCTTTCTTCCCTTTTTCTCCCCTAAGCGCTTCCTTGAGTGATAGGTAAACTATGTATGTATAAAGTGTTTTTTTAGATAGAGAAAAATCGGTGTGCGGTAGTGCAAGGATCCCCGATACGGTTGTGAACTATGTTAATACCGGTCCTACCATAGGGGTCTGGCTACCGTAAAAAATACTATGGTTTAATGAATATTACACCGTTATAGCTCACACTATCTAACTCTGGTATAGACATGGGTCTAGAGTGGAGGAGCCTAGCTGGGAGGCAGTCCACCTTACTCATTAATTTGATTTTCCCCACCACCAGCCCAATACCACGAAGCACACCAGCAGAGAAGCTATCAAGGAGGTACACCATAGCTGGTCCCAGGGGCAACTACAGTTGTCTCCCAGTAGAAGCCACATTAAGACCGCCAAGTGAACAAACACCGCAATAGTACGAATCGCAAGATTGACGGGTGGGAACACTCCCGGGCCATTTAGCGAAAAGCTGTCTTGCAATAACGGGGCTCCTCCTGGTTACTAGAAGAAAGAGTCTTCCAACCGCAATAGTGGCTCTTTTTCAACAACAAGCGGCACCCATAGCTGTTCCAATCTCTGATGATGGGACGGCAGTAAGCGTTTATTGGCACCGTACAAACAAGCACAATAGTGAATAGCGGTTAGAAAACAAAAGATGAAATGAGAAAGCGCAGAAAACGAGTCACTGACTGGCAGGGCACAGGTGACCGAGTGGAGAGTGTATGAATGTTCGAATAGTAAAAAACAAACAAAGAAGAGCAGACTGCCTCTCATCCTTCTCAAAATAGAACCTTCCTCTTCGGCATACTTCCTTAGCATGCCCAACCACTCATCACATTCTTCCATTCCGATACCCTTCCTTGTGCTTATCCGAGCTACCTCCGAAGTGAGAGCCGAACGGTCGTAGGTATAGTTGAGAGGATTGTGGAGGGTATAGGATCTGGCCAAGGATGGGGTTGATGCTCCGCTATCATGAGTGTTCAACCTTCATTGTAGGTGAGCCGGGGGATTGATGTTTTTGCACTACATGCGCAGGGCCGTTGCGGAAGCTTGCATGAAGCTAACAGTAGTGAAGCAGAGGTATCAGGTGAGGGTGCGAAAGAGGTGATGGTTGCGCTCCTAGTTTTAGGGTAATAGCGAAGCGTGTGGTGAGCAGCTGGAAAGCACTCGTGTCCGACAGCTCTTACCGTGACATGCCCCCATCTAGATTGATTGACAATAGACCGGCTAAAGAGCCCACAGCAGCGCCCGATCCCAGCTACCAGCGCATTGGGGCGGAGGGGAAGCGGCGTGAATGGTGGTCCCCTCTGCGTGGTGTGGTGAAGGTTGGAATTACTCCGGTATGATATGGTAGACTGCCGGGTGAATTGAGTTAGAATTTTGGTTAATGAACGTATGGCTAGGGTAGTGCCACCCCTCAAGGATGAGCCCAGAAACACGCTGCGTATATTCTGTAAGCTCACCGGGGAGGTTTTACTACCACTGTTGTAGCAAGAAGCTATACTTATTTTATAGCGAATCACATATATAGCTACAAGGTCGGAACACTAAAGTTTGCTAAGAAAAGTATGTACCCGTACTGAAAACAAGAAAATCTGAGCAATAGTATCTACTTTACGGAAGGGGAGAAGTACGGTCAAACAGCTGTCACTATCAAGAAATCTCAAGTAGAAAAGAAAACCACACAAGTCACGATTGATTCAAGCTCACTGAACTACCTCACAAAACCAATCCAAAGAACAGTACAAAAGACAGAAAATTCCCACCGCAAAGAAAGCCCAACCTTGCAGGTTGTCCGACCAACCAAGTACAGGTCCAATTTTCCTTCCTCAAACAACAGTCAGAACGGTTCCTCCGTTGTGCTGTGTTCCTTCCTCACGATCCTCGTTGTCTCCGTCGTGGTGGAGGAAGGGAGGAGAAAGCGGGAGAGAAGTCAAAGAAACTAACTTAGATAGAGCCCCCTGTCTGCCAAGCCTAGGCAACAGCCACCCCTGCAAAACCACGAAACCTCCCAAAGCCAAGATCGTAACTAGCTATCTATTTAGTCTAAGTTATTCAGAGATAAGCAAGAAAACTGCAAGTTAAGAAAGCCAAATTTAAACCCCAACAGTACTAGGCTATGGTCAAAAAGGTCGGGAAAAGCTTAGGCGGGGGTGTAGGGATTGGGGCCCCCGACCGGTTAAGAAAGGTATGATATGACAGAAAAAATAGGAGGCCACGATAGATGATTCCATTTACCTGGAGCATTGAACCAAGTGATTATTCATGAATCTAAGGATAGTATTGGATTGTATGATACTTGTAAAGCCTAATTTGAGACTAAAGGAAGAGGAATCCGGGTTTCTAGAATATAGCAGCCATCCTAAGAAGCTCATACAAGTAGATAGATTGAACTATACACCAGTAATTCCATCATCTACGAGTACAGTCATCCGGCCTATACGAAATACATAAGTTACTCCAATCCGGATTTCGGGTATCCCCTAGGACAAGAATCTTTTTCCACTGATACAATCTGTCCCTGGACTACTGCTACCTACCTAACCCAGCTAATACCCTCTGACCTCTTTGACCTTTCTCCGGTGCACAACTTGGTGTGGGCTGATGACTTTCTCAGGCGTCAGCGCAAACTACACCAATTTCCGCAAACAAAAGTGGATGCAAACAGAACCATCGCAATGGAGTAACGGCACCCCCGTGCATATAAACCAAAGTCAGAAGTCAGATTTTCGAAGTCTTGGCAACCAGGCTCGGCCACGCGAAAAAGAAAAACCAGGGATGCGCAATAACACAAACTTCTCGCAGTGAAGGAGTTTTCCTCCTTCTCAAGTATTCGCTAAGAGTTCTAACTTCCAGCTTTCACTTCTGCGTGGGGCACTGCTACTCTATTTAACAACTGTTCTTAGAACTGCGGAAAGTTGAGCCACTGAGCACTTCTGGTATTGCGCATCAGGGAGGGTTAGTGCCGTTGCCATGGTGATAAGCGCCTGGCGCGCTCAAGTTACCACCTTTGAAGCAGAGCCGGCAAATCCCGACCTCTATGGATCTCAAGAAATCTAGAGTCATCCTAAGTTCCAATATCCCACCATCCTCCATGAGCTCTGAAGCCCATCCTCTCTGTTGATGCCCGTATGCCTGATGGCATAGAGGATAAAACAAACATCGTGAAGCCAAATCCACGATACTTAATGTCCGATCGCAATGGGCATTAACGCAAAAAACCCAATATCATATCACTACCGGTGTGGAAAATGAAAACAAAAATTCACTGCTTATTTTCTAGTCGCCGCACACCATAAAATCGCATATCTCAGAACCGCTTGTCCCCCAGCAATGTATCAGCATATCCACATATCCCCATATCCGCACAGCTGCGTCCCCGCATAAACGCATATCGGCATAACTGCATACCCACATCACTCCACATCCGGATAACAACATAGCTGCCGGCCCTATAGGCAATCCAAAAGAGATTTGGGTAGTAGGGTGGGTAAGGGGTTGGAGAGGTTGGAAGACAAAGTCAGCAAAATGGACACCAAACTTAGCAACAAAACCAGAAGGCTAGGCGGAGAGCAGTTAACCCAAACTTCCGGTCAGAAGGCCTTCGACGTCCAGAGGGTAGGACGGGATGGAGTACACGTGATAGTATTTTTTTATTTATTTGGAGTGCTAAGACGTGATGGAGGTCTGGTTTCCGCGGAGGGAATATGCCGTCGGACAGGCACCGCAAGGGCACAGCAATGATCGGATCTGTCGTCACGAGAACGATCCGGGTCAGTCGCTGATAGGAAAACTGAGATGTGTTCGATATCCGATATATATGACAAGTGTGTTCGCAAAGGAGTGTGATGACCATGAGTTCTGGTTGTACAGAGAAGGGAACGCAGCTCAGACTAGATACAGTTTGTGGTGGCCCGCACAGTGGGCTCCTACCACACAACACCAGTCACCACCGCGCGGCCTGGTCAATAGCCCTGCTCACACCTACAAGTGTGCCCTAACCTCACATACCACGATGGGGTTACTGTCACAAATTGTGACTAAGCAAGGTTGATTTCACATGACTAATACTTATTAGTCATAAGGTATGTTGGTTTTGCACTATGACGTCGCTTTGACTCATAGCTTTCACATGACTGCGCACTTGCGAGTCATTGGTTGATTATGATTGGTTAATGGTTTCATGACTCACGATTGTGGCGTCGTATGAAGTAATGACTTTTGCACATGACTCATATTACGAGTCATGGGTTTCACGCATCCGACTCATTTGAGAGCATGATCAGGTTTATGGGTTTGGATCGATGGAAAGGGATGTGCGCAGTTGACTCATACGAGTCAGCTGATGGATTTCGCACTATGACTCATTATGAGTCATAGAGGTTATGTTACGCAAGGTGATGAGTCACCAGGGTTAGGGTTGTGAGAAGATGCCTATAAAAGGAGCTTGGTTCCGACCAAGAGATAGGACACGAACCATCTCTCCTCCACCTCCGGCGATTGAAATCTCAACACCACGGGAAATCATTGTCACCCTCCCCCACCCACCTCTCTTCCCCCATCATGGCTACTGCCTAGGGGATGACGTTAAGCCATCTACCCTCCTCTCCTGAGGCACGCCCGCCTCTCCTCCTTCGGGTTCTTGTTCCCGTTCGTCGTTGATACCAGCTCATGATGTTCGGTGCACCCCCTTACCCCGCACTTCCTTTGCACCTCGCTTAGGATTTTGCACGGTCGGAAAGCTTCTCGCTACGCTCACGGTCGGCGTTACGGTGTCGGACTCTCGGTCGAAGTAGGCCCCGGCTTGCTGTGCTTGTGCCTCTGATGGGGAAAGGCTCGGTTAGTAACATCACGGTCTCGTCCCGGTCTCGTCGTGGTCCCCAAAGCCCTTGCTATGGCCCGTTTGTCGGTTGTGGCTAGCCCACTCGCGATCCTTCCTCTACCCCCCTCCCGGTTCCGTCCGCTGGCACCGTACTGCCCCATAAGCTGGCACCTTACTGCTAATCCTCCTCACCGGCTGGCACCCTACTGCTCCTCACCGGCTGGCACACTACTGCTACTCACCGGCTGGCACCCTACTGCTCATCATCGTTGGCTGGCATCCCCTCAGCCCGGTGGCTCCGCTCGCCCACCTGCCTCTCTCTCTCCTGCGATTTACTCTACGGTCGCAATCCTCACTTAGGTTACGGTTGATCATGGTATTGGACTGCCTCCTTGGTCTCTCCTAAACGCCGACGCATCGCCACCTTCCGGTCACTCCCGACCGTTGAGCCGCCGCCCCAACCGGATTTCACCGTACGGGTTCTTGGATTTGGCATATTGGCAATAGTAGTTATAGCTAGGCGTTTCGTTGATTCTTTTCTTAGTGTTACCTTGGGGCCTGCTGAAGGGTTTGGGTCTCTCTCCTGTACGTTTCTATGAGTTGTTTCCCTACGTGTCTGAGGTGCAGGTCTTAGGTGCTAGGCGGGGGAAGTTGTCTTCTATGGTCTCGGGGGGTTTGATTTTTCCTATGACGAGGTGAAGCGGGCGGGAAGACGTTTGCTTATAGGTTTTTTATCTCCATAGCTAGCGCTGCATGAGTCTTTTGTACCTTTAAACATAAT
>Ga0307517_10000904_pt1 | contig 50331 bp, 44 predicted proteins | sample 23_EM_MG_FD_194515 | JGI IMG/M metagenome (GOLD analysis project Ga0307517, IMG submission 194515) | Populus trichocarpa ectomycorrhiza microbial communities from riparian zone in the Pacific Northwest, United States - 23_EM | ecosystem: Host-associated > Plants > Roots > Unclassified | place... | reverse complement strand
GCGCGCGGGCCGGGCGGCCCCCCCCCCCGCAGTACTCTTGTCCGCCCAGTCCCACTCGCCGCATGCCCCGCTTGAGCCGCGACCTTTCGGAGTGAATTCTTGGAGGATTGGGAGCCTGTTTTTCGCTTTTTCTTTGCCTTCTCTTTCTGTTGCTGTGACTCGGACGCTGGGTCGTTGTGCGGTGCTTTGTTGCTATTTTTTTGTGAGTACCAGACCCTTGCATATCCGCTCCCCGGCCCCAGGCCGAATTGACCACCGCCGACACCGATGGCAGGCAGCAAATGTCTAACCACCGGCAGGGGATGTATCAACACATTCCTGTTGCAAGCTTTAAGAAACGGGCGCATGGTTGTTTGATGTGGGGCGGAGGGACTTTTTACCAACCCTCTCTCTTTTTTCTTCTCCGGTCGGTGCGTTGCCTGTTGCCCGGCTGCGGCTCTGCTGCAGGGCAGTGGCACTCTGACTCATCGGGAAAGATCTACGTCATCCTTTTTTAGCAACTATGATCACGGCTCCTCACTCGTGGGGCATTTGCAACCTTTTTCCGAATCGACCACGAGACCAATTGTAGATAGTAGGCAATGAACCATTTGTTTCTCACATGGTTACGACAAAAATATAAAAACAAATGAACCGACGGGCACCATGGCCATGAGGACCAAACAAATACTGACCTTCCTCGGGATCCCTCCTCGACCAGAATCTTCCCCACTGATGCTGTCCTCCTCCACCCCCTCCCCAAGAAACGCCGACCAGCCAACAAAGAGAAACCTGAGGATTTAACAGCGAAAGAAAACAGGAATGAAGAGATAAAAGTGAAATTAGTGGGGAAGATGCAACGCTAAAATTTTAATCGCTCAAGAACAAGAATAAAGCGAATTGTGGAAAGGGATATGGGGAGAGACGAGTCGGCAAGGAAAGTATATTGTAATACGACTTGAGAATTCCAGAACAGAAAAAATGATAACCAGCAAGACAGGAATATAATTGGTAGGCAACTCAACAGCTACGCTTCTCTCCGTCTTGACTCACTTCCTCCGCCTCATCGGGGTCAGATTCTTCATCATCCTCTAAACGCCAACCAAATCAGTAAACCGAAACCGTACCCCGGGTCCGAAAAGAAATCATACCAAAAACCATATCTTCATCATCACTAGTGTCCCCATAATCGCTCTCCCCCTCGAATTCACACCAAAAATCATCGTCGACCTCCTCCTTCTCTGGAGGTCTGGTCTCAACAAGGCTAGGCATCTTGAATCCAGCAGGGATATCGCGTTTAGAAGTCTCAACATGCTCCTTCACGACCTTCTTATACCTTTCCGGCTCCTTGCGTAGCATAACACCAGCATCGACGTTCGCCGCGCTAGAAACCTCGGCATCATCAAGTAGCGATAAGATTGAGATCAACACGGTAAATATGCGTTGAGCAGGTGACCAACGCTCCTAACAAACCGTTAGCCGCTGAGATCAGCTTTCTCCAGGCGAGGGGCATTAATTTAAGTACCGAAGCGAGCTCTCCAGATGTCTCATCTTCCCCAGGGGCATGAAGAATCGAGATACACAATTTGCCATCAGGGTAGATGTTGGGATGGAAGAGCGGACGGACAAACTTAAACTCGGGGGGGCTCATCGGATAATTTTTCGGAATCTTGAGCTCAGCCTAGGGGAAGGAAGGGAAAAAAGAGAACAAACGAGTTAGATCATGCAATACCGACAAAGGTGCACTCCAGGCACAAAACAGAGTTGGGGAGTAATACCTTAAGATAGGCCCCGCAATACAAAGACGTAGGATTTACGACAATCAAGGCGATATCCCAAACAAACAAGTTCCCATCCCGAGGCTTTAGAACAAACAAAACAAAAGCGAAATATCAGATTAGTGGGTCGTTGCTTCCGGTCACAAGCCTAAAAGCACAACAAGTAATCGAAGACTCACTTCAGCATTCACCCAGTTCTCCTTGGAAAGTTCCTTAAGCTCGTTCATGAGCATGCGCTCAGCGATCTTGCGTTCGTCGGCCATGATGGTGAGGTTGAGAGACATAAGTTCAGGGGGGAAAGAGAGGGGAGGTGGGAGGCGAGAAGAGAGCGGTTGACTGTGTGCGTGGCTGTCTGCCGTGTGATGGAAAAGAGGGAAAGGGGAGAGAGTGTGTAATGTTTTCTATCGCTAGAGCACGCGTGACCTTGACTCAGGAATCAAAGAGAATGTTCCAGGAAGAATGGTAAAATGCAGGAGCAGGCAATAATTAAATACCCAGCGTGTCGAGCTGCCTCTAATAGGCAGACGAGGGTTCGTATGCTATTCGTAAGAGGGTTTACAGAGAATAGAATGGGGGAGTAGGGTGAGACTACAAAATAGGATGATGACTAGTGAGAGAAAGAACCAAAAGGGCCAGTGGGGAAAGCACGAGTAGGAAGTGGCGGTGGAGTTGATTCCGCAGCTTGTGCTTGTGAAGCAGTCAAGAAGGGAGGAAGTTGAGGGCGGGGGCGTTTACAGTAGGGGAGAGTGAGTGAGTGAGTGAGTTAGTGAGTGTGGGAGGGAAAGGGAGGGCGGGACAGCACGACGAGGCAAGGGCATGCGGTAGGAAAAGGAGGAAGGAGAAGAAGAGGCGAAGGCAGAAGTCAGTCAGCAAAAGACAGAGAGACACAGACGTGGAGGCGCGGGATGCAGAAAGCAGCAGCAGCCATCATCAAGTAGATGAAGAAAAAAAAGCCAGTCCGAGACCAACCTCACTCGAAGAACAATAATAATAATATTTATTTATTTATTTATTCATTTATTTATTAAAAAAAAAAGAAGGATTCGGCAAGAGTCCCCTCTTCAAGCTCTTCTCAGACTTTACCAGCAGGGAGGGATATGCACTGTATGGTACAGTGCTGGGTACAAGTACTCGTACAATACAGCGCGAGTGCGGTACCAAAAGACCATCCTGGCCAGTCCGCCACCGCTGTATCAGACATCAGACAAAGTCCTCTACGGTACCGTACATAACACTTAACGGCAGCTTCAACGGAAGCCAGATCGGTACAGCTCGGATAAAATAGATGCGGTATCTTTAACTCAACTCGACTCCCTCACCCATTCGCCCACTCACTCGCTCACTCACTCACTCACTCACTCACATCCGAACAAAACAAAACCAACCCGAACCAACCTCAAAATCTCACGACATAGCCATCATACGCAGATAACGATAACGTAAATAGCCAGCAGCCAATAGTGTAACCCCTATATCACCACCACCACCACCACCAACAGCAGCCGCACCGCCACCGCATTTCCAGATTACCCAATCCCGACATGGGGAGGTAGTGACAATAAATACTGATACAGGGCCATAAAAACCCGAAGCGAAAGCTCCTTCCAACCACCGCTCACGCAGCAAACAAACAACAGCACAACCCAGAAATACTTTATATAAGTTACATTGCAGCGCAGCGCAGTAAGTAAGTAGGTCCTGCAGTTTTCCAGTGATTACGCGATTAACTTAACCCGTTTCAAAGAAATTAGAAACATGATAGATGAACAAAACACCCCCGCAGCTGCAGCCACACAGCACGCAAGCGGCTGCAGATTGGAGGAAAGGAAAGCGGTTCTGCCACGTTTGTTTCTTGAACCCAGCTCACTCCCTCCTATCACCATCGCAATCCCTCCTCACGCAGTATAAACCGTCCGTCAGTGACGTTTTATCGTTCATGGACTATTAATACCATTCGGCCAACAACCCCACTCTACCCCAACCTTTTTTCTTTCCCCGCACAATTGCTAGGTCCACATATTGCGGCAAGTCGCCTCGCCAGAATTGGTCATGTGTCACGTGAGCAATTGGCAGATTAATTAACTCAGAGAGGACCCCCGCCGCCAACCTTCTCCTTCCTGCCAGTCTAAATCCTTGAATCTACCGGCACTTGGCGAATTCACAAAGCATTCGGATGAATTGGCGTCAAGCTTCGGGGTGTTTATGTGTGAGCTGGGGGCATCTTGGCGCTAATTCAGCCAAAGACTTTACGAATCGCCCATCAGAACTGCTGGAGAAACTGAGCAAGCATCCCAAAGTGCGCCGCATAGAAAACCCAAACAAGAAACTTAAAACACCTCCCTGTCCAAAACGAGTACGGTAGTGACAACATTATCAAGTACAATGGGAGGGGAGGGGGAAAACCAATTCACAACATCAAATCAGATCCTCTTGCACGATCAAAGAACACCCAAATTCACACAACACCCCGTCCAAATACAGTACGAGTACACAGTCCCTACCGATTGGTTTGTAGTCTAAAGATCACTGAAATCCGACCAATCAGTATCGAACTGTGCAGTGCATTTGGGCGAGGCGTGTATTTTAGTGTTCCGCGACTTGTAAAAAGGAAAAGAGAAAAGAAAAAAACCACTATCATTACCAGAAAATTTCATATGTTCTTTATAGCAAAAGGGGGAAACTTCCTAACTAGCTATCTTCCCACCTGACTATTCTTCGCTGTACTGCACTCGAGTCCACCTCTCAAGTAAATTTCTCCTGATCTCCTCCCTACCTTGAGACAGTTAGTACGGGGTAGTCAACTAAAGTTACCGTATAACAAAAGATCAAGGGCTCAGTGAACCCAGTGACCACATTGCAGACTTAGTTCATCAGTCCATTTCCACTTTAAGATGGCTCTTACTACTTTTATCTAATGTAGTTTATAAGCCTGAAGCTTTTAAAATACTATTATATCTGATACCACTACAAAGCAGTTAAATACTTATTCTAGGATAGACGCTTCTATCTAGTTGCCGTTCCCCTCCCTCTACCTATCACTCTAAAACATCTCCTTCCTGGGTATTAGAGGGCTTAGGCCAGACTATCGCTGGTACGCGGGTGAGACACCCTTATTGCAGTTCCCCGTTCCTTCCGCGGGTAGAAAGTATGCATCCCGAGTGAAGCAATGGCTTCACAGTCCAATATATCGAGTAGGGACTCTCTGTTGTAAAGTACTGGTACCCGTCTTTACGGTGCAGTGTGGTTCTGGGAGTCCGTGCTTGCACAGCCCGCGATCCCATTGGATGATCATTTCCCTCTATAGAACACAAATAATATTACGATTTAATGCTAAACTAACATGAGTCGCTGGCTTTTAGCTCCAACAATGAAACCAAACGAAGGGATATGTCACTAATACCCTTCCCACTCCTCCCCAAACCCGTTCAGCCACACAACTCGGCAGGCCCAAATCCCTTATATTAGCCGTTCCTAGTATCGCTATTTAGCCCCCCGTTCCTATCCTCACACCCCTGTAGATAATTATATGGATTACTCTCGCTTATCCTCCTCATCATCATCATCAACTTCGCTGATTAGGCCCTCGAGTTCGAACTCTTCTGCATCGCGGGCTCTCCTATCTGCGTGACCATTCATGCCGCGCTCCGCCGCGACGGCTGGAGGGACTTGTTTCACGTCCCTGGGATTCGAGACATATGTGTGAATGAGGACCATTGTAACTGACAGATGATAGAGCCTTTAGTATAGATCAAGAGCCCAAATATAGAACTGCTCTGGCAACACTTACAGAGGTACATCAGGAATGCCACGCTATATAGGACGAGAAGATAGGAGACATGATCGATCCCAACGGAGTCGACAAGCGCAAGTTCTAAAACAGAGTCAGTAATCAATGCTGACACCACAGGAACATGTGTCAACATACGCTCTTCGGTAGCACACATGAAAACTGTTAAAACACGGGCGCCGTTAGTAAACATATTCAAAAGCCAGCATAGTGCCCAATATGCCACCCCCGGGACTGCGAAACCTACTAAAACCCGAAGCAAAGAGCAACTACAAGGCAACATGGCTAATCAGCATAGCTCAAAGACATGAACAAAAGGCCTAATGAAGGCCGAGACTCACAAATGGTGTCAAATGCTGGAAACTGCTCGGCTCCCCATCAAGGGCAGGTTTATCCCGCAGGATAAACGAAATCTCGACGATCCTCGCTAGCCCAGCTGCCATAAGGGTGTAACCAAATACACTGTGCACCATGGTTGAGAGCGGCAGGTGTTGAGGATGTGCAGACTTGGAGCATTTTCACGTCAGCATGCATTGGAACGGACGGGCACCAACTTCGGTTACCATAGCATATCCGGTCAAGAATATCACAATCCCAGGAATGAGGTTGCGTTTAGGTTGCTTGTTCCTTCCTCTGGAGAGCCAGAGCCCCAAAAGACCCGCACACCACCAAACAACACCCATGGAAGTATGCTGGATGTCGTTATGTGCCCATTCTCGGCCCCACCTGTGCTCCGTAACTAATAAGAACGCTTGTCAGTACAAGCCTCGTACATCTACCCGAGGAAGGCAGCTGTAAGCTATACATGTGTTTATAAATCCTATAGTACAAAGAGTCAGTCAAAAAATAGAGAATATAAACTTTGAGTGAAACCCACCCCAAATGGTGATCACCAAAGAATCCCAAAATTCTTGGGACCTCCCAGACCTCTTCAGCCAAGCCTGGCCAGCAAAGAGAATGATCACCATGATTATGCCGTATCCTATGAACGAGCTACCCATAATCTACCGTATCCGCCAAGAAAAACCAGTCAGTGACCCCCACATCTCCTTAGAAAAGGAAAGATGGGACGAAAAGAAAGCGATGGCCTACAAAATGCGCTAGGCATTGTCCTTGGTGATCCGCTCGGCAAAACCCCATCCTACCAACCACCATTGTCATCAATTGCCCATTTATCAACCACCACGATCCTAGCACCGGCATAGAAAAGGGGGAAAAAAAGAAGGAAAAGGAATAAACTCACGCGGTAATCCCTCCAAACAACATCTGCGTCCAGGACACCACAGGCATCACCTTCCCAACGATGCCATGCAAGCGAACCAGATGCCGCCTAACAACACCATGCCACCCCTTCTCGAGATGCAACCTCAGATAGATCCCCAAGCCAACCTGCAGAGCCAACATGCTCATCAACGACGATGCAAAGGCCGCGTGAATGTTCGGCGCGAACTGCCTCCCCTTGTGCGCATGCCCGAGTAGCCAGCCCAGCACTGCCAGGACGGTTCCTAGCACCTGCACGGGAACGTGCCACCTGCTCCTGACGATCCCCAAGACCATCCCGAACGGGAGGATCACCCCGAAGGCGGCTATCATTGTGAAGATGTGGATCCATAGTATGGAATCTAGGGGATCGGGGGAAACCGCTTTTCCTTCCGGGACTCCTTCCGCGCCGTGTTCGTGGGCGGTTACGGGTATTAGGCCAGTGCCTAATGACAGGAGGATAAACGGCAGGTACCGGTGGTGGAGGGGCATATCGGGGTTTTCCTTTCCTTTCCTTTTTGCGTTCCCGGGGAGAGCTTGTATGATAGGTCAGGGGATGAAAGAATAGGGAGGGTGTAATCCCCTATAAATTGACGGGAAGGGGGTGTATGCACCGGAACCCTTTGAGAAGTGTTGTGTAAAACAATCGGTCTTGATATGGCGCTCGTAATGCTGGGGTACCAGTCTGTACTGTAACGAGAAGGAAGAGGTTCCTCTTCCCCCATAAGAAACCACAAATATCAATCTAGGAGGTGGGGGCAGGGCGTTTCATCCCCCCACGGGACCTAGTTGAACCGAACACCCGGTCCTTCAAGGTCTTGGCAAAAGCCGTTAGCTGGGCACCAAAACGGTTGATAACTGGTGATGAACCCCACACTGTTCCCGTCCGTTCACGGCCCCGACTCCTTCGGGATATCGCGTGCCCCTCTAGAAGGTGGGTCGCAAATGAGCCGCAGTGTAGGGGCTTTGCGAGCCTCTGTATCAGATGTTGAAGTGCGACATCCGGCCTCGGGGCATGTGAGATAGACCCTCGGCACAACCAAATTCAATAGCAAACCGACCTCAACAACAACGAAGTTTTCAGAGAAAACTCCCTATAAAACTACCCAAACTCCTCTTTAATTCTACAGACTCCATTTTTTTTGATGAAGTGGTTTAGAATGGCGGGAGGGCCATTTTGAGATAAGTTAACACACATATAAATCCATGCCAAGGCGCAGCCCTTTTCCTCTTCTTTGCCTGCATTACTAAGCGGAAAGAGCGAGAGATCAGAAGGGCCGGTTTTTGGTGCCTGGCACTACTCCCGTAATACAAGTACCGGCATATTCGGAGGCTAGAGGTAAGTCCAATGCCGCGGTTTCAGCGGGGTAGTGAAATCATTTCCCCATCCTTTTTATCACACAGCCTAGTCTCTATGTTACACTGCACAAAAGGGCCAGGCATGCTTCTTCCCTTCCTTTCCGCTGAAAATTGCACTTTTAAGCACCATACCGATCCTTTTGCGATCACTCTCATCCCTTATATAATATCATACAGTATACTCAAGAGAAGTGTGAATTTTTGCTTATAGAATGCATTAAACGAGGAGCTCTCTACTAAATATACAAACTGATCGGTCTAGGAAAGACTACTGCCTCCTATACGGCTGCTGGAGAATTAGATCTCTGACATTCCCCTTCATTCAACTCCCTCACCCTGATCCCAGCAAGGTAAAGAACGGACTAAGAGACTTTCGGCTTCGATATAGATATGGGGCTAGTACTTTAGACCAACATTGAGGAAGGCAGATAACTGCTAAAAGTTTTCATTTAATCAGAGCACATTCAATAAATTTTCATGATATATACCGAGTTCGTTTCCCTTTTATCAGACCAACCACCGAGAATCTTAAATCACGTTCTTACCACCTTTACTGCATTGGATTTTAACCATTTCAATGTCTATCATTTATTTCTTATTCCTTCCTTAAAGGTATCATACATTTACGTTTACTTTGGCCAACAGGCTTTCCGTAGCTCGTAATACCTCCGAGTGACCATGTACCATGGATCCCCCCCCCCACCTTTTACTAACGAATCTGGGGGTTTAACAAAAAATGGCAACAATAACAACAACAATATAAATGATTATGATTGCAAACCACTTAGCGGAGGTGCGAGGAGAGGTTTCCTGAACGCCAAGGGCTACTAGGCCTAGCAAACCCTGAGCTAGTACGGGTACTAGTGCTCTATGTAGTGTTCCTTTCTCACAACAGAGTATTTGACATTGCTTCTATGCCTTATGGCAAGGCACGCACGGCAAAGTTCACCCGCCATTATATGTGTGGTACCGTGAGCGCTCCCTCCCATGGAGCATGCCTAGTGCCCCGGAATATCTTTCTAAGCATCATTTGCGCTACAAGAATTACACGAGTGATATCTAATGAATGCAGTTAGAGAACACCAACCAGCTTCCTCTCAACAGTAAATTTTCTTTGAAGCAAGAAAGCGAGAAAGCACGTAAGCGTAACTGCACTGTGCTGTGCTACTCTCCCCTAGTCTCCCTCCCTCCCTCCCTGTAATACAGCTCTTAATCCTCAAGCTCGGTAAATGGCCAAATCCTAGGCTGATAAGGCTATAGGCGTCAAACCAAACGAGGTCTATCATATTCTACCATCATGCTATACTCCTCCCTTGCATCTCGCTATCAAGAGAGAAACTCTTACCCAATCCACTCCCGGAGTCCGAGGTGTACCGTACCTTGCCTACCTCTGACAATCAATCTTCAGCAACACCTCCGGATACAAATCCACACACACACCAAAGATCCAAAGGAAAAAACCGAAAAACCTCTCTCAAACCGGAGAGAACTTTCCCATAGAAGTACGGGACACACGAAGAGCATATAAATATCGAATCCCGAGAAATCTAAAAACTGGAACTAAAACCTGATGGAACACCGTTAACCTCAACTGCTAACCCATAGACTTGCGAGTACGACATGTTATTAACCCCCGAACTAGTAGTAATAACATAAAATCAATAGATGCAGGTATTATAGGTATGTATGACAAGCAGGCTACACTGCGGTATTAAAATCGTCACTTGAAACCGGGCACTTTCATTGAATGTAACCCCCTGATTACAAAAATTCTCTCTCTCTCTCGTCCCCCCACAAGGATGGATATTCACCGAAAATGCCCTCCATAGAATAAAAACAACAACAACGTCCCCAGAAAGGGTTCCCCCTCCCTTACACAATAGTTAAGGAATCCCAGCATGAGTGCTGTAGCATGTTGGCCTATATTTATAGCCCTCTAGGCATCTCGAGGCTACAATACATATACCAATGCTCGAGATGTGCGCGGCTGTATCAAGTAAGTTAATACCCTCTAGGATCGGATAACGACACGGTGCGATCTCATTTTCGCAGGGCTGGGATTAAGGACCCCGCACACTGCAGTACGGCTGGCAAAAGCTTGACTCTCATGATGATGATGCTCGGGTATCATGCTGATCATACAGTGCTCGATACTCGTAATGTCCTGACGTTTGTGAACACAACTGCTATTGCATGATGCCAAGATCAGGGCAAAAAAGCTGAATTTTGGCGGTATGCAATAGCAGTTGTGTTCACAAACGTCAGGACATTACGAGTAATCGATGATACGTGGATAACCTATCCCGAATAAGCTACTTGGCGAGGCAAAGTGAAGTATACTGGCCGTGAGAGTACAGTTAGCCTAGCCCCCCCAAAGTTTCTGCCGTACCTCACGAAATCTTCGAGGCCTTCTCCTTCTTCCAAGGCCTGGGTTCGCACGCCTGATATACGTAATGGTACGAACCTAAGGTGGATATATAGCCCAAGACAGCCTAGGTTCAAGTCCTGCTATCGTATCATATCATAGGAATCCTGTGAACCAGGCCCCCTCCCGTAAATTGGACGTTCACTTCCCACATCATACCTACAGCCTATGATACGACTCAACTCTCCCGTTTCTCCTCCACTTCCTCATATCCCGGCATCCAAGATTGCTATTCACCGAACGCTTTTTTCCTTCATTTTTTGGCCAGCCTTCCCCCTTTGGTTCGCTCCCTGCCTGCTCCTCGGTACAGGACTGTGGTGATAATAATAATAATAATAATAATAATAATAATAATAATAAAAGAGTGAGAACCCATCACACAAACCCCCGGCATGTTCCAACATATTTGCCCGAGGAAAACAAAGTTTATAGTAAGCACCACAAATAAATCCATCCCGTTTCGCATTCTTCATTCGTACGGAAGCCAATCACGAATACCGGCAGTGCACTTTAGCCCCTAAGAATAAAGTGCAACTGTCGCACGGGAAGCCTTTCAGCTTGGGTGTCTGGGGCCCGTGAGCCATCGACGGCACGGTGCAAGATGTGAGCAGATGCGGCCAATAGAGCAGTATGCTGAGGGTTGGAAATCGCCGGGGGGATGGTCGAGGAAGCAGGGAAAGGGGGAGGAAAAGAAAGTGAGAAGGCAGCCAATACTTTGATCGGTAATGCGCCGTACGGTTGCCGCCTCGTTGGGGTGGTTGGTAGGGTTCAGTTTGTTGGAGCACGTGCTGGTTTTATTATAAATCGGGATGACATTATGAGGAATAAAAAAATGGCCCTTGGGTGGTTTTGTTTATGTTTGTTTCAGATTAAGTGGTGAGTAGCAGTGTTCTATTGGATGTTTATGCATGATACACAGTGTGTATGTGATTATGGATGGCATCGCGGGGAGAAGTAGCGGAGGTATTTACAAGTTTATATACCGAATGTGAACGAAATGTAGAAGAAAAGGTCGGATTAAGGCGGGGGTTGGCTTAAACAACTGACAACTTTGCCAGCGCAGCGAGTACCTCCGGTAACGACTCCATCTTCAGCGTGTCCTTCTCATGACTCGTCATCTTCCCGAGGACGTACTCAGAGACCGTCTCCGAATCTCGACTGCCTGGTCGACCGATACCTATGCCGATCCTACAAAAGTCCTGTTGTGAACATATCTCACAATCAGCTTTCTCATATTCCCCCCTCCCCTCCCCCAGCAGGCCATGACAACACCCACCTTCGATCCCAGGGACTCAGCACAAGACACAATCCCATTATGCCCCCCGGCAGACCCCCCCTTCTTCACCTTCACCCGACCAAGCCCAGCCTCCAACTCGTCGTGCAGCACAACCAGCAACGCATCCCTCTTCTCCTCGTCGCTGAGTTCCACCATGAACGCTTTCCACGCCTTCTTCACCGCTTTACCCGAGATGTTCATGAGCAAGGGTGACTGGAAGAGCGTGTACGTGCCGTCGAACCTGCCCACGGAGACGTCGCCGCCATAGCTGGAGTTTTTTCTGAATGGGGGGAAGGCGAGTGTCTCCTGGAGGAGGTTTGATAGAGTGTGGCCAGCGCTGTGACGAGTGTTTAGGTATTTTCCCGGGTTGCCGATTGAGCAGACCTAATTATTGTTCGTGTCAGATATGGGATGAAGTGTTTTGGGGAGGGGGAAGAGGGGAGGGGGTCATTACTAGGATCCTCCGTTGCGCCATTAGACCCTGCGTCGTAGTGAATCCCCGAATACCACTATGTCTGTTTGGAGCCGTGGTATGTGTAGCTGAAATTGTTCTCGACTGACAACACCGCGCGATGGTTAACGGGCTTGTTCTCGAAGGATTGGCCGAAGCGCGGAGGATAGGTATAAACGTGTATTTATTCATCCTGACGATATTGGCCGGAAATCTGCCAGCGTTGAAACTTTGAGTCAGTCAGTCCAGTTTAGTTAGTCAGTTTATCACCATCAGAGTCACAAGTCATAGGCGATTAGTGGTGTTGTTGCTGTTGTCAGGCATCGAGTCCTCCCTCAAGCACAGCCTTGTCCATGCTAACTTTTCCGACCAACGGGTCTGGCCAGGACTTATTCTTCTTGAGTTGTACTGAATATTTTTTCTTTTTCTCTTTCCCCTTCCCGAGGATTGGAAATGACTGAGCTGGCGACAAACCTTGTTTTTCTTTTCCTCTCCCCCTTCCTTCCTTCCTTCCTTCCACAACGCTATTCCTGGGCACCCGATATGCAAATTTTGTTCTTCCTAAGACCGCAACGGTTAGCGCCGAAAACAAAATAAACGAAAAAAGGGATTTGTCACGTTTGCAGGGATCAGAGACCACCCGGCACCAGCGAATCGATGAGCTTGCGGGTAATATTTAATCCGGAGCGGCTGGTGGTGGCAATGATGATGCAAAACAAACTAATTTTAACTGGGCGTTTACATGGTGTGCTATGATATGCAAGGGATACCGGTATGGGTGGCTTGCAGCTTCGGGGGGTTCGCAATATGGCGGTTTAATGAGAGGGCATCGCGCGTCATATCCGTAGCGTTGTGCCTGAATCGTATGGACTTGAACTCTACCACCGGTTCTCATACAGCGCCATGCTGCGAAGTGTAACTGGAGAAAGACACGGGAAGCTCCTAAACCTCCGACAATACGATATACGAGTAGAATAGAGTATTTCCTCTTACCTTGGTCACTTTCGAAGAGATCTAACAGGTGGAAGAGGTGCCTGCCTCTAGTTCAATACACCAATCAAGAAGCAATTCCTTCCAGACTCTTGCTAGGCGAGGGAACCTTTGTGTTCCTAGACCAGCTGATTGCGGTGTACGCACTCGAGTCTCACTAATTTTGACCCCGTTCTTTACCATCACGTAAGCCCGGACCCTTGCAGTCCACCACGTTATCATTGGGGAAAAACAGAGTTCTCACACCCACTAAACCCAACTAAGCGAAACATGAAGGGGGCCCACCAGGGGACTGGGCCAGAGGCCGGGCAATCTCAACCTCCGCAATCATCACGTTGGCCGAATGAAAAAGAGATATTGCCACGTTTGCAGGGATCAGCGTCCGCCTCGGCACCGGCCGATCGACGAGGCTTGCGGAGAATATTTAATCCAGGGCCAGTGGTGGCGGCGGCGATGATGATGCAAAACTAGACTAATTTTAACTGGGCGTTTACAAGGTACATATTCGTACAATACCGGTACCGTACAGTACGAGTACTTATGATATGCAAGGGATATGGGTGGCTTGCAGCGTTGAGATTTGTAATGGCGGCTTTAGTCTAATGAAAGGGCATCAGGCATCATATCCGTAGCGTTGTGCCTGAATTCTGGACATGAAGCCTCTCACGCTTCTAGAGCAAAGTGCCCAATCTCAACCCAGCGCACCAGTACTGTACAGTACAACCCATCACAAAAAAGGAAAGAAAAAAAGGAAATCCGTAAATATCATGATAAACTCCCGTTTCATTCCCGCCGATTCTAAGGAGGCGCTCGAGTGAGAGTCTGATAAGCAGGTGCGAGGCGTGAGAAGGAGCCCACCCAGGAACGGTAATGCTGTGCGATGAATGGTATATACAAGCACCCCACGAAATGCCAGAGCAAAGGGCGGGTCTCCTGCCTCATAACTGCATGAATAGTGCTATATAATAGGGCTTTTTTCTAGATTGTATAAATATGACATGGCGTGTAAATCCAGGGTTCCAGCAGCAGCAGTAGAAAAGCACACTTATCTCCTGCTCATGGTACTGGTAGCCGCCTTGGCATAACATTATGCCGCAAGGCATCCATCATGCGATGTAAATCGCTTTTTTTATCTCGCATCGTATCGTATCGCATCGTTGGTATATAATAGAAACCGCGGAAGAGTTCACTCACCGGATTTACTATCCAGGTTAATATTGACGTTTCAGACTTGAGCCTATCACAGTAGTGCCGAGGATATATTTTTGTGAAACGCGCTAGAAGAAAGAACGAGTACTCGTACAAGCAATCCGGATTACTGCACGATACGATACCATAATATGACTCCAGGGCCCCCATCTGCTCCTGCTCGTGCTCCTGCTAGCATTCGGATGATAAAGTAGGACATATGAGCGGTACCTACAAGTACCTAGGGGGCGAATGAGGGAGCGAAACACTTCCCATCACCCTAAACCGAGTCCTCAACTTAAAATTTTATTCCAAGATCCTCAATTCCCCTTTGTTCATTGGGGATTTTACTCTTGCAAAGGTACTGTTCCCCTAAGGCGTTTCCGATGTTCCTGTTCTTATACATACCGGTCATGTGCACGGTATTATACAGTAGTCTAGGAGAGTCAAACTGGGAATGAAAGAAAAAGCGATTATACCTCGGACCATCCGCCTTTCGCGTAAACTACTAGCACAAAACACTTGGATCCTTGGCCATGGTTCCTTCCCTGAGGAGCTTTGGTGGGCTTTCTTCCCTTGTCGGCCGCATGTCAAGGCGGATGGATAGTCCGCTATAACGGGGCCGAAGGCATTGGGGAACTGGGTACTTGCTTGTTGCAAGGCAGTCTATACAATTCAGGCTAACTCCTTCTTTTTCTTCTTCTCTGGGGGTAGATCCGTCGATGCTCAAGGGTTCCTGAATGATTATCCCGAGGTGTAACAAGAATATTTGTACGGACTAGATGAGACTTCAGGTTATTGCGCTCGTGCGGTTGTTTTCCAGGGCTAGCAAACAAATAGCCAATGGCACCGTGGGCTGACGATAATCACTTATAACATGAGGCTAACTTATATCGTACCAGCGGAACCAGTAGACTTCCCCAGAGGTCTGCTATAGGCATAATAATCTCCCCGACCAACTAGGTATATCGGTCAAAGTTGACCAAGAAGGAGAAGGTTTCCTTCATTTTCCTCTATGCTAAAGGCTTTGATAACTCAAATAACTGGACAACCAGAAATTATCCGGGTATATGATTGGCCAGACCCAGAACTTAATAAATTGCTAGGAGATATTCCTTGTTTACTCACCATATAAGGCTCAATGGCCATGAACAAAATTGACCATAGACCACACCAAACCTCCCCATCCTGGGACATCGAAGTTTCAATCCCAAGTGAGTAAGCCGTGGTTTCACCCCGCCATTTATTTTCTCCCACCAACCATTCCCACCGTCGAAAGAGGAACCTCAGACGTCCTGAGAGGAATTGCTCTTTGCTCAAGGGAAGACGGGTGTGTTACCGTACTTCGCAAACTTGGTCACAAAAAGAAACCCACCCCCCACAATAGATCTTACCATAATATGAAATCCCCATTCCAAACAGACAACCTACTCACAATCACAACCTCGGAAGAAGCCCAGAGGCTTCCCAGATATTGTAGATTGTAGACAGACACAATCCGACATGAAAATCCACGTGATTGGAGCGCGCACCCACAGGAACCGTGGTAAAAATTAAGAATTAAAAATTGGGGGGTGCTGGAATTCTGGGGGAGAAACACTGCCGAGGCAAGCCAATATGGGATTTTCTGCAGGCCAGCAACCAATTCTGGATAGCCCCACTCGCTCACCCGTACTAGTACTAGTACTGCAAGGCTCCAGCAGAATTGATTCAAGATCGGCAATCTGACTACCGTTTGGGGAGCAAAAAAGTTGTTGCTCACCTTTGTGGTGTTAGAGAGTACCGGTATGGGACCTGGGTGGGTCAGTTCGTTCTGTCGTCAAGTTCCACATGCAGTACCAGTAACATAACAGAACGGCCGAAACGAAGATATGAAGTGTGGTAAGGGCTTCCCCTCCCGAAGAAAGGGTAATGAGAACGGGGGGGTGCTACATGTAAAACGTACTGCCGATCAATCTACAAGTAACAGGTAAGAAGAAGAAGAAGTAGCCGAGCATTTGTGCACCGCACAGTACCAATTTGGTAGGGGAGCTCGGATAGGCACAGATATTTATTGTCGGATAATCAGCCATATATTTTTTTCCAATCCCTGTGTTTGGGTACCGGTACTTCTTATTATACCTGTTACTTCAACTTGCTTTGTATACCACCATCCTGCCATTATCTTTATCATCGTCATCATTATTACGGGAGTTTTCAGATAGATGGATAGATTGACAGGGGTGGGTAGTCAACATGGGGGGTGGCCTGCTGTAGATATCGTGCAACTGCTGTACCGGTGCCATACTTCCATCATACACAAAGGCGAGAACGCACAAATGGTGGAGTTTTATTTATTTAATACTTTTTGTTTTACCTGTACGGCCCTGCACACAGTCGTGACATTAAAAATGTGCACGGAGGGTCTCTCCATCTCCTAGGGATTTTTGGAGCCAGCCGCGGTGAGGCCGCTCAACAACCGGGATTTTGGCGGAAGTGTTTTTCTAGGAACCGTGACTGGGGCTAAAGTTTATTTGCCTTCTTGGGGAAAGGGAGACAGAGGATGACACCTCGTCACAAGTAACAAGTCATCTAAGTTATCCACTTCTGACAGAGATCACCAAGGCTTCGAATGACAACGAGACCTAACTGCGCACGTAGCATTTTTTCATTTTTCATCTTTTCCGACCGAGGATGGAGAGCTGGCACTACAATAATCAGACGTAAGGAACGAAAGGGAATGGGAAGAGACTGAAAACAGGAGACAAAAAATAAAAAAACGAAATCTGAAAATAAATGTTTCTTGAAATGCATCGAGCACTGTACGAGGGTGAGTGGAGATGAAACGAAGGAAACGGACTGTCACCGCCGAGTACGGTATGATACTTGATGCTCGCTAAGAATTGATATGATTTGTGGCGACATTTGTCGGTCCTTTGTGCTGTCGGGAAATCTGTCAGGTCCCGAGGGAGCGGACACGCACTTTCGTGCTCGTATCAGGGCAGAGAGGGAAGAGGAAGCACAGAAGAAACAAGGAATGGAGAGCCATTTCAAACATCGAGATACAACTAACGCAATTCTGTCATCCCACCGAGAAGGGAAAAAAAAGGTCGGAGAGCGTCCAGTCGAGTCCCGAGTCATCCCAGTAGGTGTCAGATAGTACTTGTGCTTTTGTACAAGTATGTTTATGTTGGGAAGGTGAGGTGTGAGTGAGCGTGAACGTGAAGCTCAGCCACTGGATCCATGTGTGTAATGTTTGACGCGAAGAGATCAGGCATCGAACGTCATCTGTATGGAGAGGTTAAAAGCGACGTGATACGGTAGGGTACGGCAATGGCTAACTGCATGGATGCAATGGCAATGGCATCGTGCCGTACCGTAAAGCGAGCAGATACACATGATGATCTACTGAGGGTGATGATGGGCAGTGATGATGAGGGGTTCAGTTCTCGACAGAGCTGGAGCTGATTCTGATGCAGTGGAAATAGAGGTGGTAGCTGGAAGGGTGTTGATGGGGGACACGGCCTCGAACGAATCTTGCATACAGAACCTGTTATCTGGTTCGCGAGGAGTCTACGGGTACCGTCAACTGGAAAAGGGAGGGGCAAAAGGAGAAAGGGAAAAAAAGAATGGAAAAGAAATGACCAAAGTGCAGGAGGAAGTATAATAATCCTTGCCATTCGTGGCCAAAAGTTGTGGATTATTTATTTTTTCCGTGAGAGCCGCACCAAAGCACTGTGGGAGAGAGTGATTTGGAAAGTCCTGGCGCCTCGAGAGCGTTTGTTGAGCTTTTACAGGCTACAGGAGGAGAGAGCTTCAGGGGTCTGTGTGGACGGATGGGAGTATGGATATGCATTGTGCTACATACAGCATACACTATGTATCATACTCCCTCACTCACACTTGCATCCTTCTCCTTAAACCTTATAGGTAAAGTATGATGAACAGTCGGGAAGAAGATTCCTTCGTTGCGACTCGTTACTCGTAACAGTGAATCCCAGACATGGTGAAACACGTCCAGGTCTGATCCACTCAACAACCAACTCCTCCCCCCTCCAGCTTCCTTTTCGTTGTGTCTCTTTCTTGCTGCTTCTCACTCTTCTTGGTGGTATTTCCCTTCGAATTCATATCCCTCCTTCTCACCACCCCCCCCCCCCCAGTCCGCCCGTAACCGCCGGGCTGTCGTTCAAACCCTCCCCCCCGTCCTCCCGTAACGAATTCTGAACGATTGGTCCACGGCGGAGGAACTGGTTCTGACCCTGGACGCTCCCATTGTCCTCTCGCCCTTGCCCTTGCCCTCGCCCTCGCCATTCCATTTGCTTCCCTCTCTCCTCTCTCTCTTTTTGCTTTGCTCTCTCTCGCACCCCTCCCTCTGATAATCTCCGGAATACCACCCCCTCTTCCTCTAACCTCTCCCCTTCACCCTCACCCCTCCCCTTCCACCTCACCCTGTTTTGGCTCTGCGAGTCGTTTCTCTTCTCTCCGCTTTCCCCCCTAATTCCCACTTTTATTCTCTTCGTGCGCCCCCTCAGCTCTTTCAGTCGTATCGCTGGTGCTCTTTTTTGTGACAGGGCTGCGCTTTGTTTGGTGCCTGATTTAGTCGCTACAACGGCCACCCTGGACTAAAGCGAAAAGGCATCAAGAAACGCCTTTTACCGGATCCAGCCCCCCCCCCCCCCTACCGTAGTTCTGATTGCAGGCCTTCTTGAACAAACAACCTGCTCAACTATATTCGTCCTTCTACACGCTCCACGCATCAGATCTTCGTCTCGAGTCTCCTCTCCTCCACCTTTACAGTTGAATCTGTTTATATCTCGAAACCTCGCTTGTGCGGGGAGAGCAGCGTGCTTTGTCGTGGCCGAGTAGATTCATCGATATATTCATTGCTCTTCCTCCTTTTTATACCCTTTACTTTTTTTTTTGTTTACACCCGCTGCTGCTGGTCATCAACAACCATGGCTCTGCTCGCATCGAAAAGTCAGTATGTTCACGGCGGTTCACACCTCCATGCTGCACCTCCTACGAGCTCGGCTCTTTCTCAAGCTTCCCCAACAAATTCTGAATTTTCTGACGGTACGGGTGTATTAGATGATATTCGGTAAGATGGGTCCTGTGATTGTATCCGTTGCGGTATTAACTGTTTTGTAGATCTTGGGATGAGCGAAGAGTTGGCAGTTGGCTGCGGGATATTGGTTGCTCAAAATACGAGAGTGATTTTTCGAGTATGTCTCGTCCGAGAATATGAACTTAGTGACGTGCCGGGGTGGCTAACGGGGGATTTGGCTCTAGGTAATAATATCAACGGGGAGGCTTTGTTGGAGTGCGATCATTCGGTTCTTAAGGAATTAGGGATAAAAAAGGTCGGGGATCGTGTGCGAATATTTGTTGCGATAAAAGCTCTGAGAACAAAGGCGTATGGGAATGGCAAAAAACGCAATAGGGTGAGTTTCTGAGAATTTGGATAAATACGTCGAAAACATGCTTACAAACTCTTTAGGATACTTTGGCTGCTCTTGATAACATGAATGGAATGCCACCATACCGTACTCCGACGCAGTCGCCGTATCATCTGTCTCCAAGCAATAAACGGTATTCACGAACTCTTCAAAATGACATTTCCTCCACCCTCAATAGCAGCTCATATAGCCGTCCCGATAGTCCTAGTGACTCGGAATACCCCCGGTCTTACCAGAGGAATGGGAGTGCTCGCAGTGTTATTAGTCCGCCGCTAGAATCCGGCCGTTCAAACTTTGGCCCCTCAACTCCGGCTTCTGGTTCTTCTTACCCGACAAAAACACCTAGGACTCCCTATGACTACAGCAAACCCCCTCAAACAATTGCCAATTCCCCTCACCATATGAAGCCGACTCACAGACAATCTCCAAGTTTAGACAAGGGAATTATGGGTCAGGATAATGTTAGACAGGTGAGTTTGATGCAGAAAAAACCCCTCCCATCTTGGCAGCCCTAACTTTAATTCGACAGGATGCGATCAAGGTTATTGGTGATGGTGGTCAATATCGTGTTATTAACATTAGTGATTGTAACACCCCGGAAACACTGATGCGTAAGATTATTAAGAAGTTTGGTATTATGGATCATTGGCCAAGCTGGGGTATTTATAATATTGTGGATGAAAACGGGAAAGATGCAGCTAGATGCCTCAGCGATACTGAGTTGCTTCGGATAGCCCATGATGTCAATCGGCCGGAGCGTACTAGGCTTATATTAGGGAAAAAGGTGTCACCACCACTGCCTTTATCCTCCGAATTTCGTGTTGCCCAGCAAATTGCGAGGGAACAGCAGGATATGGCGCAAAAGAATTCTTCGGCGGACGCTGTTTATGAGAACGCGAGCAACCCCAAGGTCAAGGCCTTAGTTGGGTCGGATCCCCGTGATATGCCGTCATCTCCAATGAGCACTTCAAGTCAGCTTTCCCCGGTCTCTGCTACTGCAACAGATCCAGCCTCACCTAGAAGTCGAGATTCGGGACCTAGCCGTAAGGCTTCAAAAAAAATCATGGCCTTCTTTGGGCAGCGTCCGCCTAGTGAATTGATCAGTTCAAATCTAGCAGAATACTTCCCGGATCATGAGCACAAGGTTTTGGAGAGGACTGTTCGCAACTCAATGAGACGCTCCGCCAGAATGAGCAGATACACCAATCGTTTTAGTGTTGCTACTACCAGGAGTTATGCGTCAAGTCTGAGCGATGCCCCACCCGTTCCAAGTGTTGGAGATGCTTGGTTGAATGCTAGTCCTATTTCAGCTATGCCAAATATTCCTAGCAGGGTCCCGAGACCATTGTCGATCCGAAAGTCGTTCTTGCCCTCAACATCCTTTTCGGACAACCGGGATTCACTCGGGGCAGTCCCAGAAGATGGAGAGTCGTCGCCTATGGGCTCCGAGAGGAAGAGCTACATGTCTTTTGATAGCAAGGAGGATTCTATTAGAGATTCCGTCAACGTTATTATCACAGATACCGATACTGGAAGCACCATGGAGAGCTATTTAGACACTCATAGCAATGTCTCTACTCCGGCCACTGAAGTCGACCCCCACGCAGCCAATATGCTCAACCAATTCTTAAACGCAGGGGAGTCGGAAGAGGAGGAGGAGGATGGTGAGGAGGAATACCAGGAAGATAGCTGGGGTGGCTTGAGGTGGATGAAGGGAGCGCTTATTGGTGCTGGGTCTTTTGGGAGCGTTTTTCTGGCATTGAATGCCTTGACTGGAGAGCTTATGGCCGTTAAGCAAGTCGAGATGGCGTCTGGTGGCAAGGAAGATGTTAGGAAGAGGAGTATGGTGGAAGCCCTGCAGAGGGAGATTGAGCTACTTAAGGATCTCCAGCACCCCAACATTGTCCAGTATCTTGGATCCAGCGACGAGGATGATTCACTCAATATTTTCCTTGAATACGTTCCTGGGGGATCTGTTGCAGCTCTACTGAACACCTATGGTCCACAGAAGGAACCCCTTATCCGCAACTTTGTTCGCCAGATCCTGACTGGTCTTGCTTATCTCCACAACAAAGACATTATCCATCGCGATATCAAAGGTGCCAATGTTCTGGTTGACAATAAAGGTGGCATCAAAATATCTGATTTCGGTATTTCTAAGAAAGTCGAGGCTGGCCTTCTCACCTCGTCGAGTCATAGACCTTCTTTGCAGGGGTCGGTTTTCTGGATGGCTCCAGAAGTTGTTAAGCAGACCTCTTATACTCTGAAGGCTGATATCTGGTCACTTGGATGCCTTATTGTCGAGATGTTCACTGGGACTCATCCTTATCCCGATTGTTCTCAGTTGCAAGCGATCTTCAAGATTGGTACCGGAGGATCTGCACCAGCAATCCCCTCGAAGTGTTCTTCGGAAGCAAAGCAGTTCCTTTCTCGTACCTTCGAGTTGGATCATGTCAAGAGGCCTACGGCCGACGAGTTATTGCTCAACCCGTTCTTGAATCCGATGGTTGGGCAAGGCCCGATGGGGGAATAAGGCAAGGGTGGAGTTTTCGACATGGCGTGATGACTTGTTATGATGATGGCTGGGTTGTGTTTGGTGTCTGTTTTTCTTTTTTCTTTTTTCTTCTTTGTTTTAAAAAAACGGGCTCGATTTTTATACTTCTTTTCTTGTTTACACCTTTTTCCCCGTAGGGAGTCCAAGTTGGCTCCGCCTTTCGTGTGGATCTTATTAACTTATTTTTTTCCACCCATTTTTTTATACCTCATCTTGCATGCATTATTTCAGGAGAGATATTTGGTGAGCAGCCTGGGGTTTTTTTACTTTTTTTATATTTTTTTTTTGATACACCATTTCCTCCCCTCCCGGTTATCTCTGCATCGCCGGCAATTGCCTGATTGCTTTGGGTCTCTTTTCATTTTCTTTAAATAATCTGGGCGGTTGTTCTGACAATGGTTATGCTATTGGAGGAAACCTTGTCAGGAGTTTTAAGTGTGGTGTTAGGCATGGAAGGAGGCCTGGTTTCTGTGACCTTCATTACCACAATACTGGTAGCACCTTTAACGTAGTCTAGCTAGTGGTCACAAATCAATGGAATGGCTTATGATAGGACTAATTTGTGGCATCTTTTCTGCGGGTGAGATGTGGTTCTTTCTTTGGGCACTTGCTACAGTGTTCCATGCCTAATCTAACTCAGGCCTGAGAGTACAGTTACGGTAAGTACTGTACTGTAAATTGCTTGGAGTTAGTGTTCTAACACACATTCAGTAGTGGGCGCTGTATTTGGGGTGCAGTGGATTGGTCAGCTGTCTGGTTGGGCAGCCTACACCACAGTACTCTGCAGCACAGGCGTCGTCACGAGTGACAAAGGTTCACTGGGGCTGCTATTCCGGACTGCACCGCTACGATACGGTTGGCGCACGGGAGTGCCTGAATCAATCTGAGGCCGTGATGATTGACTCACTGGGGCATAGGTATTAGTATTGTATCATACAATGGGTGGTATTTTTCGTAGTATCATGATTATAATGGTTTTTGGTTTGGCACTGCGCAGTAGGACTACAGGAACTGTACCAAGTTATCGGGCTTTCCAGACACCAGTTGACCGTCGATCACGCTTATCATATTATATTATGATACCCTCGATATTTGGTGTGGAGGACCCTACCAGCTGCCTCCTAACCCTTAACGTTACCTTTCTTTTTCTTTTTATCCACCCCCTCCTCAAGCCCATTCCTACGGTGCGTGTTCAGCCCGGTCCCGTATCGAGTTCCTCTTCGCCATTCCCATCCTCTTGAAACCTCCCCCCACCATAGAAAGAGGAAAGACAATTCCGTGCGGGTAATTTTGTCGGCGGATACTTTGGCTCCTTCGGGCGCCCTTTAGTCGATCACTTCAACGTTACTGCAGTGGCACTACCGTACTGCTCTTTCGTTTATCATACAATGTCGCTTTCTCGTTTGATGAGCAAACGGGAGAAGCGCCCGAGCTCGCTCAAGAGGGGTAAGCCCGATAAGGTATGCACATTCCAGCCGCGGCCTATTCTTTTCTGTCTCTCTGGGTGGCAGTGACCTAGCTATATCTTACCTTGCCTTCTTTATCTTCTTTCTTCGCCTCATTCCGCTCCTACCGCTCCGACCCTCTTCCTTTGCAATGGGGACAATAAAATCAGAGTTTTGTTCAATCAGAAGCTAACGAAGCTATGCCAAACCCTCCCTGGATACAGCCTCGCCTCTTCTCCGGAGACCTCTACGGGGGTGAAGAAAAGCCGAGAAAGTCATTGTCCAAATCGGATGAGTCTACCAGTACAAATGTAGTAGTTGAAATGTTCTGGAACTGCCAAAACATCCTAGCAACCGCTTGGGGGATTCACTCGAGCTTACCAGGAGTGTCTATGCAGGTGACAAAGGTCGCGAATGAGCTGGCGAAAGCGGGCATCAAGGTCGAGGACAAGACGGTCCAGCGGGTGTTACGGGGTCGCTATGCGAACGGGAATGTCGACAAGGCGCTGCAGTTGCTTGTAATGATTGAAGACTCCAACGACGGCATTGTCTCTAGAGTTAGGAACGACGTGAAGATGTTGGGGGCCGAGAATAATGGTGGGGTTACTTGCTATCTGGATACGCTACTGTTCGCGATGTTTGCCAGGTTGGACGCTTTTGAGGTGGAATATCCATTTTCGAGCCCCTTTTCTTTCTCTTCCCCACCCCCCCCATTCGCCCCGGGGGGGGGAATGGATTTTTGATTGTGACATTGGCTGAACTGGGTTTCCTGCAGGCTATGTTATACAATGTGTTTGACGAAGATGACGAGAAGCGAAGGAAACTTGCCGCACTGTTACGACTGTTTGTGAACCTGCTGCGCTCGGGGCATTTAATTACCACGGATATAGTAAGGGGCCCCTCCTTTGGTGTTAATTGAGAAACCTGCATAACCCTTCTTTCTCTCCCCTTTTTATAGATTCGCCAGATACAGCAGTCCATTGCGGAATGTGGTTGGGAGGAAGCTTTGTCATCCCAGCAGCAAGACCCTTCGGAAGTGTTTACTTTTATTACTGATACGCTTCAACTGCCCCTGTTGACGGTAAAAGTCGACATTGCGCACGGGGGCAAGGAAATAGTTGAGGATGACCACAAGTTCATATCGGAGAGGCTTTTGAATGTGGCACTGCCCGATGAAGGTGCTGGTTTTAGAGATCCGATTCCTTTAGAGGCCTGTCTTGAAGGTTTGAATATCTATGGAATGGGCTAGTGGATAGATGGGCTTATTCGTGTATAGAATATTTTAACGGGCGTGTGGACGTTAAGCGTCAGCTCGAGCGTAGGGCGACGGCTGATACTGTACGTTCACATGATATGGAGAAGGGCTCGGCACTTCATATCGAGACGGTGGACTTAGGCAGTTCGCCAAATACGCCGGTAGCTACTCCGATATCCTCGCAGCCTCCTCCTTCCGCTCCCGCTCCTTCTGTCCCTGGACCTTCAACGGCGGGAAAACCTTCACTTGTTAGGACAGTTGAGGTTGAGAGCGAAATTGAGAGCAAGGATGGCAAGCTCAAAAGGTCCACCACCTTACGGAAGGAGATGTTACTACCAGCCTGGTGCTTTTTTAGTGTCTTACCTTTCTACACTGATACCTCACCTACTCCCGCACCAAAGACCTTCGCAGAGCACTTTTCGGCAAAGCGACCTGTACTGGGGTTGTGCCTGAAACGGTATTCCTGGAACGCGACTGGTGGGGCCCGAAGGGACCACCGAAGAGTGGACGTCCCATTGCAGATTGCGTTGCCTACCTTTGTGGCTGACGATGAGATGGGCGGAGATGATGATGGCCCGCTGTACGGGAACTTCAAATTAGTACTCCAATCGGCCGTGTGCCATCGTGGAAATTCGGTTCATAGCGGCCATTACATTGCCCTGATAAGAGGAGAAGATAAGTGGCTGCGTTTTGACGATTTAGCATACGCGAACAGGGTCCGTGAGATAGAGCCTGAAAAGGCATTCGAGGAAGAGAGCCCTTATCTGCTATTTTACCAGGTTCAGCCTATAGAGGATGATACCACGGCCACAACACCTAGTGTAGCCTCAACAATGGATTACCCGCAGGAAAAAAGGTGGTCAATGATATCTGGCGGATCTGGGAGCTCTTGCGCCCCAGACCTGGGAGTCGACAGGAGTTCTACCGAGCTTAATGACGACGAGCCGCTAGCGTTCAGCGACCCACCAGTTTATGAGAAGCACGACAGTCTAGACCACTGCCCGACGCCACCCCCACCATACATTGTCGAGAGCAAAACCTCTCCACAGCCATCCCCAACGAGATCCTCCCCGACAACGCCCGTCCCAACAGTGCCCTACAGATCTCTCCTAGACCCAGAAACAGGCCTCCGACCAACCTCCCGTTCCAACGACCGCCCGAGCTCCAAAGACGGTCCTCCGGTGGCCCGCTCCTCTAGCCATCGCTCGAAAAGTGAGGTGTCGGACAAACGCACGAGCTGGGCTTCGGCCCTAATGACTAGGGGTAGAAGCCAGGACAAAGAAAAGGGCCGTAAAAGTTCGGAGTGGGCTAGAATTGGAACGCCGTCTTGGTTGGGCGAAGGTGGGAGTAGGGACGAAAGAAGGGAGTCTGAGTCGCTGTCGTTGGGAGAGGCGGCGGTGGCGGTGGATGGGGATGAGAGGGGTAGTGTGAAGTGTAAAGGGAGGGAGCAGGGATTGAAAGAAGCTGTGTTTAAGGCTATGGAGAAGAAGGGGCCGAAGGAGAAGGAGGAGAAGGAGAAGGGTAAAGGGAAGGATAAAGGCAAAGGGAAGGAGGCGGTGAGGAGGAGGGGGAGTAGAGATAAGGATCTGCGGGAGTGTGTTATTCAGTGATCACTACCCGATACCCAGGTACGGCCATGGGATAGCGTGCGTTCGTCATTTGTTTCAATAAGGTTATTTTTCGTTTGTTCTTACTAAGGGTCTCCCTATGTTCACGGAGTTTACGGAGGGCGCTTGTTGGATTACCACTGGGAGGGATGTACCTTTCTCCTCTACTATAGAAAATCAAAACAAGAGCACTTGTTTCTTGCGTACTATAAGTACCGTATACTATGCTCGTGGCTATAATATCATAACCAAAAGACTAGAAATAGCGGAAGGGAAACTGGAGAGGGTTTATGAGAGCCAACGTATCTTCCTCCCTTATCTGGGCCATTCATTTATTTCATCACTGCAGTCGTCTCCGGCTATACCTCTCAAATATACACAGGTCATTCAAGTGTTACCATGCATCGTAGTTTGAACAGTTTCGAAGTCTGTGATAATATAAGCAGGATTTAGAGTGGCGGAACCCTAACTTACTAACCAACTTGCCAATATACAGAAGGTAAGCATCCAGAAATCTTGGCGTTTCCCGGACTGAAACCGTGCCAAGATTTCAGGCTACCCTTTGGAGCGTGTTAAATTATCTCTTAATACCGTATCTTCTCGTATGAGTCGGAATAGCGCTAGTGAGGATTTTCTTGAACCTGCCCAATCGTCACTCTCTATATGTTTAAACTGTGGCGACTTGGCGTTCTTCGTGCCTTCCTATTGGCTCGGTTGCCCTAGCTTCACCTTAGTTCACTTTAGCGCCATTCCGACTTATACGAGAAGTTACGGTATGGGCCCTCGGCAGATATGCGGTTTTATGCATCCGCATCCCCAAGAGAAAGAAGTAAGATGGCGAGTGCTGCGCGGTGACACTGTTGTACTGTACCAGTATGTACATTCCCTCATTGTCTTGACTTAGATGTTATGTGCCGCATATTCTGGCTGCATATGATATTATCGTACTGTATCATGTAGCTCAGCTCGCTCTTAATTAACAGAGAGCAGTTCTGAAGTCTAGCGACCTGCCAAACTTTCTATATCTTTCTCGCCCACCTACCTGCTTACCACATTCACCCACTCTCATCCGTGAACCCCTTGATTGTTTCACGAGCCCTGGGCATTTACTTCCTCTAGTAGTAAGTATCAAGTACTAGTAAACTCCCCCCACCCCCAAACCTCCTCCTTGAGCACCAAAAGTTAATAAAATATCCGCAGAGCAAAATGTGGGTTTGCCCCCTACTTTTACAGAGGCTCCTGTCCTCCACTCCAAGATCAATCCCAACTCTAACGGTCTTGGAATCTGTATGGGAATCTACTTAATCTGGGGTGTCTTCAATCCTAGCCAATATGCTCTTGAATAACTTGATCTTCCGCTACAGCTCGCGGGACCCAAACTACGGCTTTAGTTTCGCCTTCTTCCTTACCCTAACGTCAGACTCGCAAAGCAAGCTACCAGATTGTCGGAAGTATTACTTCAGTGTGATGTGCGGTACAGATATGTTCGGCCAGTGGCCAGGCTACGGTACTTGGGATGTGGGGTACGAGGAAGTAACTAGAGTCATATTGATGTATGTTGATACTGCGGATTGCTATAAAGTACCGCAGTCTCGGGCGCGTCTATAGGAAAGCAAGAAAGCAAGCAAGCAAGCAAGAATCGATCTCTCGTCGTCTCATTTTTCAAGTCCCATCACTTTACACTGCATCTCCGGCCTTTTCTGCGCGACCTCCGACACAGATAAACACTACCAGGCCAACGCTCTGGCAGTGGCCCTCCTGCTTGCAGCAACGGCGATGCTTTGACAGCGCTGGAGGTAGCGGAGCGCATGCGGCCGAAGACCAAGAGGAGGGAAGAAGGTCGTAGTTGGCTTGGGGACTTTTTAAGATTGTGTCTATTGGCAGGGTTCATTGTGTATCTGAACTACTGGTGGTTCGGAGGTGTCTGTGACATCAAGTTCGTTTGCGCCCGGCACACTCACTTCTTTACGAAGCCAGTGAGGATCCTGGGCGGGTTCCGGCTCATTGGGGGGCAGATGTGGAACCCCTCTTGATAGTGTTGTTTATCGCGATATTGATCACCGGTCTGCGCTGGGGGAACAAAGAAGCATAGACACACAGCTTTGAATCGCCGGAAAGTGCGGGAGCCTGAAGGCGGCTCTTACCCCTGCCAGTTGGGCAAGGAGTATTGGGCTCCCCACCTCCAACTCCCCCACCCGCTACCGGTATCAGCTCTGCATCATCGATCTCCAACCATAGGGGGGGGAGGGGCGAAGAAGAATAGGAGGGTTCTATTCGCTACTTGGGCTTTCGGCTTTGAAGCGCTATTCATTATCCTATTTGTTGAGCTTATGTTGGCGTATTCGGGGAATCTAGGTTAGATTAGTTGGGTTGATGATGATGCACAATTAATCCCTCTACTAATTGGGTGTGGGGAAATGGCATTGGTGCTTTGGGGATTGTATAAACAGAGGGTTAAGATTTGTTCTTTTGAACTATGGTACTGGGGAATAAGTAAGTGGACCAACTGTGTCCTCCACCTCATAAATTATCACTCACTAGCCGATATCGTAGAATCTCGAAGAATTGAACTATGTGCTATATGGTAAAAAATTCCCTGCCTCAGAAACAGAAAGAAATAGTGGCAAAAAAAAGAGCTGCTTGCCTCAGCCCCTCCGAGAGACCTGGAAAATCTAAAAATCACGGACCTTACTAGAGGAAACTCAAAAGACGTACATATAGTTCAATTATTTGAGATTATACAGTAGCTTGCATACCAGCGGTAGAAGAAACCACCTTTTTCACTGCAGACACGACGGGAGTGACGGCTTTCATATCCGGCCAGTGCGATGCCGGTGTCACTTCCACCGCATATGAATCGCTCCCAACCACCACTTGTCCCACCTTCCACGCAACATATCCACGGAACAGCAATCCGCATGCCGACTCGGACACCTGTCTTGCAACCTTACACAACTCAGTCGGTGGCTCAGGCAGCTCATACAACTCTGCAATAGGCCGAACTAAGGCTGCGAAGCCAGCAGCGGAGGACGCAAGTCCAGCAACAGTAGGGAAGCTGTCCTCTGAGACGGCGTGAACTCAGTACCCACCCAGCTTAGGCAAGGACAGGTTGGCGTCGGCGAGGTTCTTTCTCAAAATTTTGAGTTCGCAAAAGCAGGTGGTTTGCCCGGCCCGGAGATGTCCTGAGCTTCACCATTTAGCTAAAGGGAAATTCTCGGTGAAGGTGCTGCTGCAGGCTGCATTTGTGTGGGTCCTTAAGTCGCCATGAGAGAGGCTGGAATTGGTGGGGAGATTGAGCTTTGTGTCGCGGTTGCCTCATTTCCTATTTAAGAATATGTTAGATAGCGGATCGTTCGATTTTAAGGTTATAGGAGCAAGGAATGGGGGAGAGGAAGATCTGGTGGGGATGAAGCTGAGTCGGGGGAAGGAGTGGTAAAAACACACTTGACTACACTAATGTTGACAGGGGCGGCAGCGTCACTCCAAGAGGTTAAGTCCCAAACCCTCAAAGCTTCCCCGTCAAGCTTTGTTATCTGGAGAAACCTCCCCTCTCACTTGAGCGGAAACGTTTTTGTTTCAATCCCTCACTCTTCCCACAAACCCCACCAAAAATGCCCAGCTTAGAAAATCTCAACCTCTCCGCCGCGGCTACCGGAACAGACGCATGTCAAGTAGCTCACTCCCCCCGTTCAACATGGCTGTCCTCGACGAAACCCTTAACCTCCTGCGACTCTTTGAAAATAGGCTAGATGCTCCCCGCTGGACATCATGAGGCCTCTAATTTAAAGCTCAGTGTCGACTAGGAGTTCTCGAAAGTCCTCCGGGGGAACATGGAGGCGTTGAGTTCGGAGCGTAATCCACTGTATCAAGGCCTGTGAGTGGAAATTGGATATACCACTCGAAGGAGATGAGGGAATACTTGGTAAGCTCGTAGATATAGCCGAGAAAGTCTATTTTGACTCAGAAATCGAAGGACGAATTATATGCCAGTTCCCCAAACGCGCCCTAGGAAAAACGGCTATGATCTGGCAAGACTTATGAATTTCGCCTATGCATCTCCAGTCACTGCCAGGTCTGCATCTTGGGTCCTGATGCTGGCACCCCCTCCGACGACGATGAAACTTTCGCGATGATCTTCACCCGACATTTCCCAAACAATGCGGGCGGCCTCCATATCTGCTAATTGCACTGGAAGGAGGGGGCAGTGTTCTCAGCCGTCTGGGGGGACTGCCAAGAGCCCCAGACGGGACGGGGCGGCTAGCTGTAGTCCGTCCGGGGCGCTTTAAGGGCAGGACCACCATCTTTAGGCAGGACGGCGGGCCCTACAGGGTGAGACATGTTAGTGCAGGGCAGGGGGATGGACGGCGGGGGAAGGCGGGGGACGGCACGAATGATGTCTCATGATGCTATATGATTGGTTCGGAGGTGCATTATTTCAACTTCGGCTAGTACCGGAGGTCCAAGTGCTGGACTACAGTCCCCTATAGTCCGTTCGGTCCTAACCTTCCAGGGCGTAGTCCGTCCTAGTACCCCCAAAAAGACGAACTATGAGCCGTAGTCCGACCCGTCCTACTCCGAAGACGGACGGACTGGACGACTGGGAGGGGGGAAGATTGAGGCATGGTTTGGAGAGGGGATGATTGATCTGAGGCAGACACAGACAAGGATTTGCTTTGGAGGTTTGCTGGGGCTGAATGAAGATAGGGGAGGAGATGGAATTTTTGCTTTGGAATTTTTTGAGATCCGGCTAGTGAGATGCCGGTGCCACCTGCACTGCCATGAATCGCTCCCATCAACTGTTGTCCCACCTTCCATGTAACATATCCACCGAACCGCGGTCTGTAACCAGACTCCGACCCCTGTCTTGCGACCCGGGACAACTCCGTCCGTTACTCAGGCAGCTCATCCAAATCCGCAATAGACTGAACTAAGTCCGCGAGGCCAGCAGAGGTGAATGCAAGACCTGGTGCAGAAGAGAGTTGTCCTCGGAAATGGCATGAACACCATACTTGCTCAACATAGGCAAAAACAGACTGGTGTCCTTCTAGTTCTTTTTCAAAATTTTGGTTCGCGGAAGCACGAAGTTTGCCAGGCTCCGGAGACGTCCTGGGCTTCACCATTCAGCTGAAGGGAGCTCTCCATGATGCTGCTGCTACAGGCCGCAGTTATGTGCGTTCTTAGATCAACTTGAGAGAGAAGGATATTGGTGGAACGATTGAGCTTGGTGACGCGCTTGCCCTAGTACCTATTTAGGAATATATTAGATAGGTGATCGTTTGATTTTGGGGTTATAGGAGGAAGAGGCGGGGAAGCGGAAGATCAGGCTGGGGTCGGGTGGAACTGAGTAGGGGATAGAGGGGGAAAAACTCACCTGGAGACATCAATGTTGAGGGGATGGTTGTGCCTGCAGAGTAGACCTTATTGGCAATAATTTCTTCTCGGAATGTCTTGATAAAACAGAAGAAAGCAAAATACCAGCTCGCCCGGAAAATTGACGGTCTTTCAATCGGGAAGTGAAATAGCATCGCTAGGGCTGTTACAGGTAGCTCCCCAACAGCCCTGTCATTTCAGATCAACCTAAATTGTGCTGTTGCCAAATCATTTCCACAACACCACCTGCCAAGGCGACAGTTTTTATTTCAACCCTTCCCGTCCTTGTGATTACCGCACAACCTCACCACCATTATCCCCACTACCACCTGCGCCAACCCCATCATATCGCCCATATTCACCAAAGGGTTGAAACCTGTTATCACCAACAACGGGTATTTCGGAGAGCTTAGATGGCACTGGCACAAGCGTGGTCACCCAGCGCTCGTTCCCTGGAGAGCGTTTTTAAGGTTCTAAGCCACCATGATCACCCGTTTGTCATGGTTGGAACATATGCACTTACGTGGATGGGAGTTCCTGTGCATACGGGATATGTACATATTGCTTACCCCCTTATAATTTCCTGCTTCCTATTTACTGACATAACCGTGATAGATAATGGATATCCTTGTAAGAACGCCACAAGCGGCATCTATATGCCAGTCGTTAGCTCAAACCAAGGAATGGATGGAGGTCAACGATGCGAGCATTCCAGGGCTAGTTTCGTTGGCAGAACGCAAGGAGCAACGCTCTGTCGCTCGCTTGAAGAGGCTGGATGATCACTGGTATATTAGCCTGTGCACGGAGGACACCTACAAGCTGATGGTTGACACCAAGAAGATCCAAGTGCCGCATCCCATTAGCCTGAACGCTGGGTTGGTGGAGTCGGAATTTCATCCCAATCCCACAGATCGGCAAGTCAGGCCCTTTCTTATTACCGATAAAAACATCAAATTTGTGTGGGCCGAGCCAGTCACCTTTCCCGTTTTCATACCAACCATTCCCGAATATTTGGACTCATGCCTAAGCTGTACTGGGGGCCGGAGCCACCTGGAGGATGAGTCATGTGGTATTCCTGAATGCGACCTAGACTATTTGTCAAGATATCTCGCCCTTGATTCGCCCCATCAGCAGGACATACTTCTCTCCAAGGTTCATCATGCCAAGTTGTTGGAAGATTATTTTATCAACCGTCAGCGGCGGCAAGAGGCAAGGATGAAAAAGGTCCTAGAGAGACGTAGGAAACGTTCTTGGCATCGCAACTCCGGGCCACAAGTACCTTTTGTGATGCTAGACTTGTGAGGTTATGTTCGACAGCGATCATATCACAATCTGGGACAGTTCTTGTTTTCATAAATCACAATTGTCAACCCTTCTGTGTGTTTCTGCGGCAGCCCGACTCGGTGGTAAGATTGGCAGATATTTCTTTTCTAGACTCGGGTGATTGGTGGAGGGGGTTTTTCATATTGTTACTCCTTTTCCCATGTTGTTACTTGCGGGCAGAATCCAGAGCAGTGACACAGAGGGGCTGAGTTATATTCATCATGCTGGGTGTGCACTAGCATTGTCGTCTTGATTCATGTTGCAAATAACACTAGGAAGACAAATCCGAAGCATAATTGATCTCTCATCCCCGCGTTTCACACAGAGCCCATTTTTGCTTAACAGCCGCAAATCAATTTTCCCACCTCTGTATCATAGTGTTCAAATACCTTGCTTCCGCCGCTGCCCTTACCATGAATCGCTCCCATCAACTGTTGTCCCACCTCCCATGTAACATATCTACCAAACACTGATCTGTGACCAGGCTCTGACCCATGTCTTGCGACCCGGGACAACTCTGTCAGTTACTCAGGCAGCTCATCCAAATTCGCAATGGACAGAAATAGGGCGGTGGGGCTGGCGGAGGTGAACATGGGACCTGTTGCGGATGTGGGTTCTCCTCGGAAAGCGATGAACACCATACTCGCTGAATATAGGCAAGGGTGGACTGGCGTCCTTCGAGTCCTTTCTCAAAGTTTTATGTTCGCGGAAGCATGAAGTTTGCCAGGCTCCCGAGATCAGTGTTCCCAACGGGCCAGGCCACTCATAGGCCAGCCTATAGGCCATAGGCTAGGCCAGGCCAGGCCGCTCCGGAAATGGCCTAGGCCGATCTAGGCCGAATTCGAGCGGCCCGCGAAAGCCTATCAGGCCTGATAGGCGCCTAGGCTATATAGGCCAGGCCGGTCTATCAGACAATCGGCACTAAGCCTATACGGCCTATAGGCGGGCCCGGCCAGGCCAGGCCCTAGAGAATTCCCATAGGCCAGGCCAGGATTTGCTGCGGCCTGGCCTACCTGGCCCGTTGGGAACACTGCAAGAGATGTCCTGAGCTTCACCATTCAGCCAGAGGGAGTTCTCCATGATGCTGCTGCTTCAGGCCGCAGTTATGTGCGTTCTTAGATCAACTTGGGAGAGAGGGACGTTCGTGGAAAGATTAAGCTTGGTGTTACGCTTGCCCCAGTACCTATTTAGGAATATATTAGATAGGTGATCGTTTGATTTTAGGGTTATAGGAGGAAGAGGTGGGGAAGCGGAAGATCAGGCTGGGGTCAGATGGAGTTGAGTAGGGGGTAGAGGGGGAAAGGCTCACCTGGAGACAGCAATGTTGAGAGGGCGGTTGTGCCTGCAGAATCGACCTTATTGGCAATAATTTCTCCTTGGAATGTCTTGACAAAATAGAAGAAGAAAGAAAAATACCAACTCATGTGGAAAATTGACGGTCTTCTCGATCGGGGGCCGGACCCGGAGTTCAGCGGGTAGGGAGAGTTTCACTTCCTCAAAGATCTGGACACAGCGAAACCTTTCCTCTTTTAATGGCTTCACCCGCAAACATTGCTCAAGGGGCGTCTAGGCCTCGAACCTTTGGTCAAGAGCCCGCCCCTTGTAGAGTCTCGCCTTTTTTTGCTGCTTCTCATCGTATGCCTTTTGGATGCCCTCGATGACAAACATCCCAATTGTGTTGGCCACTGCGCCGGCGTTCTGTTTCAGGGTACCTAGACAAAATGTTAGGGCCAAGCTAACAACCATGGTCATGCGAAGCTCCCAAATAGGGGGTGACAAACCAATGATTGTTGATTTCATTGTGGATGATGGAGGTTTTACAGGAAACGAGAGGCAAAACCGATCTGAATTCCCCAATCCAATTTTGCCTCACAGTTCTTGATATCGCTCGATCTCGACATTTGCATAGTAATACTGAACGCAGCTCATAGTAATCAATGTTAGTATCACTGCAGAAGTAATGTGAGGGCGAGTGCGTGAATACATATTATTGAGGAGAGGAGCGCGAAGGTAAATGGAATTGGTAGGAGTGTTAAGAACCAGAGGAGTACCTTAGATTTGAAATAGATGGTCAAAGCCAGACGATAGGAGCGGTATTTGGGGGAAGTGAGGGATAGGAGAAATGAGGGAGATGAGAGGAACATGTTTTTTCTCTGAGTGGAAACCTTTTTCTCCTTCTGAGGGCAGGTTTGGCGAGATGGGTATGGGTTTCCTTGATTTCCTTGGTGAGAGCCAAGGATGGTGGACAGCGCGGGAGAGAACAATGGGAGGAAAGGGGGGTGTTTATTTGGTGGTCATGGAATGTCACTCGGAAAGGGGGAAATCGGAAAGACCTGCCAGTAGGATCCGGATAGCTCTGTTTCAAATTGCAAGACTTGGTCTACCGCGCATATTTTATTCCTACCGGCACCGTAAATTCGGGAAAAGCGGGATCACGAATTGGTCTAATAATTACATGTCCCTCCGGTTACCCAGGCCTTGAAGGTTTGATAGTGACCACCCCTATAAGAAGAAGTTTACTTCCTAGGGCATTGAAAGCAAGCGTTTCCCTTGATATAGAGACCTCTATATAGCCGCTTCTCCCCCCCCTTCTCGTTGGGCCCAAGGTTGAGTCAACGCTTTGAAAACTTCCTATTTAAAACCTCATCTTTTACACTAGTCGGATGAAGTTTATTGTGGTGAAAAAGTGGTGCCGGGAGCAGCCGGTTATAGCTTCCGGCGGGTGGGATGGTGGGACGCCAGACATTGTTGGTAGTGGGAGGTTGGGCTCCTTTTGGTTGCGCTGGAATTTGAGAATTGGTGCGGGGAAAGCATCGCGGCGAGGAGTCTAGGCAGGAGCTATTCATGCTGCTTGGTGGTTTGGGCTTTGGCTTGGGGTTGGAGGGGTGGGAATTGCGGAAATTGAAGGACATGTTCTTACGGTTCCTCTTTCTGGTTATGGATTGAACGATATCCGGTTGGTTGAGTAGCCTGAGGACGAGGGGACGATAGTTAGAATCCAAGATGAGCTGCGCCAGGTGCTCAAACCTGCTTACATATGTTAAAAGGTCTCTGATTAGTTCATGGTTCTATACCCGCATGGAGAGCTAAACCTTACGAGAAATCCGAAACCATTCGGCATTCCCACCAAGATAGCACTGACGACTTTGTTCGTGATTTCCTTAATCCTCAGAGGATGCGCCTTGTCCTACCTTCTCTCCCTATGGGCTTTACGCTCCGCATGTTCCTTTTCACTTTTTCCGTCCTCTCTCCCTCTCACTCTCCCAAGACTTTGACGACAGTTCTGATCAGTCCTCGTTAATACCGTTTAGCCTCCCGTCTCCGTTTGAACCACCCACCCCCGGAACCGCTCTTCCAAAGATATTCCAAGAACTCCTGCTTGAGGACCCGGCATAGTTAACTCTCCGAATAGTTGGGTCAATAGTTACCGACCCCCCCTGGCCATTAGTCTCCCTATTTGTGCATTTAGCTGTTCCATGTGGTTTCCCGACCAATTTGTAGACACCTTGATCACCTTCTTTATCTCCAAACAAAACTTGTTGTCTACTCAGAGGGGGCAGCGGTAGTGGCAGTTGCACGGGGTATACTGAGATTGGCCTATATGATCTTCAGCAGTACAATAACAAATGCTTGTAGCTGAGGCAATGACGCTCTGTGCAGAAAATAGTGGTAAAAAATACCGGGAAATGAAAAACTGACAAGGGTTTAGAGGTTGGGAAAAAATAAAACTCTTCTACTAAATCCAGCCGCTGCTCGTTCCACCCCTGGTTCCTTGCTTTTACCTCTTTCCTCTCCTCCACAGTCTCCGGTCAGCATCCCATCCTCTTTGAATTTCAGAGATGGTTCTCGCTCATCCCACAAATGCTTCATTGCCAATGCAGATCTTACTCTCTCAGAAAATAAATCTCCAGCCTCCTGGACCCCACAACCGCTACCTTCTGCTCGAGAAAGAGTGTCGCGGTCTTCCTTCCAGAAAAACTCCCCAGTAAACTACTTATCTACATTAGATGAGGGAGGAAGATGTCAGAAGGGAAGATTATTGTTTTTTTTGATAATTCTGTTTCTTCCTTCTTTTTCCTCCCACACTGCGGGGAGACTGTGGAGGCGACGGGGCAGGAGTAACAGTATGAACCGCATTTTTCAGGATGGATCCTGAATTTGTGCCACCACCCTTTCGCCCAAACACCAGATATTCGTTGCCGCCACTGGCAGTTCGGCCAGTCGTACTATTAATGGTGAAAGACCGCAGAACCGGGTCCCTAGCCAATTCAAAGGATAAGATAGGTTTTGGAGGATGGTAGGCTGGATATTCAGACACAATTTCTTGCCTGAACACATGATAATCTAAAGGCGATTCTGTGATTAGCCCATTGCCCACATCTGGGCCCAAACCAGCCATCCTGCGTGCATATGTCTTAACTGAGTTAACTCTCGCGAGATGTCCATTCGGCTGGCTAAAAACAAGTGACAGGGTTTGTTCTGCATGGGGCTAGACGTACTGCGGATCTTATGAAGAAGATCAATGGGGATGGGAGACTGCCTGTTGGCCATAAAGCTGTTTGGATACTTTGATTCTGTGATTGGAGGGGTTGTGGGACGGTGTGGGGACAATGAGCGGGGGGATTGCATTGTATGTGCAAGGTTTGAGATGGCCCAGTAGTTGCATTTGTTGGTTTGTTGGTTTAGTTGTTTGGCGGTCTTGTTAACTTACCTGACGTCTGTGGTATAATCACTCTTGCTTGTTTATATTAAACGCTTTTTTTTTGGCCTGGTTCTCAGCTTTCCCAGGGTGTCATTCGCCTCATAAATTATCACTCGCGAGCAGATATGGTAGAATCTCGAAGAATTGAACTAACGTTATGTGCTATATGGTAAAAGATTCCCTGCTTCAGAAAAAGAAAAAATAGTGGCAAAAAAAGAGCTGCTTGCCTCAGCCCCTCTAAGAGACATGGAAAAACGAAAACACACCAGACCTTACCAGAGGATGCAATTCCAAAGACATACATATAGTTCAATTATTTGAGATTATACAGTAGCTTGCATACCAGCGGTAGAAGAAACCGCCTTCTTCACAGCAGACACGACGGGAGTAACGGCTTTCATATCCGGCCAGTGCGATGCCGGTGCCACTTCCACCGCATATGAATCGCTCCCAACCACCACTTGTCCCACCTTCCACGCAACATATCCACAGAACAGCAATCCGCATGCCGACCCGGAGACCTGTCTTGCAACCTTGCACAACTCAGTCGGTGGCTCAGGCAGCTCATACAACTCTGCAATAGGCCGAACTAAGGCTGCGAAGCCAGCAGCGGAGGACGCAAGTCCAGCAACAGTAGGGAAGCTGTCCTCTGAGACGGCGTGAACTCAGTACCCACCCAGCTTAGGCAAGGACAGGTTGGCGTCGGCGAGGTTCTTTCTCAAAATTTTGAGTTCGCAAAAGCAGGTGGTTTGCCCGGCCCGGAGATGTCCTGAGCTTCACCATTTAGCTAAAGGGAAATTCTCGGTGAAGGTGCTGCTGCAGGCTGCATTTGTGTGGGTCCTTAAGTCGCCATGAGAGAGGCTGGAATTGGTGGGGAGATTGAGCTTTGTGTCGCGGTTGCCTCATTTCCTATTTAAGAATATGTTAGATAGCGGATCGTTCGATTTTAAGGTTATAGGAGCAAGGAATGGGGGAGAGGAAGATCTGGCGGGGGCCAAATGAAGCTGAGTCAGGGGATGGAGTGGTAAAAACACACTTGACGACACTAAGGTTGATGGGGGCGGTAGAAATCACAGAGCAGACCTTCCTATCGGTCATAATTTATTCTCGTGACCCTTTGGTCAAAGAGGAGAAGCAAGAAAAACACCAACCGAGGGGGGAAATTGACGGTTTTTTCAATCGGTAGGTGAAATCACATTCCTGGGACTATGATGACCAACCAGCCGTCCTAGTGCTGACTTCTCAAGTGCTTCTCTAATATCATCAAGAAGCTCTTTTGCTTGCTGGCCCAGTCCTCTAAAATCCAAGCTATGCCTCCCCTCATCTCAACCGCATGTTCTAGAGAGGTAAAACCCTTGTAATGCTACCCTTTCCGATTGCGAGCTCCACTGCTATTGCGACCGGGATTCCGTCGATAAGTGAATACTTGCTAAGCCCGTAGATATAGCTGACATCACCTTTCTTATCGAGATCTGCTTTGGCTCAGAAATCGAAGGACGAATTATGCTCTTATTTCCCAAACTCGCCGTCAGAAACCGGCTATCGTCTCTTGCAAGATTTATAAATTTCATGTATGCATCTCCAGTCACTGCCAGGTCTGCATCTTGAGTCCTGGTAGTGGAACAATGGAGGAGGAGGGTTGCCCCTACGAAGACAATGAAATTTTCGCGATGACATTCATGCAACAGTGCCGAAACAGCGCAAGCGGCCTTTATAGCTACTAATTGTACTGCAGGGAGGGAAGAAGATTGAGGGATGGCTTGGAGAGAGGATGACTGAGGTGAGGTAGACACAGACGAGGATTTGCTTTAGGGGTTTGCTGGGGCTGCAAGAGTAACTTGTACGAGAGGAGATGGAATTTTTGCTTTGGAATTTGTTGAGATTCTACCGTTGCTTGAATGTGAGCTGTAGAACACACCACCTTCTTCGCAGAAGAGAGGACCGGAATCACCGATTTCTTATCAGGCCAGTGAGATGCTGGTGCCATCTCCGCTACCATGAATCCCTCCCATCAACTGTTTTCCCACCTCTCATGTAACATATCTATGGGGCAGCGATCTGTAACCAGACTCTGACCGATGTCTTCAAGTTGCGACCCTGGAAAACTCCGTCTGTTACTCAGGCAGCTTATCCAAATCTGCAAGAGACTGAATTAAGGCCAGTGTTCTCAGTCGTCCAGTCCGTCCGTCTTCGGAGTAGGACGGGACGGACTACGGCTCATAGTCCGTCTTTTTTGGGGTGCTAGGACGGACTACGCCCGGGAAGGTTAGGACCGAACGGACTATAGGGGACTGTAGTCCAGCACTTGGGCCTCCGGTACTAGCCGAAGTTGAAATAATGCACCTCCGAACCAATCATATAGCATCATGATACATCATTCGTGCTGTCCCCCGCCGTCCCCAACCGTCCCCGGCCGTCCTCACCCATCCCCGACCATCCTCACCTGTCCCCGGCTGTCCCCTGCCGTCAATCCCCCTGCCCTGTACTAACATGTCTCACCCTGTAGGGCCCACGTCCTGCCTAAAGACGGCGGTCCTGCCCTTAAAGCGCCCCGGACGGACTACAGCTAGCCGTCCCGTCCCGTCTGGGGCTCTTGGAAGTCCCCCGCGGGGCTCCGCCGGGCCCCCAGACGGCTGAGAACACTGATTAAGGCCGCCAGGCCAGCAGAGATGAAGGTGAGACCGGCTGCAGAAGGGACTTGTCCTCTGAAATGGCATGAACACCATACTCACTCAAGATCGGTAAGAACGGCTAGCATCCTTGGAGTTCTTTCTCAAAATTTTGGATTGGCCGAAGCATGAAGTTTGCCAGGCTTCCGGTATGTCCTGGGCTTCGCCGTTTGGTAGTTCGCCATAATTCTCCACCTACAAGGCGCAGTTATATGCGTTCTTAGATCAACTTGGGGGAGAGAGGGACCTGGGTGGAGAGGTGGAGCTTGGTGTCGCGCGTGCCCCAGTACTAACTATTTAGGAATATATTAGATAGGTGATAGTTTGATTTTATGGTTATAGGAGGAAGAGGTGAGGAAGCAGAAGATCATGTAGGGGTAGGGTGGAGCTGAGCAAGGGATGCAGGAAAATCTCACCTGGAGACAGCAATGTTGAGGGGGCGGTTGCGCCTGCAGAGTAGACCTTATTGGCAATAACTTATTCTCAGAATATCTTGACACTGCCAGGTCCGCATCTTAAGTCCTGATGGTGGCACCATGTTGTGATTGAGGGCTACCGCTCTGACGAAGATGAAATTTTCGCGATGACCTTCACCCACCATTTCCCAAAAAATCCGGGCGGCCTCCATAGCTGCTAATTGCACTGGAAGTAGGGAAGAAGATAGAATGGCTTGGAGCAAGGATGATTGATCTGCGGTAGACACAGGCGAGGAGTTGCTTTGAAGGTTTGCTGGGGTTGAAAGAGAATGAGGGCGGAGAGGGAATGTTTGTTCTATTGTTTGTTGAATGCGAGCCGTAGAACACACCACCTTCTGCATAGCAGACAGGACTGGAATAACAGATTTCTTATCCGGAGAGTGACTTGCCGGCGCCACTTCGGCTACATTGAATCGTGCCCATCAATCGTTGTCCCACATCCAATGTAACATATCCACCGAACAGTGATGTGTAACCAGACTCTGACCCATCTCTTGCGATCCAGGACAACTTCGTCCGTTACTCTGTGGGCTTATCCAAATCTGTAATAGACTGAACTAAGGCCGCGAGGTCAGCAGAGGTGAAGGCGAGACCTGCAGCAGAAGGGAGTTGCCCTCGGAAATGGCATGAATACCATACTCGCTCAATATAGGCCAGAGCAGACTGGCGTTATTCAGGTTCTTTCTCAAAACTTGGGGTTTGCGGAAGCATGAAATTTGCCAGACTCCCGAAACGTCCTGAGCTTTGCCATTCGGCCAGAGGGAGTTCTCCCTGATTCTGCTGCTACAGGTCGCAGTTATGTGAGTTCTTAGATTGGCCTGGGAGAGAGGGACGTTGGTGGAAAGTTTAAGCTTTGTATCGCGCTTACCCCAGTACCTATTCAGGAATACAATAAACAGGTGACCGTTCGATTTTATGGCTATAGGAGGAAGATGTGGGGAAGCAGAAGGTCAGGCTGGGGTCGAATAAAGCTAAGTAGGAGATGGGGGGAACTCGCTGGGAAACAGCAATGTTGAGGGGGCGGTCGTGCCTGCAGAGTCGACCTTATTGGCAATAATTTATTCTCGGAATGTCCCCACAAAATAGAAGAAAGAAAAATACAAACTCATGTGGAAAATTGACTGTCTTTTCAATCGGGAAGTGAAATAGCATTTCCTATGGCTGTGTTAGCTCCCCAGCAACTCCATTCCAAGCGGGTAAGTCTCCAATCCTCTAACCACTCCTTATCATGTCTTGTTATCAGGAGAAACCTCGCCTCCTCATTTCAATCCCACACGCTTCCCACAAACCCCACCAAAATTCCCAGTTAAGAAAATCTCAACCCCGCTGCTGCTCCCGCTACCAGAACAGACGCATGTCCGGTATCTCACTCTGTTCGTTCCACATGACCGTCCTCGGCCCAACCCTCGACATTCTGTGACTCATCCAAAATGGACTAGAAACACCCAGCCTGACATCTCCAGCCCTCTAATTTAAAGCTCTGTGTTGACTGGGAGGTCTCGGCAATCCCACTGGCGAATATGGAAACCTGGAGTTCGGAGCATGATTCTCGGTATCAAGAGCCTATGAGTGGAAATTTGATCTGCCTCTCGGGAGAGATATTCTTCATCGCAGTGAAGTGTAACGACTGGGATTCGGCCAAGGATGTGCGCACAATCGTTCCCATACATACTGCTGTTAACGAGAGAGCATAGAAGGAGATTAAGCAACAGGTAGCTAGTAGCAGTTCTGAGATATTACTTTCAAGATCTAGCTACTCGACTCTCAGCATACCCTGATGTTTGTGAACTGATAGATGTGGTGAGCCGAAGCTTGCCCCTTTCCACGGGGGCAAAACTTGAGCCGAAAGCCCAGTTCATCGTCATATTAGGGTAGCAGCTCCTCCCCTGCTTTACCTTTCAATAGCTAATCAATGTTAGCACCGCCACGGAAGTACCCTGAAGGACGAGTGAGTGGCTGGCATTTTTGAGGTGAGAAGCCCGACAGCAAAGGGAATTGGCAGAAGTGTTAGAAGCCAGAGAAGTACCATAAATTTGAAATAGGTGGTTAAAGCCAGACGTTGGAAGCGGTATTTGGGGGATGTGAGGGACAAAAGAAATGAGAGAGATGAGAGGAACATGTTTTTTCTGAGTCTAAACTTTTTCCTCCTCCTGAGCGCAGGTTTGGCGAGATGAATATTGGTTCCCTTGATTTCCTTTGTGAGAGCTAAGAGTGGTGGACAGCGCGGGAGAGAACAATGGGAGGAAAGGAGGGTATTTATTTGGTGGTTTTGGGAATGTGTGAACCCGATAATCTAGTCATGGAATGTCACTCGGAAAGGAGGAACCCTGTAATGAACCTGCTAGTAGGATCCGGATAGCTCTGTGGATTCAAGTTGCAAGACTTGATCTAACACTCGTATTTATTCCTACCTCGGGCACAATAAATTCGGGGAAAGCGGGATCACGAATTGGTCTAATACACGTCCCCCCGGTTACCCAGTCCGAGCCAACGCCCCTCTTGAAACCCTCCGCTCCCAAACCCCATCTTTTGCATTAGCCGAACAAAGTTTATCGCTGTAAAAAGGTTGTGCCGAGAGAAGTTGGTTGTGGCTTCGGGCAGATGGGATGGTGGGGCGCCAGACTGTGGGGGCACCTGTCGGGTTCCTTCCGCTTGCCCTGGAATTTGAGAATTGGTGCGGGGAAGCTTCATCCGGTGAGGAGTCTAGGTAGGAGGTATTCAGGTTGATTGGCGGCTTGGATTTTGGCCTGGGGTGGGAGGAGCAGAAAATGCAGAAGTTGAGGGAGAGCATGTCCTTGTGGTTCTGTTGTGAGGCATCGGGGGTATAAAAGTGGGGACGAGCGGTATCACGAGTTCAAAAGAAGAGCGGTCTCCAGAGTAAGCGAACAACTTGTATTACTCGTTGAACAAAGAGAAGAAGATTAAGAGAGAAAAGAAAGAAGAGAGGGAGAAGAAAGAAGAGGGGTGTAGATATTGAGAGGGGACAGGGGGTGACCGCAGCAACAGTGAAAATGAGAGCACAACCGTGACCACAGTTTCCAACAGGTTCGTCTTGGTTACGGATTGAACAATATCCTGTTAGTTGAATAGCTGGAGGACGAGGGGAAGGTAGTTGGAACCCGAGAGGAGCTGCCTCAGGTACTCAAACTTGAGCACATCTGCTAAAAGGTCTCTAATTAGTTCATAGTTCTATACTAGAGGGGGGGCGAAAACTTACGAGGAACCCGAAACCATTTCAACAATCCCACTAAGATAGCACTAGTGGCTTTGCTCGTGATTTCCCCAATATTCCGGAGAGGCGAACCATCCTACCTTCTCTTCTGATCGGCTTCACGCTCCGCATGTTCCTTTTCACGCTCCTTCTCTCTCCCCTATTCTCGTTTTCGCACTCTCTCCGTCTCCCTCTCCCAAGAATTTGACGACTGTTCTGATCCGTCCCTGTGAATAGTGTGTAATAGCCGGTTCCCCTCCTATTTCGCTATCGCTCATAGTCGGGGAAAGCAAGTGGGACGCACCGGTTTTTTTTTCTTTTCACTGTGTAGGCTTACCTAATACTAGTTTTCAACAACATATCCCTCTGTCCTATACCGGTACTGTATTTACTCTCCAGATCTACCATTAGAGATCTCAATAGATATCATTGTTGAAGCTAGAGTAGGCTTAGCAGAGCAGGTTAACAAAATTACGAATACCAGTTGATGGGATCTGAAAGTCTCAGCTTAAATCGGCTCTACTGTGTACAGGAAACACATTTCCTTCTCACAGCGTTTTGTATCGGATTGCGAAGGGAGAAGCCTTACTGCGGATGGTGGACCTAGCGAGTAAATACAATAGGGTAAAGGAATACATTGTTGAAAACTAGTATTATGTAAGCCTACATAGTGAAAGAAGAAAAAACCGGTGCGTCCCACTTGCTTTCGCGTCCCACTTGCTTTCCCCGACTATGAGCGATAGCGAAATAGGAGGGGAACCGGCTATTAGTCCCCGGTCTCCGTTTGCATGACTCACTCCTGGGACTGCCCTTCCAAAAATATTCACAGAACTCCCAATCGAGGACCCGGCATAGTCAACTCTCTCAGTAGCTGGGTCGATAGTTACTGACCCTTGCTATCTACACATTTATTAGTTCCATGTAGTTTCCTGACCAATTTACAGAGAACTTGCTTACCTTCTCTATCCGTAAACAAAACCTGTTGGCTACTCGGTGGGGACAGTGCAAGTGGCGGCTGCCAAGTGGTTCGCTTGGATCTTCCCTTCATCTGAGTAGGCTCTGAGCCCTGCCCTGTGACCTGGTGGTCAAATCGCTTGCGTAGGTTGGGAGGCTCCGACCAGAATGTTAACTGCGGAAGTTAGATAATAATTTCTTAGAGGATGACCCTGTTACCCGGTTAGAACTTCCGGGCATTGCCAGTGAGAGCCATCTATGGTATCCCACAGAACACGACGCAGCCCTGGGCCTGGAACAGGCGAGAGCAACGCATAAGTATGTAGGCGGGAATCCCGCACATCCATCAGCCCTACCGCTCCAACCCCCCCATATCCATCAGCCCTACTGCTCCAACCTTCTCACATCCATCAGCCCTGCCCCAACCTTCTTCTCCAAAAATGCTTCCGTTTGTCCGTAGAGCAAAGCTCTACCTCCCAAGAATATACCCGAGCACTCAACGCATAATGAGGCCTTATGCAGGCAAGGCGAAGCCCAAACAAGCGGAGGCTAGCAGTGCTCCCGACCCTCCAGGAGCCCTGGACGGGACGGGGCGGCTGCCCGTAGTCCGTCCGGGGCGGTCAAAGTGCAGGACGGCCGTCCTTGGGCTGGACGGCGGGCCCTACAGGGTGAGACATGTGTGTTTAGGGTAGGAGGGGGACGGCCGGTGACGGCACGAATGATGTCTCATGATGCGATAATGATTGGGTCGGAGGTGTATCATTTCAACTTGGGGTAGTATTGGAGGTACAAGCGCTAGGACTATACAGGTAGTCCCCTACAGTCCGTCCGATCCACACCTTCGGGGGCGTACTTGGCAATTCATAAAGTATTCGGATGGTTTGGCGCCAAGATGTCACAGCATACACCTAAATGCCCGAATCTTGGCACCAATTCATCCGAATACTTTATGAATCGCCAAGTAGTCCGTCCTAGCGCCCCAAAAAGACGGACTGTGAGTCGTAGTCCGCCCAGTCCTACCCCGAAAACAGACGGACTGGATGGCTGGGAACACTGCCCTCGAAGGCTAACATCAAGACAGCCACCTGCCATTGGTGGATTTTAAGAGATCCTTTGACGTCCCTACAAGTAATGTTCTAGCAAATCGTTAACGATAAAGCCACCCTGCCAGTTGAAAGTTGATACCCTACTTCGGTAATCTTAATAAAACTGTTCTCGAGGCGAAAAACGCGCCCCCCGAGAGAGTACTTGGTGGTGGTTGGGGCGTCTTGGCTAGCCTCCGCTTGTTTGGGCTTCGCCTTGCCTGTATAAGATCTCATCACGCGTCGGGTCCCCTGATAAATTCTTGGGGGATAGCGAATGAGGGGAATACAGGAATTAAGGGAAGTGAGGAAGATAAGGACGCAGAGAAAAAAGAAATAGAGATAAAGTAACACATTAAAACAATAAAACTGAGGTTGGGGGGGCACAGAAAACTGAAACAAACAAACTCACGGAGCTACAACTAACACAAAGTAAGCAACTTTTTTTTACAGGGAGGATGATGTTTTTATGGTGGGTTCTGAAATGGCCCTCTCGAGCCTAAGGAACCCGGCATATACTAGCAGTGTATCCCTATCTTGACCCATATGACCTTGGAGTCCTAAAATCCCCCCCTTCCTCCATTGTAGGCCTGCTCATCCCTTCGGCTGCGTCTATTCCGGACCGGTGGTTCGTCCTCATATCATCTGCGCTTTTCCAGACGCTTTGGAGAAGTTGTGATGCGAGCCTGAACAGAATAGGAATTTCTCATGTCCGCTGAGTGACCTCCCTCGAAAGCGCTCCAAGCGCCATGTTGACGGCTGGTGTTCACGGACCGAACACTGTTCTGGAACGCGATGGACCGGCCGGGAGGGGGGCTGAGGGACGGGTTGGGTGGGCCTAGCTAGGGGTGTATTCCGGCTGGCGACTGCGAGAGGGCGGGGAGGAGTAAGTTCACGGCCGGGAGATGGAGCCGGAGAACGACGTGTAGAATGGTTGGGCTCGGGGGAGTGGATGTGCCTATCCCCCTTGAATGTCTGGTTACAAAAATGGTGCCAGCCACCCTTATCCTCGGTTTGGTGCGAAGCATTAGATCCCGGCAAACCATGGAGACCATCACGGCTACACAAGTTATTGTGAGACGGAGAGAGGTCCCTGAATCTGCCTCTCTTAATATCTCTTGCTGGTGACCTTGAACGATCTCTTCTGCCGCGCACACCACCGGAATTAGAGTCGCTCAAGTAACACCCCAATTAACAGAATTGATAATTGGAGCCTCATGTTTCCCTATGACGATAACTATCTCTGTAGCGAGAGTGGGTTTTGGAGTCGGTGATCGAAGGCCTCTAGTAATCTCCTCTCAACTACTGCCCCTATTTTGCTCCTTTATGTTGGTAATTTTGGGGGCGTCGTATGGCCCCCACAGGGGGCGCCATCCCGAGTGTGAGCATTGTCGTGATGATTCTCCTCACGGGGAATGGTAAAATAATTGGTCTCCTCGGATGGGGTAGCATCGCCGCTGTAGTTCTCCTCAAGGATGAGGGTAGGGGGATCCTTCGGATCAGTAACCGTTCTCCTTGAATCGAGCAGCATCACCGTTGTGATTTGCCTCATGAGTGTGGAACGGTCGGCCGGTTCCCAAGTATAAACATCGCCGTCACAGTTCTCATGGGGAAGGGTAGAGTGATCGTTCTCCTCGAATTGAGCAACATGGCCGTTATGATTCTTCTCGCGAGATGTAGTGGAGGGATCATCCCCCTCCAAAGTAGGAACACTGCCATCACAGCTCTCATAGGGAAGAGAAGAGTAACCGTTCTCCCCGAATTGAGCAACACCACCGGTGTGGTTCTCTTCATAGAGCAGGGCGGGAGGATTGCTCTGTTCGGAGGCATGAATATTGCCGCTATGACCCACCTCTTGAGGGAGCACCAGGGGATCGTTCCATCCCAAAGTCTGAATATTGCCGTTGCAGTTCGTCGGGGTGAGCGCAGAGTAATCGTTCTCCTCGAATTGAGTCACATGGCCGGTGCGACTCCTCATGAGATGGGGCGGAGAGACCGCCCAGCTCCAGAGGATGGACATCGCCGTCACAGTTCTCATATGGAAGGATAGGGCAGCCATTCTCCTCGAATGGAGTAGCATCACCTGAGTGATTCGCCTCATGAGAGAGGGTGGAAATATTCTTTTCCTCCAAGGTATGAAAATCACCGTTGCGGTTCTCCTCATGGGAAGAGTAGAGTTGCGGTTCTTCTTGGATGGAGCAACTTCGTCGGTGTAATTTTGCGCATGAGACTGAGTGGAAAGATCTCCCTGCTCCAAAGTACGGAAATCGCAGTTGGGGTTCTCCCCATGGGGGAGTGTAAAAAGCGTTTTCTTCTCCGAGGGGGAAGCATGAAGAACCATTCCTTGAGGACAGACAGAAGTAACGGAGGTTTTCTCTCCAGAATGGTGCGGAGTGGGAAGAGACACTACTTGTATCTTCTTCGGAGCAGGGATGCCCACCTGGGGGGGTGGAGATACACAGCAAGGTTTTGGAGATGCGAGGCCATCAATAAAAATAGAGGCGTCTGGTGAGTCTACAGAGCAACGTCTGCCATTTTCTAAGGCGGTGTGATTAAAGTTACCAGAGTCGAAGATGTCGAACGAGTTTGTATCTTTATGCTCCTCCGCGGCAATTTGAGCTCCTCCGGCCATGCGCAGTGCAGGGCTAGAGATAGAGGTCGTATCCAATGCACATGGAGCTCTTTTCCTGCGAAGGCTGGCAAAGTATTTTCGCTGGACGTCAGAGTGTCGCCTTCTTCAGGAGGGCAATTTTGGCCTTTCTCGACAGAAAATTCTAACGAAGCGGGAGAAGGGGAGGGCTCCCGTGGCTGGGTATCAGGGAGGTAATTCCCTTGTTCATCGCTGTTAGTATTATATAATGTAGGATTCTTGGAGTACTGGGGTAGGGACGAAAAAATCGGAAAACTTATGGTGGCAAAACAGGGAAGAGGGGGATGATCGATGTGGCGGCGGGTGAAAAGCGATCAGGTCACGAAACATCTTAAACCCAGGTTGTTGCATAGAGTGACAGGATCACCGCCTGGTGTCTCTTCTGAGCTGGTCTGGGCTGGCTGCGCAGAAAATGGTCAGGTTTAGACTACGGAATAGCAAGGTACCATTATTTGTTCCCTAAATCATCATCCCGCTTTCTGATGTCGGCCAAGCCCGATTTCTTTCCAAAGTGCCTCCCTCGTTGCTTCACCCCCCAGATAATCTTGCTGATCCTTTTTTCCGATTTTTTCGTCCATACCCTAGTACTATCCCCAAACCGCTGAGACATTCAGGCTCATTTAAAATGTTGAACACTAGCCTATTTTGGTAACCGTGATAGGAAAACCCTTGTTGTTGAATACAGGCGTTGTGCTCAGAATTCCGCGAAATCTGCATTCTTCAGTATGCCGATGACGGAAGCGACGAAGAGCGGGTAGATTTGCTCCCTGTTGCTCAAATAGGCTAGTGTTCAACATTTTAAATGGGCCTGAATGTCAGAGCAGTTTAGGGGATATGAGAGGAGGATCCTTGCTCATCTGTTGGCATGCGAGGGAAAGCTTAGGCCCTGTTTGGCAGGCCAACTTTTGTAAGGTAACACCTTACAAATTGCGGTTTGTAAGGTTTACCTTATAAAATGCGGTCTGTAAGGTTTACCTTATAAAATGCGGTCTGTAAGGTTTACCTTATAAAATGCGGTTTGTAAGGTAAACCGTGTTTGGCAGCACATTGTTTGAGAGGTAGAGTTTGGGAACCTTATGAACTTTGGTTTGGAAGCAGCGCAGTT
>Ga0307517_10000903_pt1 | contig 50344 bp, 48 predicted proteins | sample 23_EM_MG_FD_194515 | JGI IMG/M metagenome (GOLD analysis project Ga0307517, IMG submission 194515) | Populus trichocarpa ectomycorrhiza microbial communities from riparian zone in the Pacific Northwest, United States - 23_EM | ecosystem: Host-associated > Plants > Roots > Unclassified | place... | reverse complement strand
TGTGGGGAAGTTGAGATCGCTAGCTTTGTCCAACACCAATTCGCTGGCTCCAAGTGTTCGTGAAATGGGTAGCACGCCACGACAGACTCGCAGCCTCTCAACCCACTATCTCCCTTCTTGTCGCCCAGTTTTTTGTTGACCTATTCCGCTCCCAACAACTATGATGCCAGTGACAGAGCGTGTTCCATGGCGTCCTCTGTCTCGGAGAACGACCTCGATTACGCCCTCAATCCTTCTTCGAACCCTTCCTTCGATGTGAGGAGTGAGAGGCACCGCACTCGCGCACCAAATCGATTCAATCGCATGGCCAACATCCTCCTCTAATTCATGTTGCGACTCCGATGTAAATTGTGCAGCCCTGTCAAGTACGAGGCAAATTTTGAATACAAAAACATATAATGAAACAAACACGGCTTACTACAATATTTCCTTTTCCAATATTTTATCATAACTTTGGATTTGTGCTAGGTCTCGCACCGATGATTTGTTGCAAAATGAAACGCACACGGACAAATCTAACACCTACATCGAGTCGATAGTACCTGAATTATCACAAATGCCCCATAGGTCATTTGCGAGTTCCCGCGTCTCATCGATGTCGAATCCCATGGAGAGATTAGGCCTCCGCTTGATGCACGAATCCACAAAAGTGGCATACCGTTGGAACCTTCGCGCAGTTGTGGTCGACGTAGACGAAAGGGAAGAAAAGATAGCAGTGGATTCCAGAGAATTCCCACCTTGCAACTCAGATGGTCGTGATTCGGACCGAGCGAGAGGAGGAAAAGAACTCGGCAGAGGGAATGCAAGGGTATGAATGCTGGGATTCGTCCATCAATACGGCAATCGTAGAAAGGGAACGCATGATTACCTATCGACGTAACACATATGGGTTGAAACGTTCTTGCGGGACCACTGCTGGTAACCCGCGGTCTGTTTTCTTGAAAATCCCCGATTAACATCCATTCGTGCCTCTGGAGACTGCAATCACACAATGAGACTGGAGTATATGAAAGTAGTAGTACGGGACTGTACCTTGTCGATATCACAAGAGGAAAAATTAACGACTTCTCTATCAAAGTCTGAGTCCAACGGGAACGCTCCACTTAGCTCTCCAAAAGAAGAATTGCTTTGACTTTTAAGATGACCAATGATGCTTGCCATATCACGATGTCCAAGCGTGTGCGACAGCCTTTAAAATCAAACACGTTAGTTTGTCAATTAGTGAAGCTATCGTGACTCAAACCTGAAGGGTAATGTGGTGCTTTCAACATGAGAAGCGAGAAGGGCAGAGTAGTGGTAGATGCTTTCACTCTGTAGCTTAACAATTCATTCAAGAACCTTATAGGATAATTGTGAAGCTCACCGGCCAAGCCCACAAATTATTCCATACGAAGTCTGGCCATAAATGTGGCTCTTGTACAGGTATATTCATGGATGATAATTCATGGAGATTGCGGAAATACAGGGCTTCGTTGAGATGTGCTTTCGTCTCTTTGTCCTGTTTGACGTGTCAGATTCAACATTTGAAAAAAAAACTGACAAGCAAAGCTGACATTACGGAGTGTGATGGTATCTTGGAAATCCAGCGTTAGAAGGGAAAATGTCAGAGATGGGAGCTTGCTGTATTCGTCTCTGAAACAGGTAAGAAAGCTGTTAGTGAAAGTCCCAAATGTCGTCGTATCATTTAATATTTGAATGCCCTTTTCAACAAAGCTAAGATTCAGATTGCGAATCGCAGAGGCCAATCTCTGACCTGCATATTATCGCAACCCTCGGCCAACAAGCGAAGGGGACCATCGAGAAATTCGGCCTCCTAAAGGGAGCTCAACTAGGGAAGAGGGGAGGTGTTCCGTTCGTACCTCATTGAATCGTAGAAACTCCTGATCAAACCCGCTCGTGTCAGGTAATCTATGTAATGACCTGGGATGGAAGTAGATGCGGCTGTAATCAGACCAGTACCGAATGTCTGCTGCGGGCTCTTCATTTTCTTGTCCCGATTCTAGTTGAGTATGATATATACTCTTAGGAATACGTTGTTCTCGTTGTTCGGTGATAGACCCGGTCCTTCAGAAAATTAGTGGCATAATAGCGAGAACAGAATCCGCCACTAACCAGGTGCTATCATCCAAAATATCTGTTTCTGAGATTTCTCCTAAGGCATTGCTGGAGGACAAGCTCCCGAATTCACCTTTGTAAATGATTAGATATCGGTCGACCTTAGGGAGTACTAATACCCTTTTTGTCAACTATTAGGACACGAGGACACAAGGTGGATTTTCCCTGAAACAAGTTGAATTGTACAAGAACGGAGAATAAGTCAACAAATCAATCTGACCTGTTCATCTACACTTTCGCAAAACGAAACCTTTGAATCAACAACCCCGTCAAGGTCTTCTTTGGAAGAAAGATAAGATTCCTGTGTATTCCAAAAGTGCGTCCCAGTGTAGTTTGACAGTCTGCCAAATTGAAAGTAGATAATTTCCTTCATGGGTAGTGGTTGCAGTTTAACCCAGATCAAACACCAACAGTGGTGAAAGTCCAAATTTAGACATGCCCAAACGTCACAAGGACAACAACGGACCTTTATTGATATCAGTCGTTTTGAATACCATGACTTTCCATCTGTTCAAACTCGTCGAAATCTTATTCGGATGAGTCCCCAAAATCGTAGGAATGGACGCCGTAGCTCCCTGAGCACGAAATTCACCCCCCCCATGCACTTAGTCCCATCCTCAGCGAAGGCAAATTCTCCTCCTCGGTACCTGCCATATATAAAGCTTCACCGTCAACGGTTATGTGATTGGGGCGATCCACTGTCTCTGCCATCGATTCTAGGCTGCCACAAAATGTCGCAACTGTTCTCGCTGGCTCCTATCCCAATGGTATTATGCTCAGAGATCTGGACGGATATTCAGTATGTTTTATTCTGGGCAGTACAACAACACATATTGTCCACCTAGAAGCAAAATTATAGCTACAGTCGCAGGCAAGTGGCTCTTCTGAAATTGCTGGCCGCCGCAAGACGTTCTCGAGATTTTGGACTGAGCCAGAGCTCCCTACGATATGCTTCGGTTCACTGCCCTCGAAACAGCTGCAGTGTCGCCCAGCCGGGCGAGCCCACTCCCTCATCTCCCAGACATTCTGCCGTCTGCACTTCCTCTCCAGTTCACGCTTTTGGATCTTGGCTGTTCTCCCAATATTTTGCCTCTACTCGTTGCTTTTCTCCTGTAGCTGCAACAGTGGCATTCTGCGATCACACCACACCTACGAAAATCTCAACGAACCAATCAACACCGGTACCCCTAGAAACTGCAGGCGCGATCCTTGGGACATACCTTGCTCCATGTCATTAGTGGGAGGACGGGAAGGCGGCAGTGAGTGACGATAAGCCAATATCTCTCGTTGAGTCATACTCACTTGGGATATTATTTCCATTTATATTTATTTCACTACGGGCCGTTGTCTAAGGTCCGTGCGCTTTCGAGGAATCTATATAAACCAGCGGTGAAACCTCTTCCGATTCCTTACCACTCTTGGCCTTTTTGGCTTAGATCAAGTGTAGTATCTGTTCTTAATAGTTTAACCACTATTATGGGGGCACTGCTCTCCATTCTTGGTTATCTTATTTTTGTTGCCCCTGTTCTCATCGGGCTCTGCTTGCATCCCTTGGGCGTGATGACTTTGCCACTGCACTACCTGCTTGTGTCGTCTGGGGATCCCCGCCTTTCTTTTTCCTGCACTTGGTTTGCTTCGTTTGTCTTTCGTAGCTTGGAAAGTCAGGAAATGGATTGGGCATTGATTAGGAGTGGACCTTCTGAGACGTCCTTGATCGCGTAGTTCATCGTGATACAATGGCATCATAGACCAACTGAGGCCGTCCACTGCTGATAATGACCTTTGGATAGCACTTTCTATATCAAACTTAGCCAGAATTATTCAGACATTTCATTTTCTTAAGTGATACGCAGCTGTATCTTGAAAGATCTTGGAACCCGTTATCAGGTATATGGACTACTCTCGAACGCCTATGGCCCAGTGCCTGAAATCTCGCCAATTACCATCGCAGAAGCTTAGGTCGGCTCATTACCCTCTTCAGAATCAACGGGCAGCAGCAGGTAGTCCCAACATTTTCCTACTCAACCAGGTAAATCAGAAAGGTCTTCACGAATCTCTTACTATTCCAAATCATGTCCTCATGGAGACCCAATCGCCCTGCAGATATATATCGAGATCACCATGCCATCGAGCCTGAATACCGTCTGAGTAGAAAAGCACAATATAGAGCCGGCTGCCCAAGAAAAAGTTTGCAACTCTAAACTCTTGTCGGCGAGGATTCGATCTTAGGAGAGAAGTTTAACTTATTGTCAAGAATGACTACGTACTACTTGGTTTTTTCACGATAAGGTGACAAGCTTTTACCGGTGATCAAACATTGGTTACAAATTGGTTATCAATCCTGCCGAGAAGGTATCGTATCTGAGCCTTGAGGAGAGGACTATGGGGGTATGTGACCGACGACCGTAAGTACTTATGAATGATGGGGCGGCCCGAATTGCGGCTCAGTTGCCTCATTTGACCATCATGCAGGACGGGAACTCAAGCGATCCTCACAGAACCATTGAAAGTAAATCTAATCTGGTGTGCACATTTAAAAGGGTGGATGAAAATTCTTTCGCAATCTTTGTTCTTTCTTGTACTCTTCGTCGGACGAGATGTTCACCTCCAGTCTTAGTACCCACAACTTCCCTCCGACAAAGGGCTTCAGATGGTTCAACCTTACAGTCCTTACCGTGACACCACTTGTCGCAGTCTATGGGCTTATTTTTGTGCGCGTTAGACGCGAGACGTTGCTATTTTCGATGGCGTACTATGTCTTCTCCATGCTGGGTAAGTGAAGTCGTTCACCCCTTTGAGAGCTTTACAAGATATTCACAACTATCAGGAATAACGGCAGGTCGGTTCCAACCCATTTTGCTTCCTGTCCCATGACGTGAAAGTTCTGTTCGTTATTTTGCAAGAGCAGGCTACCACAGATTATGGTCCCATCGCTCATACAATGCTTCCTTGCCCCTCCAGCTCTTTCTTCTCTTTGGAGGCACTAGTGCGGTCCAAGGGTCCTGCTACTGGTGGGCACGCGCTCATCGGTCCCACCACAGACACACAGACACCGATTTGGACCCGTATAATTCTACTAGAGGACTTTTCTGGACTCATATCGGATGGATGATTTTCAGATCGGATTTGCACTCTGGACCAGCAGATGTATCTGATTTGCGACGTGACGGGCTCATTCAGTGGCAGCACCGTCATTATTTTGCGCTTTTGGTGGTTTTTGGGTTGGTTCTCCCTTCCGTCGTGCCTGGTTTGTTGTTCGGTGACTGGTTAGGTGGCGTTTGCTTCGCTGGTGCTATGAGGCTTACTACTGCCCACCATGTTTGTTTTGCGTGCATTTCTTTTTCTAGTCTCAGTTGATGACTTTTACTAGAGCACATTCTGTATCAACTCGATCGCACACTGGCTGGGGGACGCATCCTACGACGACGTTTTGACCCCACGCGATCATCTCATTTCAGCTATCCTGACTATGGGAGAGGGATACCATAATTTCCATCATCAATTTCCGATGGACTACCGCAATGCTTTCCTATGGTATCAGTACGATCCAACCAAGTGGTTCATTGCTCTGTGTGCTACCGTGGGTCTGGCAGACAACCTGAATAGGTTTCCGAGCAATGAAATCGCCAAAGGTCGGCTGGGGATGGAATTAAAGGAACTGAAGAAACTTCAGGACGGACTGGAATGGCCTCTTGAAGCAGAGGATCTTCCTATTGTCAGTTGGGAATCCTGTGAGTGTACTTGTCGAATGACTTTTCTTCTAATGGGATATTGATATACGCGTTTTTTCAGTCCAGGAAGAATGCAATTCGAGGCCTTTGATTTTAATTGGCGGGTTCATTCATGACATTTCCTCTTTCCTTGATCATCACCCAGGAGGCAAACACCAATTGCAGGCGAGTACAGGAAAGGAGATGACGGCCGCTTTTTTTGGTGGCGTTTACTCCCATTCTAACGCGGCTCATAACGTACGTTTCGATTCGTAATCCCGTTTCCCTTTCGTCATCCGTCGTCGTCCAAATATGTTATACTTACATATTATACTTCAAGCTTTTATCCATGATGCGTGTTGGTGTGCTGGAAGGCGGGGTGGAAATAGTTCAGTGTTCTAGAACCCCTCCTGTGCGAAAGTTCCAGATCACACAACATAAATAAGCTTTTGACTATACTTACGACCCCCAAAAGAGCTAAACCAAGTTTTTGTTCGTAAATAGATCAGTGGAAAAATGTTCCCATTTTATGATTATACGATTTGAAGATATTTGTTTCCAGCCAAGAATTTCCTTTTCCTCCCTGCAAGCTTTGCAGTAACCGTCATTCTCGAGAAAACTATTAGACCGGTGACCAAGAGGAATATGAACTTTAGGGACGTCATATCAGAAACGGTTTTCTCAAAAGATAAGAAACTGCTTACACCAGCAAGCGCAGATAGTCGGCCCCACTCTAAATCGGCGCCAAGGAGAGCGTTTTGCATGAGATCGGCAAAGAGACATGCGAATGAAGCTATTGAGAAGGCGAGACCAACGCGCGTGCTGTATACGCATGAGAAGGGGAAATTCAAGAGAAGAAGAAAGACGTACCCTGTTTCTCTTGTGCGAGTAGCGAGTGATGCAAGCGCCGTCACCGTCAGCGAGAACCCTGAACAAAATAAGAATTCGCCAAGCGGTGATAAAGTGTGGGGATTCTTACACGAGGCCAGAAAGATGCCATAGAAGATAGAAAAAGCGATGAGGGCTGCCTTGTTACGACTGGAGAAAAAGAAGAGTAAGGTGATGTGGGAAGTTGGAGGAATTTATACTCACATTGTGCTCATTCCGAGAATTAAAATTGCCAAGAAGGCGTTGACTAGGATAAGCATGTTCCAGACGCCTAGTTTATCGGATGCGAAGCCAAAGAGAACACTTCCGATGACGCCGGTCAGGCATACGACGATGAGCTAAGGGAAGAACGTAAAGAGTCTGAACTGGGGTTGAGTGGATGGGCTTACGGCGTTGCGAGCGACCAAGAAATTCACATCATAGTTAAGTCCGATCAATTCGAGGTAAAATGCTAGGTGGTTAACGATAAATCATTGAGGCTCGTTCTGGCGAGAAATGCCCATACCAGGATAATAAATGAAGAGCAGGCCAAGGAAGGTTCTGCGAGAAGACAACGCATTAATACAATATTGGCTATAAAGAATGAAAAGAATCTCACGCTCCAATAGCAGCAAGATATTGATATTCTTTGGAATACTTTGCGATGTCGAGTTTAGGAACAGGTAACGGCGACTTTTCCTCTACTGGAGGGTTCATCATGAGCAAATACCCAAGGATAAGCAGTGGGGTGATCAAAAAGCCGGTGATGCGGACGGAGCTCCCAAAACCACGGGAAGAAATCGTGCTACTAAGAACCAAGGAATCAGGATGGGATCATCTGCAGGATACGAGCTCAGGATCTACCGTATAACTTGAGGAGTGATTTAGTAAACACATTTTGGTCATAGAATAAAATGGGAACGTACTGGCCGTGAGGATCATTCCACCAAACGGACCACCACTCATAGCAATTCCGATCGCTAAACCCCTCATCCGAGAAAAGTACCTGGTTACGATTGTTGCCGTTGGTACAAACACGAGGCCGATACCTACCCCCATTCCAAGACCCTGGCAAACAAAAACCTGGGTAGATGTTTGAGTTGTCTTTAGGTTTAGGAAACGAGAAAGATGGCCAACCGCTCCAAACTGCTCTTCGCCAACTATCGAGAGGAGGAAGAGACTGAAAAAAGCTGTGTCAGCGGAAATTGAATAGAAGGTTGTGTGTATCTACCAGCAAAGGAAAAGGAGGGAACCACCGATGACGACATGTGCAAAGTAACCGGCGTCAGACAATTTTCCACCGACGAGGGCTAAAAAGAATGCGAGGAACCATTGAAGGCTTCCAATGAAACTGATGAAGACAGTTGCATAACTATGTCACAATTAATTTTTGGGCAACTGTACCGTATGGCAATTGGGTTTTGATCCGTAAGTAATTGGTGGGTGTAGAAATCTGGTGGAAGATTTGGTCAATTTTCTATTTTTCGAAAATAAAAATATGAATTCCCACCTTCGAATACAGTCCAGGTGAATACGTAGCTGAAGAAACTTGGTGAACAATCGGATCAAAGAAGAAAGGCCATTCCTACCCAACAGTGCAGAATTGGACGAGAAAACTGAGGGAAGCAATCAATTCATATTTCTAAAAGATTGATGTAGAACATACGCTCCGGCAACCGACATCCAAGCCTTTCGACTTCCTTCCTCTGGATGTTTGGAGTAAAGTGGTGGGGGATCCTTGTTCGACTCCTCGAATCCCTCTGGTTTACGCTTATGACGGATTGCATTCTTCTTCTGCAAAGACCCGACTTTAGATTTAGAGGCAGAGTAGGGTGTCTCATTAGCCCAATTCTCGTTGTACCAATCCGCGGTCTTGGGAGTGGGAGGAATCTTTGGAGTCAGCGGATCTCTAACAAACGGGACTTTGATCTGTCCAAACCATCTAATATTGAAATACGTTACATTTTTGCACCAACAGTTGATAAAAAAAGTAAGGGTGACGACATACTGTTTGCTGGTCTTCAAGACTTTGGAGGCGAATCCTGACGAATCATCCTTGGGAAGGTCCAGCGTCACAGGTGAAGAAGGTAGGCCCGGGAGCGTCAATATCGGCCTGGGCCTATCATATAAGACTGCAGATTCCGGTTTAGGAATAGGAGACTTGAGTTCGTAAACTCGAGCGCCGCGATGTTCTCGTTTCGCCTGCTTAGGAGGTAATTTGAATTCCGTAGCTCGACTGGGAGTTCGTGGCTTCACCGGGAAGTTTGCGAGAGGCATTTGCCACCAGGGCAATTGTTTTTGTTTACTTTCTTTCGAGGACCAGCCACCGATAATGAGAGTTTGAGGACAACCAGTGTAGCGTCTGTAGGCTGTGCCCGCTAACCCAAGAGCACGTGGCAGCGGAATGTCGATCTTGCTTTAGCTTTGGTTGGACACCTTCCTCTCACTGGATTCTCTCAAAACTTTTACAGGAAACTAAGGTATCGTATCGTAAAACATTCCGAGGGTTTAATACTCGTTCGCTACCATTAAAATTAGTGAGCTTGGGCAACGTTACATTATGTCACAATGTGACGGCTCGGATCTGGCAACGGCTCCGACACAATTCTACTTCATCAACTTCTGTTCAGATCATATGTATGGGCTGCATCAGACAAATTTCTCAAAATCAAGAGATCGGTTCCTTAAGAGCAACATTGCCAGTTGCCGCATACCTGCCGCCACTGTGATGTGGCTAATTTTGGAGGACAAGGGTTTCAGCAGACGCTTCTCTAAGTTTGCAGTCATCTGAGATGGTCACCACATCAACTCGAGAAGATTTCCTCTTTAACAGCCTTCTCTTACCCTGCTATTTGTTTTATGGATCCCAATTCCCCTCCTTAATCTTTCCCGTTGTCTTCGCGATCGAGGGGCCCACTTGTGCTATTTCTTGAACACACCTACAGCTATACTATCCGACACGACCCCAGTCCAGTCATGGCAGAGATAAACACGTCTTCTGTCAGCGGTGCAGGCTCCGCTCCCGTCATGCTGAACCCCAGTGAATTTCCAAAGCCACTGGGATACAACCCTTTCCCGAATACCCTACAACCCTATATCGCAGCTGTTATAGTACGTCCCTTTCACCTTTACACGTCCTTCAAGATTTCTCATCCTCCCAGTTCGAAGCATTTCTATATGGTATCTAGTTATCATTTCCGACATAAACGTCCCGATCTAATCGCAACCTAGGCATTTATTCCGTGTTATTCTCGATCTGTCTCTATATCCTCATACGACGGCGTCGAAGCATTCACTGGATTTTACCCATCTTGGCCAGCGTCATGTTCGTCATCGCCACTGCTGATATTTGTTACACATTGCACCTACTCTTCCGGAGGTTACTGATTGGAGCCTTGACATTCAGAGACATGAGGCCCAAGTATTGGCTATATGTCACCAATAAGTAAGTTTACTGCTGACCAACCTACCGGAAACGATTATCTTATTCTTGACAACAGCATTTTGGCAGATTCCACGTTCCTTTATCGCTGTTATGTGGTATGGGGAGGAGACTTGAGGATAATCGCGTTGCCTGCTGTACTACTTGTCGCATCGATGGCTTGTGGCTATCTGTTCGAAGGATCCACTACCAACCTATTTGCTTACAGCTGGGTCTATGTCTTGCTCACCTTTATACTTAACGTGATTTTGACCATTCTTACTGGTGGGTTTTCTTATCATAGATAAGATGATTGCTTGACATATTCACAGCCGGTCGGATATGGTGGTTATCATCGAAAGGCCAGAAGATACTGGATAGGAACTCTCGGAAGCGTTACCATATCGCAATGGCTGCGATGTGAGCCTGATTCTTGAAATAACGTTTTCGCTAACTAATTTTGCATTAAGTCTTGAATCGGGATTACTAACGGCCCTCTATATGATCCCAGATCTTATCCTTGTGAACGTGAGTTCGCCTCTACTGTCTATCATATCAAGATGACAATCATTCTTTAGATTATTCTGGACAACGGTTTTGTCCAAGTGGTCGGGATAGTGCCGACGCTTATAGTCGTACAGGTCGGTCTGGGACGCGCGATCAGTCTCGGCGAGCAATCCAGCGAAGAGACTTTAGGGCCTATGGAGATTGCCGATCGCGAGGTAAGCTGAAAAGATCACGCCTATCACGAACCTTGGTTGACATTATTCCAGCCCACCACCCAAGATGATACGAATCATATAATCTCCTTCGACCCCCACACGCAAACCGCAACGGTTCGAGATGATTCCAGTCGATTCATGTCGTCAAGTTCGATGTTCGCCTATCAAGATCAATCACGAACTGACGAAGAGAGAATACCGATGGAAGTGACTCGAGAAAAATCATCACTAAAGCAAGAAGAATATGGGAATGAATTTGAAGCACGAGATCCCAAAAAGGCAACGGAAACTAACGACCAGAAACGATTTTCACACCAACTGGACAAACTGGAAGAGACGGAAATATCATGATCATCCAACGTAACTACATTCTTAAGGCTTATACTATTTGCATTTCTATTCTTTCAAGTTTAATGTGCGGTAATTTTGGGGCTTTACTTTAATTTTTTGGAATTGTTGTATCCTTATTATATCTGATAGAGTATATACCTACGCCCATGTATCCTACGATCAACCTTATAATGTGAGAATTTAATGATTTGACACTTCTCAACTCACTGGCTCCGAAGATGGGAAATCGGAGTGTGTTTTCTGTCAAGTGTATGAAACCTTACGGTACGCATTGTTCAGAAATTTTTTTCAAGTCACCAGCGGACACCTTTGGACTAACGTTAACGGTCCAGACCCTTGGGAATTGATTAATATTGATTCTGTGAAATGACATTTGCACAATGCTGGTTCCTTCGGGATATGTGTAATTTAACGTATCCCAGGACTCCCGAAAATTATGGAAGCGATCCACGAGTTCCCCACAATTTTGTAATTGACCAAGGTCCCATTCTACGTGGTTCCAACTTCCTGAAGATAAGTTGAAGTTGAGGTTTCCTTAGAGCTGTGTGCACTGCCTACGTAATCGGTTCATTAACAAACCGGGTGACCGCTGCAAGTCTCACTCCGACTCCGACTACCCTAGAGCTCACCGTCGACTGTAATATCCGGCAGCTGTGCATGTTCACCGCTGTGGCTCCGAGATTTTGTTCTACAAAAGGCTGGATTATATCATGTTTGGACTCCGAGCCTCAGGGTTGTGTGGACGGGCTAGATCACACCGTGCCCGGATTGTATCTTGTCCGACAATAACCTACCATACTTAAGTCCCGAGTCGTCTACACGATGGGTCCCTACTGGTTCCTATTTTCCGCTCCCTCCCAACGATCCTTTCTATCTTCACCTACCGGTCCCTACTATATCCCCTTCCTATCCCCTTGCGACAGCCTTTAATACGTTCCTGGACCACCTTGTGGATTCTGGCACCCAACCCCGTTCCTGTACTTGGCTGGAAGAAAAAAATTTAGACGCAAGACTTGTTGACGAGTTCTGAGCTGGGGTTCTCAAACTTCTGGGTGGACCTCGGTTCCTCCTGTTTTCCTTAAAAATTCTTGCCACCCGTTCTACTTCTCTCCCTTTCCGACCACAGAACTCCCCCGGACATTTGAAGGAATCGAGATGGCTGCTGTCGATGGTGTTGATGGCGTTCCGTCAGGCAGTAGTCCTGCACAAGATTCTCCCTTTCCAACCACCCTGGAGCCCTATCTAGGTGCCGTCTTAGTATGTGCTTTCGAGTATATTTGCAGTCTATTCCTCACATTGTTTTTGATCAACTAGCTAGAAAGCTTTTTCTATGGTCAGGACTGCGATCTGGCTTGTAAATGTCTTGCTGATGTCTGATTTCAGGCCTTTACACTGTGCTATTTTCAATTTGCGCCTACGTCCTACTACGGCGGCGGCGTAAAATCCATTGGATTCTCCCATTCTTCGCAGTGGCAATGTACATGCTCGCAACCGCAGATATGGCCTATACACTGTGGCTTCTCTTTGGCAAGCTGTTGAAATTAGACCTATCTTATCAAGCCCTGCGGTGGAAATTCTGGTTATATGTCACGAACAAGTGAGTTGGTTACTTTTGTGACTCTGAAAAATGCTGAATTGTTATTGCCACAGTGCCCTTGCAGACACCCTCCTCTTGTATAGATGCTATGTCGTCTGGGATTACGATAAACGCATAGTAGTTGGCCCGGGGTTGTTACTCATTGCAGCAACCGTGTGTGGTTTTGTGCTCGAGGGTTCTCTTTCTACGACGCTCTTCTCGGTCTCCTGGGTTTACCCGCTGATAACGCTGTTCCTCAACGTTATTTTGACCGTTCTGACTGGTGAGTTCCATAATTCATTTTAGAGGTTACCAATTCAAGGGATTTGCGCTCTCAGCTTCACGTATATGGTATCTATCCCAGAAAGCTAGGAGATTGCTGGAACCTGGACTTTTGCAGCAATACAATGTTACATTGAGCATATTGTGCGCAATTATCTTTTGCATGGCTTCCAAATACTGATTCGTTGAGATCTATAGGATTGAATCGGGCTTCATCTATTCTCTCTACATGGTTCTCGACCTTGCATTCCACAAGGATCCAAGCGGAAGCGTGAGGCCTATGTTCTCTAGGTTGGAAAGTATAACTGAATTATATCACAGATCGTCTTGGATGCTAGCCTCATTCAGGTTGTGGGCATCATGCCAACGCTTATTATCGCCCAAATTGGTGTAGGCCGGGCGGTCCACGACATTGAAACCAATTTTAGAATGACGCACACAGAATCTGCTCCTATAAGCACCAGCACCAGCAGCAAGATTGAAATTCGAACACCTACAACGGAATCGACGCTCAGTATGCCCCTTGCTATTCGTGTGGATACAAGGAAACATATGTATGATGTTTCCTTGAGTCCTCTGCAGTCACCACAAAAGAAGGAACCCAGCAGTTTCCCGTATGATAGTGGGCACATTTCAGCTTCTTCAAAAGAGACCTTCGCTTCACGGGAATATTACCACACTCGGCCCCGTTACAATCCGCCTTATATCCAGGACCTTGGCCAGGTGTACGACCACAATAACTTTGAATCCCATCGTGATGGGGTGATTGTCGATCTACCTCGCGACATCGAAAGGGGTGACGAGGATATGTATTACGAGACGGGCTCGGTCCTGGATTACGTGCTTCGTGAGGAAGTAAAGACGGAAGTGGTGCCCTGGGAGGTGAATGGTGATAATCGAACTCCATTGCCACGACGGCAAGGGACTGCGCGACTAAAGAAACCCAGACCTATTCGGTCGAACTCGAGAGAGTAATGACATTCCTTCAGATTCCGCTATTGGCCAGACTATATTTTCCTCTACCCGTCTCTGCAAAATTTTTTGATTCAACCCGCATTTCCTTTACGCGCACATTTCTTCGTTCCTGGCAATTGTATTATTTTGGTGACATGTAGCATTGTATTGCTAATCTTAGCGTATTCTCTCCCTGATTCGTATACTGAAAATTCATAAGGATTCATGTGTATTTCTATCGTGTGATATTTTACCATTTACATAAGACTTGTACATATTTATTTCAGTTTTGAAAGCTTCATCATGGCCGAAACACCTGAAATATCCATAGAACAAGGGCAGCTCCTAGTGAGGGCTCATCTTGGCGGCCATGAGCGCTCACAAGTAACAAAGACCACTGAAATTAGAAAGTATGGGTTCAGGTAATGCCAATTCGTGCACCCAAGTATTTTGTACTCAATGTTCCGAATTCCTATGCTGTCGCTCCTCCCACAGCAGAATATATATTCTCGATATTGTTGGACCCATGGTACACGGACCCTGTTCATGCTTCGTCACCGTCTCGCATCCACCTTCATCTGGGGATCAGTCAATGGCATATCATCCTAACGAATTGCTGGCGATGCACGAAATCATCTCCCTTATCCTGAATCACACATCGATCCCAATACTCTCGTCGAAGCTTGATGTCACATTATCTCTGGTCCCGTTCCATTGTATCCTGTCCCCGCCGGCGCCCATATCCTCGGATACAATCTTACCCTTGTCTGCGGCGAGGAAAGCGGGGATACTTTCACCACAACATGCGGTCAGGGTGGATCTCATGCTGGGCAAGTTTCTAGGAGAGTTACATAGCCAATGCCAGAATGATTGGTTTGGGTTGGTCAAGGCAGAGGGCGAAGCGGACGATGGTTCAACTGATTCGACGAAGTACTCGTGGCAGGAAACGTTCTCCGTGCTGTTGGAGAGCGTTCTTTCCGACTTCGAGACTCGTGGAGGCCAAGACACCACATTTATTCCTTTCCACGACATTCGCTCGTACTATACTCGCGCTATCGGCTCTTTCCTCTTCGACGATGTTCAAGTGCCTTCCCTCGTCTGGTTCACTGGTTCCGAAGATGACATCTATATTTCGCCTTCCACGTCAGACAACTCCGACCGAACTGGACTAGCTGCTATCCTCCCAAATGTGTCCCATGCTTTATGGGGCGATCCGCTGCTCGAAACCTTTTTTATGGAAGAAAAGGGCGAAACGTTTATGGAAGCGTATAAGGAGTCAGGAGGAGAAGAGCTGGTTTACCGACCCAGACACAAGACGAAAAGGCTTTGGTATACCCTGTTTTTGGCTCTCGTCGTCTTAAGGGATCGGAGAAGCGAAACTTCAGCGTTGCGTAACGAAGGACTTTCGGCAGGTACTTTTGATGCTGCGTGGGCCAAAAGAACGATAGTTGAAAGTACAGAGGCACTTAAAGATGCACCATGTTATTAGAGTGGTGACGGGATAATTCTGTAAACCATGCATTGTCATTTGAAGTAGCAGCTCATGTGGCCTAAAATAAAATAGGAACACTCGTATGATACGAGATGAAAATTTGAGCGACAGGAGGATGCCCACGTCATTAGGCAGAGTATATGAGGAATCAAGCAGGGACTGCTTGTTTCCTCCTGAACTCTTCAATGGCGCGCTCTTTCAATGCCTATCAAAGAAAAGAAGATTATGAACAAGTTTTAAGTAGTAAAAGTAGAAATCATACCGCTTTCTCTTCTTCGGTAACCTCAGAAACGAATGTTTTGGCCAAATGCCGTAATTTAAAAGCGGTTGTCGTAGCTTCAGGTGGGTAGTCAACTAGATGGAACTGCTCTTTTATGAATCTGCACATCGACACACGGAAAAATAAGCGTTGTGGAACAAGTCAAACTGTTTGACACATACTGGGCATTTGCGTTCAGAGGGATAAGACGCAATTTCTTGTGAGCCCTCTTGTACTTGCGCTTGGCCTTCAGCAACAAGGGATTTTTTGAAAGATCTTCATTCCATGCTGCAAGCTTGCGTCTGTATTCTTCCATATCGCTGGGCAAAGGGGCATAACCCTGAGGTGTTTGAGAAGACGCGCTCGGAATCGAAACAAAATAAATCAACATACAGCTTTCTCCTCTGCGCTCAGATTCTTCCACTCCACGGATGCTGCGCGAAGTCCTTCCTTGAGAGTGGTCCCGTCAGGCATCTTTTTAGTAAACTCGTTGGCGAACTTCGCCCATAGGCTCAATGGCTTCTTGAAAGGTGGTGTCCAATCTTTCTTGAGAACTAATAGACAGTCCAGTAAGTGTATAAGCATTGAAATGAACAAACAAACATACTCTTAGGTGCTTTAGACTTCTTCGCCTTGACAGGCTTCTTCTTGGCGGCGACTCTTTTCTTCGATACAACCTTTTTTTTTTTGGCGGGAACTTTCTTTGCGGGGGCCTTCTTTGCGGGGGCTTTCTTGTTGGCCACGGCACGGCCCTTCGTCGTCGTCCCCTTCTTGGCAGACGCGCTCTTAGCAGCCGCAGCCGCCGCAGCCAACGAAGTCGTAAATTTGCGAGAGCGGACGAGAACCGAATGAGAGGGCAAAACGACCCGCACCAACAGGTTGCCGTTCACTGTTCCGAGTGTTCTCGAGACATTGCGAACTGGTCCGTGCAATACCTGGGTGGACCGCAAAAGCGAAGTCCTGAAGAGCGAAACGGACATTGACGATGCTATTTTCTGTGCCAATAATTTCTTCGAAGGTAGAGACTGGGTCGGGTCAACAAGTTGAACGACTTTTCCAAACAAAGTTTGACAAACAACGCGTCAACATTTCCATATGGAGAAACAAATCTGTCTTAGATATTACTTAATTTTTACTAAAATTGATTCCGTTGCTAGTAGCTCATAACACATCAAGGGATAGAATTGCCTGCCTTGCTTCTTCTGACCTAGGTTTGATACAGCATTTAAATGGGGCGGGGTGTCTACATCTGATATATTAGAATCGCAAAGCAGCGTTTACAAAATTGTTCAGAACGCACTGTATGATCGATGAAATGTACTCTTGCTTTGGTGGACGAGGATGTCCAGCCTGGTCAATTTCAGGTGATATGTCATAAACCGCAAGGACAGATGCAACAGTAATCCACAAAGTCGATAGGGCGACGTGTTTTCCAGGGCATGCTCTGGGATATGAATTAACACCTTCCTTGATTCAAACATAGAGTTTTACCTTCTCCCAAAGCCAAAGGTAGCGAAGGGATCTCGGACATTCATATCAAGCCTTCCCTCCGTCATAAACCGTTCTGGCCGAAAGTCAAAGGGCTCAGGATACTCTTCTTTGTTACGTGTCATCGCCCTGTGATCTCGAATCAGTTTGCAATGAATGCGCGGAAAATCGAGAATCACCAAGCGTTTCCTACGACAATCGATCCTTTTGGTATGAGATACCCATTATATTTGTCGTCCTCCGTGACGCAGTGTGGTACAGCCAAAGGGGCGACGGGTTGCCACCTTAGAGAAAGGCGATATGAAGACTTGCTTGTTCATCTCCTGAGAATGACGCACCTGGTTAATTCCTTGACGATGGCGGAGATGTATGGCAACGATGCTTCGTCTTTAAAAGTTGGAAACTGCCCTGGCGTAACGACGCGATCAAGTTCTTCGTGAGCCTCACGTTGTACATCCGGATAGCACGTCATGGCGAGAATGAAAGTATTCAAAGCTGATACAACCGTATCAGCCCCTCCTGGAAAACGATGAGTGTTTCCACAACAGGGTTTCATAATTATGCTAACCCACGAATACTGCAGCTGCTGTATCTTGGATAACCTTGCGCTGGTGGTCAATGTCCGATGTCCAGTCCAAATCGGCCAGGCATGACGAAACCAATGAAGGCTTAGCCGTTCCTTCAGCCTAATTTACGAAAACGCGTTAAGCACGTAAGTTAGTGGAAAAGGTAGAAATCCATCCAGATCCTCACAATGGCTTTTTCAGCAGCCTCGAAAGGTACGTTCATCATATCCGCTGCGTAAGATTTCCATTCCTTTGCTTTGCGCTTAAAGGCCGCACCAGGCACCCAGCTTGGAATATACTTCAGTAACGGTATCGAATCCACAAGAAACGCTCCAGGGGCTCCTGATGCTGCGATTCCGGTGAGAGCCTTCTCGGCGATTTGTATGTAGGGATCATCATTTTTTTGAATCTGAAGGCCATACGCGAGGGCCAAGGCTGTTGCACCTGCAAGGCTGCAGTGGCATATCAGAAAAAATAAAGTAGGAATGGCACGACCACCCAACACCCACAATCTGAGGTGTTCCATAAACTTTTCTGGAGAGTCGAGTAGGCGGCGTACTATTTTGTGGGTGTACTCGAGTTCGCGAAGTTGATAGACTTTGGGATTGCTCGGGTGGAAATATCGCGTGAAAAGTTTTCGACGTTCCTTCCACTCCTCACCGTAGGGCATGAGGCCGAAGATGTATCCCCAGCCCGAGCTAATTGAAAGTCAAGATCAGATTGATACGATGTGATAGGGAGGTCGTGTACTAACAGTTCTTGAAGCATAACCGTTTGAGCACTAATATAGTTTTGATTTTGGTATGTTATTTTATGGAGATGATTAAATTTACGTACCGACTTGAGTAAATGGCGGAACGTCTGTCAAAGAGCTCAGTGGCAGCTTTCTGGGAGTTTACTATGACAATCGATGTTCCTGCAGCGTCCAGGTGGATGATATCAGAGTCTAGCGGTTAAATGACCAGAAAAGAGTATGAGTGGAATTGAAAAAGTGTGCCGTGAGGTGACTAACTGTATATTTCACTCCATTTTGCGTAAGTTGCACACTCGAAAGAAGTCGGGAGTTGGAAGAGGTTTCCAACGATAGGGAGTTTACTTGGGCCAGGTGGGAGAGGCAGCTGCCTTTTCTTGCGCTTGAGAAGGAAGGTGCCGGCCAGGACGACAATTGGAATAAGCAAGTAAAAATAGGAACTCTTTGGGTGCAGTTTTGCGAACTCCATCCTCTTAAATAACGCAGTCAAGAAAAGGGGTGGAAACTAAAAGGTGGGTGAATAAGATTTAGAATGACGAGATCTATGCGAGGGCCCGACAGAGGACGCCATCCATAGCTTCCTTAGACACTTCAGCGAATTTCTGAAATTCTTCCAATTCTCGGATTCTTTGAGTCGAGGTAACATCGATTCCAAGGACTGGGTAGCGGAGAAGTGGATAAAAGGATTAGAAGCAGACTAGGACACAGAGTGACTTCAGAAGGAGGATAAGATGAATGTGGGCACTTGTTGACCTCATCGCACACCTAATTTGGAAGGTGTGTAAACATGGACCTGATGGCACTACAGTGATTAGCAACACGAAGATTCAATCCCTTAATGCCATGGCTTGGCTAGAAATCCAGCTTCTTTCATAAGTAAAGGTTTTGAACAAATGTTACAACTTACAATCGGACATGAGACGAAAAGAGGCAAATGTCACGTGTCACGTGCCAACCAGCTCCTTAAGCCTTGGCCCTGTTTAACATTAAACTTACACTCTCAACGTTCAAGTTCAATTTGGTGGCTGGTCTTCGCGTTTTCCTTCAGAAATGGCTAATTTTTCACAACAATTTGGATCTCTAATCACTCCATCGGAAATCGTTGCACCGATTTTGCCAATTGCCCAACTAGAATCTTTGAGACTGAGGGCAACACAAATCATTGATTCCATTCATGCTCTTCAGCGAACGATCGAAGCTGGTGGACATCCAAGCGCAATGCCAGCATGGCCTGATATTCTATCCAAATACAGTATTCTTCTGTCGCAGACACACAATTTTTCAAATGCACTACTCCAGCCTTTCCAGTCAGCCGCTGTGAACACATCGCGTTCGAAGCAACCCAACGTCTACGAGATGATCGCACTACATCCTCGGCGGGGTATGACAGATGCTCAATTGGACGGAGAAGTGGCACCGTTGTTACGGAACCAGCAGACTATGGAGGTGCTACGAATGGAAAACGACACGGTTCGACGGTTGGCTGAACACATGGACACGCGAGGGTCCTTGGGAGTATTGGGCATGGTAACGCCGCCCGCACCGCCTGGAATGGCATCACGAAAGCCGGAGCACGAAGATGTTCTGCGGGAGTGTATAGAGATTCGAGAGGCGCATGATCGAAGGGTTGATCGGGCAGTCCGGGCAGTGACAATGCTGAAGGAGCGATTTGACTGGAAGCAACGGGTTGAAGTGGAGGTGGAGGAGCCGGAAGAACTCATGTGGGACCCGAGACTCGTCCCCCGGCCGGCCGATGTGCCAGCAGACGAAGAAATGGCTTCCGAAAGTAACAGTGACGACGATGACGAATCTCATGTTGAAGCAGAACTTGTCGAGCCTTCCTGAACAGGAAGTCGTCTTCTTTTATTTGTGCACGATCGCATATATAAGCCACGCCCTCTTTTTCAATCCCCCCCCGCTGCGTCTTTCTTTCCGCTCAAGATGCGTCTCTCGCTCATCACGCTCTTTGTCTCCTTCCTCTCTCTCTCCTTCAGTGTTGCCACAAACCCACAGTTTCTCTCTCGTCACGACCACAAGCATTCTCCTGTCCCCTCTGTTATCCCTTCTCGACAATACCACCCTCCCCGTAGCCTTTTAGACCTATGTATCAACATTCGTGTCAATTTGTTTGCTGGTGTCGGCCCAGTCCTCGACCTCGAATCAATTCTCGGGCCCATTGATCTGCTTTCAAAAGTTCACCTTTGTCTTTGTCTCAAGGTTGAATATATGCGCCTTTTCCCTGCATATACTTATATCTGTTTAGGACCTTGACATTTACCTCGCCACCAACAGCGAGATACAGTCTCTCATTCAGCTTCTAGGACCAAATATCGTTGGTAGCCGCATCCGCGCAATCGTATGTCCACTTCTGTCTTCTTTGTCGCACTTTCCTTCATAATTGACTTGCAGATTAATACGTCGCCTCAATCTCAAAGGTGTACATTCCCCCGACACGCACATCACACTTGTAATACCAAAGACCCCTGTCATTGGGCATGTGACGAGGGCTACATCCGCAACGGCGATAAATGCGTTTGCGCACCCCCTTTCATCTCCTGCAATGACGTTTGTGGTTTATTTCCCAAGGTAAGTAGTTTGTTATCAGGAAGACGCCTTTTCTAGATCTGTGTACAGGGTTGTTCATCAGCTATCTCGAGATCTTTTTATGTCAGAACAGACTCCGTTTCGACTTTGTCGCAGGCCAAGGCATCATGCGAGCTCCACGAAACTGTTTGCGGAATTGCTGGTCGCGAGGACTCCTTGGCGTTTGAGTGTATTGATATCGCCCTGGCCAAGGATAGTTGTACGTTTTCGGAAGCTTGACCTTTTCCTCTGCTGACTGTCTGTCAGGTGGCGGTTGCATGGCACCCCATCCTTTCGGTGAAGTCGATCCCATTCATGGGGTGCCTGGTCAGGATTGCACTAGTATCCCTAACGTGAGAAGTGTGGGTTGTTTCCACTCCCGGTGCATCGTCACAACGTGCCAGGAGGGTTGGGTCCCAAATGTTAATAATACTGGTTGTATGGTTTACCTCGCAGAGGCTTCTGGACAACTATCGAAACGTTCGGACCCGATCTCTATCGCTGTGACAGCCAACACCGTCGTCGATTCAGAAATCCTAACGCAGCTGGTTGCAGTCGTGGACGTGGTTCTTCATCTCAGCTGGTCTTCCTCTGCGTTCAGTGCGAACGTAACGACTAAGGTTTCATACGGCGTATCCCTCCTAAACGACGTTAACGCCGCTACCGCGAATCTCATCACTTCTCGTACAATTCGTGCTTTCCTGCAAAATATCGACCATCTTCTTGACGTCAGTTCTTTGCTTAAATCATGGTTGGCTTCATGCGCTTGCGTCAGTGGCCTTGGTCTTTCCGGACTTGTCGAAGAAATAAATGCACTCGTTGCTGCAGTCGCCGAGCTTCGGACGTTCAATTCCAGCCATCTCATCGTTTCCGGTCCTGGGAGTCCCACTCTTACCGTGTTGTCGCCTTCTGCGACAGTTTTACCCGATCATCCCTTAGTGATTCGGCCTTCTGATCTATTATCCGGTCTGCAGCTAAAGGGCGGCGTGATAATTCAAGTGCTGCACGATACCAACAGCTTGCTGAGTGTTCTGGGTCTCGGGCCTGCAACTCCGCAGATTGACTCAGACCTATCGAACAAGATCGCTGCGCTCGTACAATCGGTTATCGCTTTGCAAGATGACCTGGCTTCCCTCCCACTAGATGGACGTCCATCCTCGGTTGAATTAAACCTTTTCGTTTCAATTGATCAAGTACTACTCAACGCCACCACGGTCGCGGATGTTGTGTCATCTCTCGAGTACCTTGTTGCCGTCTCGAATGACAATGTACAGATTCTGGAAAACTGTGGCTGCATTGATTCCTTCGGCTTGCAACAACTGTACAACAATCTGAAACATGTTCTCGGCTTAGCCTTGGAAGCACTTACCTGGTGCCATAGCCGTCCCGTAGTCCCCGGACCGAATACTCCATCATTGGCCAATAAAACCGGTGGTAATATCCCTGTCGTCGTCGGTTTACCGGACCGCTTAAACCACCTCGCCCTTAACTCGTCGGGATTGATCACCCTTGGCGGAGGCATAAGCAATACAAATCAGGTTGACATCGACCGCAAGCCACGCAACTTAGTCGATCCGGACCTACTGAGCTGCTTGGAGGTCCTCGTCAATTTGGTTGCCACGCTCCATGTGTCAATAACCCTCACATTATCCACCGGTCAACCTTACTTCGGATCTGCTGAGCTCGGGTTCGTCAAGGAAATGGTCGACTCACTTACCTGCATAACCCCATCAACGACCCAAGCAGGCATACTGATCAGTGTCAATCGAATCCTTGTGGCAGAGTCGTCTTTGGGAAAAGCTTTGGAAACTTGCTCGGATGCAGGGACGGCCAAATATTTGGTTGAGCTCCTGGTCAAGATTACGAAGGTTACGCTACAATTAGGCGACCTTTGTCGTACTTTGAAACCGACCCTCATTCATTATTCGACTGCAACACCTCTCGCAACTACTTCACGATCTTTTAGGATTGTCGCATCAAGGCCTGCATCTCATCGTCCCCCAACCTCAACGACGCCCTTTTCTGTCACCGTGGGGCGTCCAACTGAGACAAGATCATTACCTACCGCTGTCCCTACCTGGCCTTCTTTGTCGAACGACGAAATTATCGTATCGTTGGACCACCTTTTGTCGACCCTGGCGTTGGAAGGAATCAAGGGTGTGGCTGTCGAAGGGATGGGGCATGAACTGAACGAACCTGTCAATATGCTTCTGGACGACCTCCAAATCGGACCCCACGACCTTCACCGAAGGGAACCTGACCAGGGCATACTCATCCATTTGACGTTGCAGGCAAACGTGGATGCGTTGATCGACCTATTCATCACTTTGGTGGGTGAATGTGGTACCAGGAATTGTACCAACATAGCAACACCGCAGAGGGACTTCCTCGACGCTATTCTTCAGCAAGTCGTTGAAGTCTTGACATCAACCACTCGGTCAAAATTTGTAGGATGCCTTGATCGTCTGACAACCGAGATCGTTGACGCTTTGAAACTGCTCGACGATTGTGAATGCATCGCAGACAGGAAGCTGGAGGAGGTGTATAGATATATGACGGAGATTCTTGATGCATCTCTTGCGTTGCAAAAGTTATGTCGGCAGGTGGACATGAGCGATACCCTTGGGGTTGGTGGTGTCAACGGGCAGCCAATGGTCGTGGGTTTGACTCGACTATTGAAGGCACTCGCTATCGAGAGACGGAGTAGTGGACACAAGGCGCCAATAATTTTCTGGAGAGCCTGGTGATGTTCGTTCGTCAATTTCTATCATTCGCTTCTCATAATTCTCTGGTCTCTTTTTTCATGTTGGAGTTTTTCATTTCTATGCGATGCACTCATTTGTTACATCCTTTGATTGGAATTTGTTTTCTTCTTATCAGTTGGACTTGGTACGTCGTCATGTTGCGCTACTGGTGAGCGCTAATGAGAATACCATTTGAATTGAACAATTGTCATTTCGTAACGATTTTCGAGTAAAGTCGTAAAGAACATTATGTACAGAATATAAGAATCAGTCATGTCCTTGCAACGTTCAAAAATTCATCCTTAAAAGCCAATATACAAAAATATCTAAAAAGTGTCCCTCCAAAATGAGAAGTCCCGCCAGAAGCAAAAAGTGAAATATCCATGAAAAGGTGAACTGGGAGACATTTCTATCAAAGCAAGTACTAATTAAAGTGTCAGGAACACAACAACAGTGGACATAATGATAGATGAGAGAAGATATGAGCGTGGAGATAACAGCAGTGATGAACTTGATGACGCCTTCCGGGTTGCGCTGGGCGTCGGAGAAACACTTGCAGAGACCTGCAAGGACGGGGTGGTTGAAGTGGGTTGGGCTTCGTTGAGGAGTACACCCTTCTTGAGGACCTCACTAGTTGAGGAATTTGCGTTCTGATAAACGTGACCACCGCTGAGAGCGGTCGCAAGAGATGCAAAGGTCCATCCGTTTGCGGCGATAGCTGGGAAAGCAGCTATGAACCCGTTCACGTCTGCATCGGATATATCATGTTCTAGAGTGATGAGACCCGGATTCTTTGGCCTGGATGTCAAGAATTGTGTCAAAGAGGCCGTGATTTGTGGAGCTGAACCTGTTGTCCAGTCCGCAGAACTACAATAGGGTTAGTTTTTTTTTGGACTCTCTGTGAACATGAGTGAACGACTTACTCGCTGTTCCAAATGATGGTCTCCAGACCAAAGACTTCTTTGGCGATGGAGCGAGTTCTCATATCGGAATCACCGTATGGTGGCCGCCAATATCGAGGGACACGTCCGCCGGTGGAATTGTGAATTAATTGCATTGTCCAACCCAACTGAATAAGTGTGTGAATGTCAGGAGGGGGTGAATTAAAGGTGTAGATTTTCGTTTACTGACCTCTGCTACGACAGCTGCGTTGCTCAAGGTAGTCATGTGTGGATGTGACCAGGTATGGACAGCTAGGTCGTTACCAGCGTCGAAAGCGGCTTGGAAGTGGGTTGGGTTCAAGATGATGTTTCCGCCAATCATGAAATGAGTCGTCGTGAGGTTACGTGCGGATAGGAATTGCACAAGCTGTGTAGTTTGCTAAAAAGAAGGGTTATAAAAGGAGAGTAAATTCTGAGAGGGAGGTTACTTGCTGGATAAGGGCCGTCGTCAAAGGAGGAAGCATAGACCCCAGCAGGACCATCGAATATGTCGCCAGGAATCTTACAAAACACGGCAGCAGAGCATACTTGAGGACCATTGGGATCTACTCCTGGTGGATAAGGGGAATTTGGAATATTTGGGATTTTCCCGGCAGCAACTGCAGCATTGAGGGCTGCCGTCCATTCGGGCGGCACCGTATTCGGTGTAGATCCATAAGGAGGGTAACTCGAGGACCACGCTAGGAAGACAGTTTAAGCTACTGGGAAGCACGGGAGGCAGATAAGCGGACTGACCGGGAGAGCCTACCGCTGGATAGGAGACACCATCACCTGGGGCGCGTTTGAAGAGGTAGTGAACGGGGTGGTCCTCTGGTTGGTACCAAGAAGCGGGGAGGGGTCTGTCATAAACATCATTTTCATGAGGAAGGTCGTTGGGCAGTTTTTTGATAACCGCCGCATGAATACGTGAGATGGCGAGTAGGAGGAGAAACGCCGAGAACAACATCCGAGTTAGCTGGGGCGGAGGTGGGACGAGTTCTTTGTGGCCAAGGACGGTCAGAAAGAGCTGTCAGAGGTGACATCGCCCAATGTTCTGGTCTTTAAGTTCAAAACTTGGCATTTTCATGAATACATCGGCATCTACTGGCCGTTCTATTAATACCATGCCGAGCTATTTTCGTGTTCGTTGCGGCTTCTATTTTCTACCTGGATGAACAGGTGTTTGCAGGGAGGTCCGAGATAAGCGAATGAAGTGACGTGAAGCTGGGATTTGTGGCTTGATTGCCCACATATACATATACCCAATAACGCCCGATCATCCTGGGTCGGCCCAATGTGCGGCCGTCCACATGCTCATGAGGGAGCGAAAAAGTGTCCTCCTTATGTAAAGGAACAAGGCTTGATGACAGGTACACACTGTTCATTAATCGGAAGACCGCCGATAGGTAACAAGCAATTCACACCTGCGAGACTGCTTGAATGATGACGAAATCAAACCCGAATCGGTTTAAATATTTTAAGCGCCAGTAGCCTGAATGTACTGGCAGAATAAAAGGACAAGGAGGTGTATCTCGGGTAAGACGGAACCAAAAATGTCGCCCAGAAAATTCCAAGGGTAATTGGACATCCGTGATTGGGTTTTTCGTGAAGTCGAGACTAAGGAGGATTGATAGTACCTGATCATGAGCCGGACATCGAAATGGTTATGTGTGAAATTTCCCTGTCTCGCGCACAGCTATGATACTTTGAGTGAATTCAAGGGACGTAATAAATATTACATGCAATCATAAACCAGACGCCCACTGCATGAGGCAGGGGACGGGCTATCGATCGTCTGCGGGTGTCATCGACACAAGGCGTCTTGGCGAGATACCGAGACAAGGCGTCGGGCTTCCCCGACGAAGTGTAGGTTTGAATAAAATCATCTTCATAACGAAATTTTTTGAAGAATGGCATGTAAATTCATCGCAGCATTTCAACAGCCATTCGATAAGAAAGAGATCAGCGCCTTTCAGTCAACGCTATAGGTGTTCTTTTCCAGCTGGGCAGAGTATAGTCGATAGGGGGAAACAAGCAAGGGCAAGGGCGAACTCACCTCCGTCTCCAGATCTTGCCTCACCCGCCATTCACATTCAGCCTTGACAACAATATGATGATCGTCTAAGTCTTCTATGATAAAGCTCTCCTTCTCGTTCATGATGAGAAGGATCTGTTTTACTGCTGGATCGCTGCAAGAGTTTAATGGTTCAGATCCTTCAGTGTGGTTTGGATTCTGACCATGTAAAAAGCATGCCTGGTTGCTGTTGCTTAGCGTGATTTCATGGGTGTGGGTTGAGAGGTAATACCTTTGATTGCCCTCATGGTTGAGGTGTGAGGAGCATAGGCTATATATAGCCCGATTTAGTTGAGAGACCAGCAATATATTTCATTCATACAGGATTGCAAATTCAAACCGAAGAAAACTATGCAACCCCTCTGACATACGTTTTCTCAATCATCGTCACAAGGGATTATCTCGAAAAGCTCATTGGCAGGGTAGCGAGGCGGTTCGGACGGAAAAACAGTAAGAGGGCGTACGGCGACCTTGAAGAAAGTGAGACCAGGATTAAGAGCTCAAAGTAAATCCCTACCTGATCAAACCTTCGGTCGGGACTGATCCATCCTTCACCCCTGTAACCTTCGGAGATTCTTTGTAGGGCAAAAGATCAACAATATATAGCACTGGTGTCTGTACCGAAAAAAGACCTTACGTGTATAATTTCTTCCCGTGTTGTGTTTGGGCTTGGATTTTCCATTCTGTAGGCCTTGGGTGACTAGCCAAAACCGTGAAAAGGCGCCTGTTGATAGCGGAGGTGTGAGCACCACAAGTGCTCAGGGTATACGTGTCCGAGATACCGGATTTGGTGATCGTCCACTGGGGGGAAACCTGGAAGTCCCCGGAAAAATCACTTGGGAGGAGTAGAACCCTCTTGAGAGGCTGGCTCCTATCCTCATCAGGGAGGAGGCCAATGAGTCCCCCTTCGGACGACTTGATGATATAGGTGCCAGATTTAAGAGACATGGCGGTTGTTGCTTGAAAGAGATGGTTCTCCTGCTTTGTCTGCCCAAGGATGAGGGACTACTTATACCATCCCATTAGATTGCGAACGACGAGATGCAATTCCACTTTGGAACGTTTGGAAGGTCAGCTGAACGAAGGGAAGGTGGCGTTTTGTAAAAGCCCCCATCGAGACTCTACTTTGACTAGTGTACCAGAGGCGTCGTCTGGTCCGATGAATAGCCCGCAAGGTTAAGAACCACCAACCATCAGCTTCGGGTCTATGTCCAGGCATTCTAGAGTTCTAGAGGGTATTCTGGAGACGAGGAACCCTGAACCTATCAACCCCGTCTACTCGACGCCAACTACTTGACAAATTTTCAGAATAGCCAAGGAAGGTACTGGAGCATTGAGCAATTTTCTTCGTTGCAAAAGGAACAAGAAAGGTTGCCCGTGAAAGACTGGGATCAGATCCTGTGCATTCCTTCAGAAGAGTCAATGTGAGTTGGAAGTAGAGGTCGATCTGTTCCCCTTATGAAGACTACTTGCAATTGGGGCGCAAACGAACCGAAAGCAGGGTTGGCGATGCAAACGTAAATTGACTGCCCGGGTCTTCAACTAAATCTGCGCTCAACTGAGAGTCTGAGACACGTACCAGAGCATCAATTTGCAAAAGATGAGAAAATCTACTGAGACAGTGTCAAGTCTTAAAAGTAATGACAAGAAACTGACCTCAGAGGGTTCCAAAGTAATCGTCTGCAAGAGGTTACACTGGCTGATGCCTGTCTCAGCTTATGTAAGTGCATCTCCAAGGCAATTTTGATAATCATTGAAAATCAAATCAAAGGTACTGAAATAACGGTTACGCAGCTTCGTGCTCCAAACTTCTGATCTCATGTAGAGGCCAAACAGCACATAATGCCGCTTCCCAAGGAACTTCATCCTGATATGCCGTACGTCCTATCTCATCGCTCCACATATTATTTAACCCTGGTTACCGAAGTTCTACCCCAATTCTTCCAATGCGTCCCACTAACCTCTCGGGTTCTGATCCAAAAAATGTTATCATCGCAGGTACAGATCAAGACAAGACGGCACCATTGGATGATATTGAACGATCCAAAAGACTTGCGGCGTTTCAGGCCGTCGATAATCATGTCTTGCCGGAGCACAAGGTCAGTAACTTTCGACTCTTGTCTTGTGTTGTTCAATTGCCACTAGGTCATCGGAATCGGGTCTGGTGTGTTCTGATTCGGAGAATTGACCCAACTTTTATTCACCTATGGAAAGGCTCAACGGTTCCATATGTTGTCGAGAGGATTGTGCAACAAGGTGCAGAACTAAATAAGTTAAGGGTGTTCATTCCTACTGGTATGTTTCAATTTCCACGGGATTTGTTGATCATTTTAGAATCTTTCATTAGGATTTCAATCGAAACAGCTGATCGTAGATCACGGTTTGAGGTTGGGAGATGTTGACCAATATCCGACGATCGATATTACGATCGATGGCGCAGATGAGTGTGTCTGTTGGTTCTATACCCACAACTGTCTCTAATTCCAATAAAGGGTAGATCATGCCTTGAATTGCGTGAAAGGTGGAGGAGCATGTCAATTGCGAGAGAAAGTCCTCGCAGAAGCAGCCAAAACGTCCGTGAAATAAATTTATTTTTCATCGCAACTATGTCTCTTATGCGGTCCGCAGATTTATTCTCGTAGCTGACTACAGGAAAAACGTGCAATTCCTGGGTACAAATGTTTGTGGGGCTTGGATTTCTGCATTCCGGTGCTGACCCCAATATAGTCGCAAGGTGTACCGATTGAAGTCGTACCCTTCGCCTATGCGAAAGTGCTGCAGAATCTTCACATCCTTGGATCACCAAAAGCGACACTTCGAATGGCCATAAAGAAAGGTCGGCCTTGTTCTCCGCGGCTGAACTCACCTCACCCTGGTTCTATAGCTGGTCCAGTAGTCACAGACAATGGCAACTTCGTGATTGATGCACCATTCGATAAGGAGATGTTGGATCCTTTTACGGCAAGCGATGTAATGGCTGGGTGAAAGCTGCTGTAACTGACCCTCTTCTGAAAGATTATGGCGCAGATCAAAATGCTGACTGGCGTTGTCGAGGTCGGCTTGTTTTGCAAGATGGCCCGTGCCGCATATTTCGGTAACTCTGTAAGCAAAATTGAGGGTTTCGATAGTGACAACCGGTCCTCATTTTTGTGATGTTAGGATGGATCCGTTACAGTCCGGTGGAATGATGGAAAAGTTGAACAAATCGTTCATGACGACAACACGGCTGTGGTTTAAATGATAGGCTTAACTGTTTCTTTGTATATATTAAAAAATTAGTTTATATGAGACTCGGATATCCTCGGGGACCGGATTGGAATCAATTCTTCACCCAACGCTGTGTAGCATCCATCAACCAACCCGTGATGAATATAAAAATGACCCTGCGAACGCCCTTGAGGATCAAACGCTCCCATTAAGATGGCGACGGATACCGACGTGCAGAAGTTGTCGATCTTGGGGAAGGAGTCTATCCATTGTGGATTCCATCTCGTACCCTACATCGTTCACACTTTGCTCTCGACTCTGCCAACGTCGACCTTCGCCCTTATCACCGATTGGAACGTTTCTCACTTGCATCTCCGGGCTTTCAGGGACGAGTTCGCTACCCAGCTGGAAAAGAGTGGGTCGTCATCGAGATTTGTAGATCTAGCCATTGCACCTGGTGAAACCTCAAAAAGTCGTGACGGCAAGGCCCATGTTGAGGATTGGTTGTTGTCGAACAAATGTACTCGAGATACTGTGATCTTAGCCCTTGGTGGAGGGGTTATTGGGGATCTGGTTGGTTTCGTCGCAGCTACTTTGTGCGTTTTCCCGTTATCTGCTGGTCGTATCCATCTTGAAATATGTTTGCTAGTATGCGAGGGCTACGATTTGTCCAGATCCCCACCACCTTGTTGGCGATGGTCGATTCTAGTATAGGGGGCAAGACTGCTATCGATACCCTTCACGGAAAGAATCTCATTGGTGCTTTTTGGCAACCAGAGTATATCTTTATCGATGCAGCCTTTTTGGAGACACTTCCTGTAAGAGAGTTTTCCAATGGGATGGCCGAAGTCGTCAAGGTCCGTTCTGTTTCTTTTATTTCTTGCAACACGACAGTGATGCTCTGCAGACTGCAGCTATATGGAACGAATCCGAATTTATCAAATTGGAAGATCGATCGTCTGAATTATTTGCTGCCATCCAAACTTCTTCCAAGGACCAGGCTGGTCGATCAAAATCCACGCGCTCGGTGGCTCAAGAATTCCTCCTATCCGTCATCGTTGGATCCGTTCACGTGAAGTCATACATTGTTACCAAAGACGAACGAGAAACAGGTCTCCGTAACATTGTGAACTTCGGACACACCATCGGCCATGCCATAGAGGCGGTCCTCACACCTTCAATGCTCCATGGAGAGTGCATAAGTGTGGGTATGGTCCTTGAAGCAGAAGTCTCAAGACAACTGGGAATTCTATCCCAAGTTGCCGTCGGACGCCTCTCGAGGTGTCTTCAGGCATACAATTTGCCTGTTTCGCTTTTGGACCCAAAAATTGCAAGTTTGCCTGCTGCAAAACTAATGGATATCGACCGCTTGTTGGATATCATGGTTGTAGACAAGAAGAACAGTGGGCAACAGAAAAAGATTGTTTTACTACAGCGGATCGGTAAAACTTTCGAAGAAAAGGCGACCGTGGTGAAGGACGCCGTTATTGCCAATACGCTGGCTAAGGCCGTTAAGGTCATTCCTGGTGTGCCTGCGAAGAATCCAGTGAGGATGTCCACACCTGGCTCCAAGAGTATCTCGAATAGGGCTTTGGTGCTTGCGGCGCTTGGAAAAGGGACTTGTAGGCTGAAGAACTTACTGCATTCGGACGACACAAAGGTCATGATTGCAGCTTTGAATAACCTCAAGGTATTGTTTCGAAATTAATGCGAGGCCCCCTGCTTATGTATGTCATCTTTTCAGGGGGCCAAATTCGTTTGGGAAGATGGAGGTGACACGTTAGTCGTCGAAGGCGGTCTTGGATCGTTAACCGTTCCACCCGAAGGAAAGGAACTGTACCTTGGGAATGCAGGAACGGCTGCTCGCTTTTTAGCCACCGTCTGCACACTTGCCTCAGCTACTCCCGAGGGACCTCAACGAACCGTTATCACTGGCAACGCACGTATGAAACAGCGTCCCACTGGGCCATTAGTCGCGGCTTTGCAATCGAATGGCTGCAAAATCGATTTTCTTGAATTGTCGAATTGTTTACCCCTTGCCATTGCACCGCAGAGGCTCAAAGGGGGGCACATGCAGCTGGCGGCGACCCTGTCGAGTCAATTTGTCTCCTCTATCTTACTTTGTGCGCCATATGCGGGGAAACCTGTTACTCTTGAATTGACGGGCGGTCGGGTCATATCGCAACCGTATATTGATATGACAATTGCGATAATGAAGAGCTTTGGAGTGGAAGTTTCCAGGAGGACGGACCCGGGCACCGGGAAGCCCCTTGACATCTACGACATTCCTTTAGCTATCTACACCAACCCAGGGGAGTACTGGATCGAATCCGATGCATCAAGTGCCACATACCCACTCGGCATCGCGGCTATAACTGGTACTTCTTGTACTATTGAGAATATTGGATCAAGCTCTTTACAAGGCGATGCCAAGTTTGCAAAAGAAGTCTTGGAGAAAATGGGCTGCGAGGTCGTGCAGACTCCTACGGAGACTACGGTTCGAGGGTGCCCCAAAGGATCGCTGAAGGCGATAGAACAAATTGACATGGAAGAAACGACCGACGCTTTCTTAACGGCTACTGTTTTAGCTGCTGTTGCTAATGGCAGGACAAGGATCCTTGGGATTGCGAACCAAAGAGTGAAAGAGTGTAATAGAATACGAGCTATGATTGAACAGCTCGGTGGGTTCTTTTCTGCTGCATTTACATTTGATACTAACTTGGTTTTAGCAAAGTTTGGTGTGAAAACGGTTGAACTACCAGATGGCCTAGAAATCATTGGAAAACCGATTGAAAATTTCAACACTGGCATCAGTGTACACTGTTACGATGATCATCGCGTCGCAATGGCATTCAGCGTCTTGGCCACAGTCGTTGGAGAAACAGTGGTTGAAGAGAAGAGATGCGTAGAAAAAACGTGGCCCAATTGGTGGGATGATCTTGAGAATAAGGTACGAATTTTATCTGCTTACTTTGTCCCAAATTGTCTTATCATCAACAGATCGGCATCAAGGTTGAAGGCGTTGAGCTGAATGAGATTACTCCGGACCCATCTGTTGGGGCCCATACTCACAAAGCTGGGGCATCTATAATACTCGTGGGCATGCGAGGAACAGGGAAGACCTTCATTGGCAACATGGCGTCAGCGGCTTTATCTTGGCCATGCTTTGATGCAGACATCTATTTCGAGGAAAAGTACAAAATTGGCGTTCGGGAATTCGTGCACCAGCGTGGGTGGTCCGCTTTCCGTGACGCAGAATTTGTCGCTACCAAAGAGTTGATCGAGGCCAAACCCAAAGGGCACGTAATTAGTGTTGGAGGAGGGATAGTGGAGACCACGGTGGCTAGAGAGTTTTTAAAAGAGTACGCCTCCACGAAAGGTCCCGTCGTTCGTATTGTCCGACCCCTTCCCGACATCATCGCCTACCTCGACACAGAAGGTACGAGAGCAGCATACGAAGAACCTGTCCCTGACGTTTTCAGGCGTCGGGATCCTTGGTTCGCTGAATGTTCGAATTATTTGTTTGATAACCAATTCGGAGATGATAGTGACATGAGGAGTACGTTCAGAGAAGTGCTTAGGTTCTTTGGGCACATCTCGGGTCAAAACCCCAACTTCTCTGAGAACCTAATGGATGGGAAGAGGTCCTACTTCTTATCGCTCACGTATCCGGACGTGTCTCATGCAGCCGACCAGATTGACGACTTGACGGAAGGGGTGGATGCACTCGAGCTCAGAGTGGATTTGCTCAAATCTCCAAAGGATTATGAAAGTCTTCAATATTCGATACCTCCGCTGTCTTATGTTCAAGAGCAGGTGACGAAGCTGCGACGCCTTTCCTCGCTCCCGATCGTGTTCACAGTGCGGACGAAGAGCCAGGGTGGGGCTTTCCCTGATACAGCACATGCGGAAGCCCTCAAACTTCTCAACCTTGGCCTGCAACTCGGTGTCGAATATGTTGATGTGGAGCTTACCCTTCCGGAGAAAAATATTCAGTTATTGACGAAGAGGAAAGGGCATTCAAAAATCATTGCTTCCTGGCATGACTGGACTGGAAGGATGAAGTGGGTTGGAGTTGAGGTTAGGGAGAAGTATGAATTGGCGGTGAAACTGGGAGATATCGCCAAGATTGTTGGCAAGGCGGAGAGCTTGAAGGACAACTTTGCCCTGTACAATTTTGTCGACAGTGTCACCCAGTCTCCGGACGCGAAACCAATCATTGCGATAAATATGGGTGTCGAGGGCCAGATGTCGCGTATCCTGAATTCAACATTCAGTCCAGTGTCTCACCCATTGCTCCCTAATCATGCAGCACCCGGACAATTATCCTTCCGCGAAATCCAACAGGCTTTGCATCTCCTAGGCCTCCTCCCTTCTCGAAGGTTTTACTTGTTTGGTACTCCAATTTCCCATGCACTGTCGCCAACTCTCCACAATACTGCCTTCAATCTCCTTGCCCTGCCACACAAATATGAACGCTTTGAGACCCAAACGGTCGGTGAAGAAATCAAGATTGCAATTACTTCACCAGATTTTGGAGGGGCATCGGTTACAATCCCTTTCAAGATCGACATTATACCTCTCCTCGATAAACTGACACCAGCAGCGGAGGCTATCGGAGCAGTTAATACTATCATCCCAACATCACAGGGTTCAGGTCGGATTCTTGTGGGCGACAACACGGATTGGATCGGCATTAGGACGTGCATTGCTGCGAAACTTGGAGACAGACCCATCGGTGCCGCTTTGATCATCGGTTCAGGTGGCACTGCGAGGGCAGCGATTTATGCACTCCAGTCCCTTCATGCAGATGTGATATACATCTATAACAGGACTGTGAGCAAGGCGCATGACTTGTCGCAGATGTTCCCTGAGGCAAAAATCCGCGTCCTTACCCAACTCGGATCATGGCCCGAGGCGAAACCACGGGTTATCGTTAGCACAGTTCCCGCTTCTGCCCTTGATGGTGGTGTCATATCCTTTACCAAAAGTTTATTCGAATATCGTGATGGTCCAGCTGTGGTGGTGGATGTGGTCTATAGGCCATCTGAGACGGCACTGCTTGGTCTGGCAAAGAAGTTTGGTGAAAACTGGTCGGTGGTGACTGGACGCGAGATCTTGCTTGAACAAGGCTTTGAACAGTTCAGACTTTGGACAGGCAGGAGGTGTCCGAGGTCGAGGGTTGCAGAAAAAATTTGGGAGTAGTATGTTGAGAAGGTCATATGTCCCATGTCCCATTTGTAAAGAGATGCGAAGTAAAATGTACAGTACCGATAAAGTAGTGAATTGATCTGGTGACTCTCTGGCAGGAAAGGTTGGACATTATGGCTTATTAGCAACTATCTAACCCGCTTTCGGGATGCTACCCAACCTATCAAGCTACCAAATAATATCACGGAACCCCATGCTCTGAACATTTTGTGCTGGGTCACCGAGGGTCTAACAGATGGGGGTACATCCTTCCGTGTTGTCGTTGCTAGGTTCTTATCTGTCAGTGTCTCTTCTCGCAAATCCTCCTCATCAGTAGCCGATGGAAAGGTGTCTGATATTGGCGAAACAATCTCGGCTTGTGCTACCCCCCCAAAGAAATCGGTTATTCGAGTCTCGCTCAGAGTTCGTTGGAACAAGTCTGTTCGTACCCCAAAATGAGAGTTGATTTTCACTGGGTCGATGGAGTTAAACTGATTTGAAAAACGGTCTCTTCAAAATACAAAGCGAAGAGGAAGAATGCGTACCAGTTCCTCCATTGATGCCTGACTTGTCTTGTTGATGTTTTCCATGAACTGCAGCACATAATGCGTATAAGCATCAATGACGGCTACACCAATATCGTAGTCATTAGAATGCTTGAGTACTTATGTAAGTACCAGACAACAGAGAGGAAAACGCAACTTACTGAATAAGAACTTTCGCCCAACTCGGACGAGCCAGTCGCGAGGATATTGGGTGAATAAAACTTTGAATACATAGTGGTAGCTTGGCATGTATCAATCATGAAGAGGATTTCGTTGTATCTTGGTGACATGCTCAACAAAAAAGAGAATCGGAAGGGAAACAGGAACGTACCTTTTCTTCTGGTACATCTGGGCGAATGCATCTGCAATGTCGAATGCACTGATTTCCTCGTTATCTTGGAATTTCAGAAATTCATTGCCTCCGTGACCGGTCATGTAGACAAAGATATTTGATCGCTCATCGCTTAGAAGACGTTTTGAACGTGGTACTGAGGGATCCATGCGTCCTAAACGGTAAAACTGTTCAATCTCAATGGATTACAAGGCGTACTGCAATCGTACCAGTCAAGACACGAAGAAAGTTTTCCACTGTGACTTCATATCCACGATAATCCACCTCGATATTGTCTCCGTACAGGTCTGGGTGACGGTCTGGACTTGCATATACACTTCCAGGGAATTTGTTTCTCTGATTGCAGGATGCGTCATCGGCCAACATGAGGATGATGTTTGAATCTGGTATTCCTAGACGCTTAACAGTATGATACATGCCGAGGGCATTTGCCATATGCTAGTCCAGATGAATTAGCAACGATATGAAGCACTTATTTTCCGAGGGGACGCACTCTGTAGTTGAACCAGTATCGCGAGGAGCATACCAGGACTGCCCAATTATTGGTATGAGTGGAAGCACCATCGTTTGAGTTCTTTCGGAGGAACCCTTCTGCATGTTGCCGGTGTGTGTTGTCCGAATATACCACCCAAAAACAACTGAAAAACAAGAGAGCGGCTGGAAGTATCGAAGTCAAGAACATCACTCTGACTTGCAGTTCGGCGAAAGCCGAAAACGCGACTGCTCTACGATAAGTAAACGGGTCGTCGAGTAATCTCCAGCACCGTTGGCGTCCTCAGTGACAATTTGACTCACAGCTGAAAACCTACCCTTTGCTGCAGAAATCGTTCTCTGGAATGTCTGTATACTTAGATCTCAACGAGGCGATTAGACCCAGATATTCATCTGCCACTTTCCATCATGCGTCATTCAAGTTATGGTGAGTGTATACTTTTACCATTTCAGAAAATATTCTGTCTAATTTGCAACATAAGAGTGACGAAGACCTGTCAGAAACCTCGAGATTGAGCGACGCTATGGCCATCGTTTGTCGCTTACTTCCTCTTCAGTCATACTACCTGTGGTGTGCAAGTTGTCTTCCCGCACCAGGTCATAAATGATCCAAGAGCATGCCATCAGTTCTCAACAGAAAGTCCTCAGGCTGCATGGCTAAATTGGGTGCCAATGCTCGTTCTCGACCTGCCCTTTGCAGATGTGGAATTTTAAACGTCTCGCCGGTGTAGCGACGGAACACTAGCTGTGGCTTTCCTGCGCCCTCTGCTGCAACATATCAATATTTCAATACTCTTGAAGCTCGAAGCCTAAGCCTTCGTCCCGACCGCATAAGAAGTCGATACTTGTTAAGTTGTCTGGTCTCGACTCTCTGTCCTCTCGCGTTTTCTCCAAGTTATCCTGCAGGCTGATGATTCCATTTCTTGGATTGGTTACCCAGAGCAAGCCATGCAAGTTGCAACAACTGTAGAGAGGTGTGGTATAAACCTGGTATTCCATTTCTTTTGAGTCGATCAGGTACCATTGACAAACTTAGCCCAAACACGAGCCTATTTTTTGATCGGATGATTCGGATCCGGATCCGAATTGTACGACTCTTGGTGTTCAACTCAAGTTCAACTTGAAATATTCAGCAGGGAACGGCGGTAAAGTGAGTCCAAGCTTCAGCTTCAATGTCCAATACTGAATCTTCTGTGTAACAGTGGTGTTCACCCTCATCAAATTTCAATCAAATTTTAGTTTAAATCCTGGCTTGTTTCAGGACTTTGATTTGGGTACAATCAAACCGAGTCGAATGCGGCCAGGGCAACTTTGTATTGTTCTAGAATTTCTATTGAGTTTTCTGGAACCGGAATTGATGATACCGTCAACGACTTACGTTGTTCGCCAGGTTGCCACGTTGAACCATGACCGATATATAACTTTAAGTGTCTAGAAAGCTGGCTTCTCGACAAGACGGCTGTGACGATGAACACTTTCCAGACCACTCTGTCATTTTGAAATCATCCCTCTTGCCAACCACAGCCAACCACCAGTTTCCAGAGATTTTCGGCCTTTTGAGTCCGCCGTGCCTGTGCCCGCTGAACTTTTTCATCTATATAATCAGAGAGCCGACTAGGATTAATTCCTATGTCTATCGCTACTGCCCGTGGTGTCGCCCCCCCTACAAACGGCACTGTTTCCTTACCAGAAACCATCGATTTTCACCGCGAAAACAATCCCAACGTCCCCATTTACGTTTATGACAACTTCCAAAACGTCGATGGTTCTGCAATCCTGACAGAAATCACCCACTTCGAGTTTGGGCGCGCTTGTGATCGTGTTGCACATTGTCTCCGACCTGAGAGACGGGGTCGTGATAGGGAGGTTGTAGCAATAATCGCCGTCTCGGGCAGTTTGATCTATCAGACGGTTGTTCTTGGAATAATGAGGGCCGGACTTATTGTCAGTTTCGATATTCTGTTTTTAACATTTGCTTCATGCTGACTTTTCACAGCCATATCCAATCTCGCCTCGTAATACGGCCGAAGCCACTGCCAAGTTGTTGAAGGACACGTCTTGTCGTAGGGTCCTTGCAACGAGAGAGGCCCTGAAATCTTTGCTTGACGACGTACAGGAACATTTAGCAAATAGTGATGCGACCTTCTCCCTGTCAGTTGAGGAGATTCCCTCTCTTGCCGACATGTATCCTAAACTAGGCCACGAGAAGTCATCAGACTCGTTTCAGCCATATCCAATTAGCGCTCGTCCATCACCAGAGGACATTCTTATCTATTTTCATTCATCGGGTAGTACAGGCTTTCCAAGAACTGTTGCACAGGTGTCACAGAGTATCCTTCATTGGTCCTCCCGTCGTGAGCACCTTTTTTGATTCGTAGAGTTTATTCTGTGACTGAGCCCAACTCAAGCCGCAGTCACGGAATTTCGGGACCATCATCATCAACAGACGATAGCAGCTCAACTTCTTCCTCCTTTCCATGCCTTCGGCTTCGTAACTCAAGTTCTAACCCCATTATACGGTTTGGTCACTGTTGGGTTGTACCCTCCCACATCCGTTCTCCAACCCTCTTCGCAAAATCTCATTGATTCCTCCAAGCGACTTAAATGCACTGCTCTTTTTGCCGTTCCTACTTTCCTTCAACTTTGGTCACAAGATGACGATGTGATCAACTACCTTCAAACCCTGGATTTGGTTGTAAGTGATTTCCATTTCATCAGGTGGTACCCTGATAGATCAGTCCTTCAGATCTTTGGTGGTGGACTCCTGCCGACTTCGATTGGCGACTGTTTGGTCAATGCTGGAGTACATCTTACTTCACTGTACGGAGGAACCGAGTTCGGACCCAGTACACACTGCATCAAAGAGCAAGAAATCAAAAAAGCTTGGGAGTATATGAAGTTTTCCGAGGACATGTGTGTAAGGTGGGAAGACCAAGGCGATGGCACATATGAGGCACAATTCTTGGTGAGTTTCCTCATTCTAAGGCAATCATGAACTTACTGGAGTCTGAGAGAAGGCCTGTAACACACATCGATTGTCAGTGGAAAACCTTCGTGATGTAAGGGGTTACGCAAGCTCTGACTTGTGGGTTCCGCACCCCAAGCAACCCGGATTCTGGAAAATGTACACTTTTGTCTTCCAATCGTTTTCAGCGAGACTTATGGCCTGTCTTTACAGTGTTGGGCGAAAGGACGACGTTATCATACATTCCTCAGGCGAAAAAACCGTACCTGGTCCGATGGAAAGCGTCCTCATAAGCAGTCCTTAGTGAGTTGGCTAACTTTGTGTTTACCATGTCTAAAGTAATACATCCTTCAAGTGTTTTGGGCGTCGTCATGTTCGGCCAGAAGCATGATCACGCTGGCGTAATCATCGAACTTAAAGAAAAATATTCTATTGATGTCAGTGACAATTTAGAAACCAGTAGAGTCAAAAATTTCATGTGGTCAGCATTTCGTAAACTAAAAGACTGTTTTATCCTTTTTGACTCGTCTAAAACAGGCCTATAATACAAGAAGCCAACAAGGTTGCTCCTGCATTCAGTCGCATATACAAGGAGCTCATCCTATTTGCATCGTGTGACAAACCTTTACCTCGAACCGCAAAAGGAACGGTGATGCGTAAGGCGGCTCTCCGGGACTTTTCTGAAGAAATCGAGGAGGTGTAAGTGCCCTTTAATTATAATACGAGATGAATTTATGATCACGATAATTTTTTTGAACAGTTATGCAAAGCTTGAAACGGTTACCAAAGCCGAGAAAGTGGACCCGAACCCACTGGTCTCATGAGACCGCGAAGACTTAGAAACTTGGTTACTCACCCAAGTTACAGATTTAGGGCTGCAAACCAGTACACTTTCTACGACCCAAGACTTGTTTGAGATGGGGTTGAATAGCTTAGGCGCAACAATTCTACGCCATCGCGTTGTGAGCTACCTTACGGCGTTTACTGATACGTTCATGGCGGGGTCTCAGCGTAAGAACAGACGAAGCATTTCGGAAATTGTGACCCTAATCACAATCTACGATCACCCTACCATTTCAAAGCTGGCGCTGTTCATTGTCACCGCATTTGCTGCCTGCGACCCATATGATCCACGCACCAAAAGTGTCCATGATATTGAAGGGATGATCCGGAAATATGGCCATTTCGATTTGGCGACGGTCTTGATTACTGGCACGACTGGAAATCTCGGTTCGCACCTGTTGGACGCTTTGTTGCGCCATGACAGAGTTCAAAGGGTGTATACCTTAAACCGACCTCGTGTAGGGAAGGATATCAAGAAGGAACACGAGGAACGATTTGCGGATAAGGGTTTGGATGCGGGGTTGCTTTCCGATGATCGTCTCATTTTCTTAGAAGGCGATACCTCTGATGTCGCTCTCGGACTAACCTCGGAAGTGTACCAGGAGGTAAGGCTTCAGAGTGCTGGTTTATGCATTTCTGAAACTTTTATTAGTTGCTGCATCGGGTTACCATTGTCATTCATAATGCCTGGAAAGTAGACTTCAACTTGTCATTGTCTTCGTTCGAGGCAAACATTCGAGGAGCTCGCCATCTTGTTGATCTGGCTCGGTCCAGTCGACACGCTTTGTCAGTCAAATACCTTTTCGCATCCTCCGTGGGTACTGCGGCTTCATGGGATATATCAAAAGGGCCGTTTCCAGAGGAGACAATCTTAGATGCCAATTATGCCATAGGGACTGGGTATGGGGAGAGTAAATATGTATGTGAAAGGGTAAGTTAACCATCGTCCGTTAGGCATTTCTGTAACTAACAATGTGATTGCCTCACTAGATTCTTGCGTCAAGCGGTTTGCAAGCCACTTCATTTAGAATTGGCCAGATTGCAGGTGGCTTACCGAATGGGGCGTGGTCAACCACCGACTGGGTACCTATTCTTATCAAGTCAAGCCTAGCGTTGGGAGCTCTCCCGTCAGCGGTCGGAACAGTCTCTTGGCTTCCAGGACCAGCTGTCGCAAAGATTCTCCTGGACGTCGCTTTCTCTCCTGGAAGGATGGCAGAGCCAGCTTTGAATGTTGTTCACCCACGTCCTGTTGCCTGGGATTATGTGATGTCGGCTGTCAATGAATCTTTGATTGAAGAGGGCGTTTTACAAAGGCCGCTGCCCCTCATCAAGTTTTCCGAATGGTTTGACCTTCTCCAAGCACTTGGTCCTTCAACGACGAATATCAAAGAAGTCGTGCGTAGGAACCACTGACACCTGTTTGTGATATTTTGTTGACGATGTTTTTACCTAGCCTGCTATCAAACTCCTTGAATTCTTCCGCAATCTCGTCCGCGGGGATGAACTCCTGCGCCAGCCTAGTTTGAATCACGCTGAAGCAGAAGTGTCCAAAATCATCACCAAGAACTCATCAAACGTGAACAGCACTGTGAGTTCTCAGAGTGAGAGCTATTGGTTCACGTGGATCACTGGGAGGTTGAAACATGCAGGGCTTAAAGTTCTTGAATTGTTCCGCAACGTCGTTCAAAGCCCGCCACAGCATAGGTTGGAGCACATTGAAGCAGGAGGGATGCCCAAGTTCCTTATCGAGAAAACACTGGACATGAGTGCTACCATGAGAGATTTGCCTTGTCTTGGTAGGGATGATGCGGTTATGTGGGTCAAGTATTGGAAAGGGGCAGGACTCTTCTAAGTTCTGAATGAGATATAGCACTATAGATTAAATTATTTTCTTATCCCTGTAATTATATGCATACTAATAATCATCTTATAATGGCCATATCAAAGTTGGAGCATATGTATCTTTCAATTTTTTCATAATGGTTTTGCATACAAGATTATTATCTATGGATATCAAAAAGAAAGAGGTAAGGAACGCCAAACAACTAGGTACGCAACGTAATTCCTCGGGGGGTATCCGACAAAGTAACAAAACAACAGATATAACAGTACTTAAGTATGAATAGAGGCAAATAACCATAAGAGATGTGAGAGAATTAAGAAGAACACTAAGGATAGCGAGAATGATGTTCGATATCTGTCGTTGAAAAATAAATGAGAATAACGAAGGACGTTGGGCGGACGCAAGATAGGGAAAGGAAAGGAAAGAAGACGACCATCTCAACACATCTAGCTCTATTTCCAGGGGGGCTATAGCCTGTGGCCAGGTACAGCCCAGAATAACATAGTGAGGAGGACGGTGAAGGCTGCAACAAGAATGGTAACCCAGATGGCGCGACCCATCAACAATTTTTTGACGTAAGGCTCGCGGATGGTGAGTGTTCGGAAGGGAGTAGTTTCAGATTGACCGAAGAAAACAAGGATTGGATCAAGTTCATATTGATGTGAAACAAGGAAAAGAATGGATAGTGCGAATGGAATAAAAAGCTGCAAGTTATACCCAATGAGTAGATGATATCGAGTAAATGAGGAAAGTAACATACGAAAAAACGTTTGGACTTGGGGAGTACATCCAAGAATATCAAGGCAAATCCCACTGCCAGGCCGATCCAAAGGATGATGAGACCAAGGATTAAACGGGCGAGAGCTGATATTGGCGTTAAATTTCCAAACGCTTTGGAACGTAGGAAGCGAGGGAAGGCATCCTGTTCCATCGCTCTAAAGCAATATTCCTTTTGTGCATGGAATAGGTCGGGTATCTGGGCTAACAGGGCCAATTCCGCCTGTGTCTTTGGTTCTTGCATACTACTCAGAGGGAAGCTGTGTATGCGAAGTGCAGGTGGGAGGTAAATTTCGTGGTTCTCTGTTGAATTCACGGTGTTTGCCACAGGCGACAAGTAGCGGTAGAAGATTCGTTCGGCTGAAGCGACAAGGTCCATCCTCGAAATTGCTGCTGAACGTGGAATGATGGTCGGTGCACGAGAAGCGCGTCTCAAATTGAAGAGAGTGGGGGTGCGTCCAGACAGAGAGAAAGGCGTTGATGAACGAGGGGCACGCTCAACTCCATCAGTGGGAGAAGCGGACGCTACTCTCGTGTGGTCAGAGAGAGCTGCAGTCGCGGGTCTTGGAACGGGGCTCGTTGAACGTCGTCCCTTTTCGTAGCCAGAGGTCGCCAAGTTAACCTTGTCCTGGTCCGACACCCCTGTGCTCGAGGTACTCCTCTTCGTCGTTCCTCCTTCCAAACCAACAACCGTGCCATATATGGATCCTCGTCGTCGTGCGTAGTCCCAGTAGTCTGGCCAGTCATCTTTGATAGTACGACCAGACTTGCGAACGTCTTTGAAGTAAGCCCGACAAAGGTTTTCATGTTGTTGAACATCCAGCCAGAAATCCAGGATATCTTCTGCACCCTCCCGCTGCAGAAAAAGGCTTGAAGCAGTGATAAATACTCGATACCCCTGGAGGAATGAATTGACCTACTAGAACATGAAGAGATCGACAGGTGGTCTAGTTCTCCTAGATAGAACCTCGGTGAAGGAAGGGAGCCTATTCTTGCGACTATTAAGCCAATCATCTTGCGGACGCATCTCGTCAGCCATTATCGGAGGGGTAAAGGGGGCGGCAGCGGGGGTAACTTGCTTGTCGTCGTCCAGTAGCAAGCGTGGGTTTTTGGTTGTTGACGCCTGGAACAGATTACATAATCACACCTCTTACTTTGGCAATGAGCTTTGCAAAGGCATTCTCTCCAGCTCTTCGTGAGATTCGTATTCTATGCTCTCAGGCAGGCTCACCATCGGATGGAACAAGGTTTGTTAAGCATATCTGCCGCGCAATTTGGTTGACTCTTTCATTAGGCAATTTATCCTCTCCAAATATCCAATAATCAAGAAACATAATCCCGACTTGCCTGTCCTAATCAGAGAAGCAAGCGGCACGCCTGCCAGGGTATTTGCTAGGTTTGGTGTGTGATACCATCCTTGGTTCTGTATGAAGAACACTGACTTTGCACATTTCAGAACGTGGTGTCGAGAAGCATGTTGAATTAGACAACCTATCGGCTGTTGAAGTCGAGGCGAAAATCGGACAAATCCTTAACTCATAGCGTTGTGCACAATTAACCAGGACAATTTTGGGAATTCACCTTTCGATCCCTGTTCACTGTTAGAACATACAACATCACGAACTAAAAGAAAAATATTGCCCGCTGACTGGGTTGATCAGCCGACCTCACCATTACGTTTGCCTACGAGTGGCGCGCTCTACCACTGAGCTAAGCGGGCGACACCATGTGGAACTGGTGGAGTAATATACAAGATAATATTAGCTGAAAAGCACCTCACAAATTTAACTCGTTCTTATCAGACTCCACGTTCTGGTAAGATTTAGGTGACACATTTTATACAAAAACATAAACATCAGAAATGCTACAGTAATTATTTTTCACATAGAACAAGCCTCTGCACTGCGTTAAATATTCAAAGACACCCGAGATGCTGAACCCGATTACTTGGAAATCATCATCTACAAACCCAGTGAGCAGAGTGCAATCGACACATATCAATACTTGGCTGACCTTGACGAATTCTATTTGAATCGTTAGGGAAAGTAATGGAGTACATAGAAATCAAAAGAGATAAACGCACCCTCATAGTTAATCTGACCATCGCCGTCAACATCCGCTTCACGAATCATCTCATCGACTTCCGTATCGGTGAGTTTCTCGCCTACAAAAAGTTCAAATGATCTCCAAACGGTGTTTCTTTTTCGTCAAACGACATACCAAGGTTGGTCATGACGTGCCTCAATTCGGCGGCACTGATGAACCCATTCCCATCCTTGTCGAAAACCTTAAACGCCTCTTTGATTTCCTCTTCCGAATCAGTGTCTTTCATCTTCCGAGCCATCATTGTGAGGAACTCTGGAAAATCGATCGTGCCATTTCCATCGGCGTCAACTTCGTTGATCATGTCTTGGAGTTCTGCCTCTGTTGGGTTTTGCCCAAGAGACCGCATGACGGTGCCCAATTCTTTGGTGGTGATTGTACCATCGCCATCTTTTGGAGTGAAGCGGTCAGCACGTAGTCCAGAAAAAGAACAATAAAACAATTTTCAGACCCTTATCGAAAAGCGAGAACGCTTCCTTGAATTCTGCATCAAACAAAGTCAGCGCACCATTGCAAACACCCAGGTGACTGTAGCTCACCAGAAACCTGTTCTGCAGTGCATGGCTATGGTAAGCTGATAATAATCGAGCAATATTAAGGAGCTCACCCTCAGACTGTAGAGATAAACAAACGGACACGAACGATGATTAGTCAATGTGACCCCGATCGCTGTCGACGATTTACTCACTAATTGATCCATTTTTGTGCTGGCTTATTCACAGAGACTGGGGAGATGAGGGCGTAGGTGATCGTTTGAACAGGGGGTGAGGGGAAACGATGGGTCACCGCTGAGATCTAATTTAAGTTGCATCGGTCGGCGATAGCCGACAATGTATCCGATTCGGCATCACATCAATGTTCATCTTGTAGTTTTCGAATAACATGCTACACATTTATATGTAAGTGTTTTACGAGTACGCGTGAATAGGGGTTCATTTTAAAGTTTTTTTCTAGGTTCGAATAATGACGTGAAGTTAGCCCTAGGCACCTAGGCGCCCATGATTGATGAAAATATCAGGAGCTAAAACTCTTCCAAAAACTTGAGCAAGTTGAATCACAATTTCTGTTTCGTCTTAAGGCTCGTCCATCCCCACGAAATCGTCACTTCCAACTACACTTCCAAATATCCCAGTAGTGGCACTCCCTTTTGTTCCTTGGCCTGCATTGCCATCCACAAATTCATCGTCGTCCATCCAAAATCTGACCGCTTCTCCTGTTTCCTTGGCAACGATGGATGATAAACTGGCAGGAGGGACATAATGCCGTACCGCGCCTCCAATAGCATGCGCCAAATCAGAGGAAGGCACTCCAAGCGCTTGAGCGAGTGCTTTGATGCGGTCTTCCACCGTCAAATCAGGATTGCACGACTTGTGCTTTTCCCCAGCCCAATCACCTCCAACCGCAGGCCCGTCGCGTTGAATAGGTCTTCCCAGCAGCTGATTCCACCAACCACCGACCTGTCTCAGGTTCTGTACCAATCCATAACCGTAGAAAGCCCCGATGACCAGGAGAATAAGGGTGAGGATATAGATGAATTTATTAAGGGGGATTTTGGAGAATGGAGGCGAGACCCGTCGAAGGGCCCGCGATTTCCGGGGGGGTGGTAGATCTCTCGAACTTGTTTTGGTGTCGGGTGATTTTTCTGCCACAGAAGGCGAGATGCCGGGTGTTTCGTTTATGGACATTGGTTTCGTGCTCCCTTTGCTAGGAGTACGAGTTGTGGATTTCTTGCGTCGAGTCACGGTGGAAAATCAAGTTACCAAGCTTATAAAGTGTTTTTTTCGGGTGAGCGTCACCTTTTATTTAAATACTTGGAATTGGGGCCTGGCGTCACGCATGACGTCATGTCTTAACACCACAGGAGAGGTAATAATTTATTGACTCCTTTGACCAGCTAATCTTGCCGTTTACCTTCCTAGGATCATCTGGGTGATTTCAGTCAGGAGTTAAACAATTATCGAACCCGATTACCTTCTTGAACTCTGGACGAAAAAATTGTCAGTAGTGCCTTCACATGAAAGGGTTCAACCTACCCTCAAAGCTGATTTCATTGTCCCCATTCAAATCTGCTTCTTTGATCATCAGAACTAGCTCCCCATCCGTCAATTTCTCTCCTGAAAGAATGCAGTAGAAGATCACTGTGTATTGTTACTGACTTGGAACGACTTGCTACTTACCCAAGTTTCGCATGACCAACCGCAATTCCTCAAAGTTGATATTCCCACTTCCATCCTTATCAAACACTCGAAAGGCCTCCCACAATTCTGCATCCACATCGGTAGACGACATCAGATGGACAAACTCTTCAAATTCGATTGTTCCACTTTGATCCATATCGAGCTTTTCCATGATGGAGCTGATTTCTGCGTCAGATGGATTCTGCCCAAATAAAGTCATGACGCGGGCGAGTTCATCGGAAGAGATGGTTCCCGAGTTGTCTATGTCGAATAAAGCAAAGGCATCGCGATAAGACGCAATTTGATCTACATATGCGAGATTCAGGAAAACGAAGATATCGATGCGTATGAGACTTTTCGGAGATGCGTACCTTCGGACTAGACACAGGTTTTAAATCTTAATTAAGAATCCTGTTTCAGAGAACAAACCGACCCACCTGTTTACGAATCGGTGTGTGCATCACCGCCGCCATCGATTCTTCACTGTAACTTGTGGATTTGACTCGGAAGGATGTAATGTGAAATTCCTACGGGGTGGTATTGGGACAACCCAGATTCTAGAGTGGAGCAAAGACGAGCGACGAACTCGGGAGTCTCATATAAGTGTATATATATACAAAGAGTCTCAAGCCTCCGCAGACAACCCGCAGTTTGGGCAGAGAGATACTACAACAAGTTCTTCAATTAATATTGGCATTCAAGCGCCCAGTTCCTAATTTTAGCTATCACAAATATAATTGATCGCCTCCACATGGACTCAGTCACTTAGTACTCAGTACCTAGTGCCAATTTCCAAACGAAGTCTTATCATCGAGATCGAAAGCATCCCGATGACGTGATTTTCTGCGGGGATCTCAGACAATATGACTAGAAGCGCCCAGATGTCATCCGATCAACGATATTTTAGGTCTAAACGGTATCCGAGCGCCACCGGCCTGGAGTCTACTCACAGTCGGCTACCTCTGCTCATCAAGGATGTCGATGATTGTGAGCCCGTCAGCTGAAAATGTGATTCCCACGGAAAGATATCTGTTATCCTGATTATTGCAAAGTAGCATGGTCACTCAAAGTATTTTGCAATGCAGCGTATCGTCGAAGGACCGTTGATATAGAACCGTGTTTGGGGGAAATGGCGAGTAGAAGTCACAAGCATTCCGAGGAAAAATCTTGGAGTGTATTGCTTATGCGACGGTTTCCTATGCCTGGGCAATGGCAAAATGCGTGGGTTCAGATAACGAACTTGAGTTGGCAACTTGGTTTGCGTTGTGTGCAGTGACTTTTGCTTTAACCTTGGTTTCGTAATTTCATATGATCAACTTCAGTTACAAGCCTAGTAGTAGTCCTAGCAACTGGCAGCACCCTGGTCGACAAAGCAACCATGGAATTGGGACTCGGGGATTCGGAGTAGCATTCTAGGGCAAATTTTAGCTCCTCAGATTGAGTCAGCTGCCAGGCGATTTGCATCCGTACTGTACGGCTCATACGGATCTTCAACTTCATTTCAGCCAAACAAGTTTATCTGGCCACTTTGTATACTTTATATGTTCAAGAAAACTAACCAGACCATTCTATGTGTACTTGTCTACCAAAAACCATCACGTCGGGGGGGAACATTCCAGATCGGGAATTTACCAGATCTGGAAGTTACTATAAAAAGTTGACTTGATGGCGACTCCGTCCTTGCTGCGGCGCAGTTGGGTGCCGAGTGACGTAGTGGAATTTGCGTATAAAAGTGGGTGGAGGCAAACCATTTCATCCATAAACGTCATGTCGAATAATTCTTCGAGTCCTAGCTACGGTATCCTCCCTCATCCTGCCGTAAGTACGTTTGGCTCAGTCGCGGCCGCATACTCACCTGCATTTCACAGAAATCGAACGATCCGAAAGAGACTGAGTCGTCGAACTATGTCAGTGGCGAGGTGAATATTTTGGCCCCCGGTCCAGTCAGTTTAAATGAAGAAATGCTGAATAAAATTCCCTCTCCTAAGGTGATTGTTTCTTTAGCCAGCATTGACACAGTTTGCTGACTTCTCGACGCAGACTAGGGAAGAGTTGAAGATAATCCAGGCGAAACTGCAGGCAAAGCAATGATCTTATCTCCCTTACCTGACCTTCGGTGATGAAAATACAATGTATAATAATGATTATGCTCAAGTGCGATAGATCGGGCGTGTGGAAATTTGAATTTGTTTCACATAGCTTGGGGGACTACCTCCTTCGGTTTAGTCTGGTTTAGTTCTTGCGCAAGAGTCTTTCCACATGGTTCAATATTAATGATCCATGTCAATCATGTTTCAGGGACATTGATAAGCTTGATTATACACATATTCACAAGGGTATAAACAAGACTCTACCTCTCACGTTGAACACGTTCGGTGATGTTTTCCCGAAGTCTGAACTGTTACGATAGGACCAGGTAGGTACTGCGGTGTCGGCAAAACATATTTTTCATCCGTCCTTTTCATTCGTCCTAAATGCTCTTCGCACAAATTAAAGGGGAAAGGACCCGGTTCCTAGGTTGATGCTTTCAGGTATCCTGGGACCTGGTATATATGACACGCTTCAAGTTTTTGGACCAGAGTTTGTCGGATATTCCCAATTGTGCTTACACCGCGAGGCTGCGCAGACTTGTGAACCCGTGAAGTTGAATATCACACTTGTATATATATTTTTTGTCCTTAGCCAGTTCTACTTCCAACTTCGGACCTGGAATCCCAACAAACCATGCTCCTTCGTTGGGAAGGATGAACCCCATTACAATTAAGAAACGATTTACTGTTAATCCCTTTCGCACGCATATCAACATATCAACTCCCAAGAATCCAAGGTGACCTAAATATTCGCCATAGAGAATTCTGAATAATGATCGTACTTATCCGAAATTGGATTTACTGGCCGCAGTGGTTAAATTTAGACTACAGCAACATAGGATTGTCAAGTCCATTGGTATACACATTTGCTTTTGGCCTTCTTTC
>Ga0307517_10000902_pt1 | contig 50384 bp, 63 predicted proteins | sample 23_EM_MG_FD_194515 | JGI IMG/M metagenome (GOLD analysis project Ga0307517, IMG submission 194515) | Populus trichocarpa ectomycorrhiza microbial communities from riparian zone in the Pacific Northwest, United States - 23_EM | ecosystem: Host-associated > Plants > Roots > Unclassified | place... | reverse complement strand
ATGATCAAAAATCCTGCCTAACCCGCCCCCCCCCCCCCCAAGTATCTACTAGCACAGTAAGCTACTTGTATTCATGAGCCCCCCCCCCCCCCCTACGCGCCCCGTCGAAGCTTAGCCTTGTCATAATTAAGTGCATTTCGACCGTGCAGAGATCTACCACGGGTAACAACCTAAACCTCATATGTACTACCGGGATGCTTAGTTTACTTGTCACCGTGCGGAAAGATCTGCCCCGTGGTTAGTTCAAGTTTGGGAATGGGAGACTAGCGCCTAGCTAGTTTATGGCTTACACATTTCTTTGCGACGCTTACGATGTTACTCTCGCACGGAGGTTGGGGATTCATACTCGGTGGAATGGATGGATGGATGAATAGGGGGGTTAGGCGAGGATGAGAAGGAGGAGGAAGGTACTTTAGTCTGCTGGTTATTTATTGGGGGGGAATCCCCCGGGATAGGAGTTTTTCTGCTCGAGCTGTTGGCTGGGAGCTTTGGTGTTTGCTTGCTGCTTTGATTGATGTCAGGTGTGGCTGGAACAAGTACTAGTATTACAACAAACTTATCCTGACGAGAGCAGTGCAAGAGCCAACACCTCCAATAACGTCTATCATACAAGAATTGTGGCTTCCTCGCAGCCTCGCTCTGGATATTGGATTTGGATTCGAGGCCCGGACCTGGAAGCATGCCCCCCCCCTCTATCATTGGGCGCTTATTGGCTGCGCACCAGGAATTCATTCTCGATGCAACATACTACGGACTGCGCTCTATTTATTTATTTATTTACCTAGCTCGCCGAAAGGCCCTGGTGAATGTGCAGGCAAGGCTAATGCAGATGGGGGGGGGGGGGGATTGGGAGGTTGTTGACTCGGGATGTGTGGGACGTAAGGGGTGTGGGGAGGCAGGAAATGGAAAATTGAAAAACTCTACCCGGACATCCATCATTTCGGTATCTTTTCCATCCCACTCCTCGCTGAGGGTCAGGACGTCACGGACCATTCAGCTGAAGGAATTCTCTAGACCAGGCCGAAATACCTTTCTCGGCAGAAATTAATCCACTTGGGTCTCTTTTTCTTTGTTGAAAAGTAACGTTCCCGCTGCCTTAACGCTCCTTGTCAAGCATGACAGAAGCCAGAATTAAGTCACACCTTTCCTTCAACATCAAATATTCGACATTTGGTACTGCGTGAAGGGCACAGGTCTCGTCCATTCCGGAGGGGGAAAAGAGAATGGGCAATGAGCTAGGGGGGGAACGCCTGGATTGAAACCATGACCAGAATATTTCGTTCGGAACCCCACCCCCCCCTTTTTTCCCCTCCCAAGCCCCTCACTAGGAAGAGAGAGAGCAGGGGGATTACAAGTGAGCTGGAGCCAGACAACATGCCAATCAATCCCTCGGAGGGTGTCAGAAATAATTAAATGACAAGGATCACTTTCATAGGATAGATTTTCGGATCCAAGACCAGCTCGATCCCTATGACGGTACTCAAGTAGCCTCTATATTGATATAGTCTTCTACTACTCGAGTACTTGAGTGCCAAGGATGCCTTAGTCTTAGAGAGTGTGGCGAACAGTTTGCCAGGCGAAATTACCTGCCAGAGACGGCAGTCCTTGCGATGAAAATAATTTTCTGCAGAATTATAGTGCTTAATAGCCAATCACACTATCGCCAGAATACTTTCCCCAGGCAAGAAGAATCTGGAAACAGGGATTGAGAAGTTGTCTGGGCACTCAGATATGCACTGATCTTCTGCAATATAACTAACATATTGTGAATTCCTGTTTTCGGATGCTTCTTTTTCCTGGGACAAGTTTACCCATAATAACCATGCTCCAAATCAGCAATACCAGAACATGCGCGGGGCGCCTTGTGATATGACCTACCTAAACCCGAAACCCCCAGTTCTGGATTCCGGAGACGAGAAAGTTTCCCGGGCCGAAAGGGGCGCACGACTCTTTATCTGGGATTTAAGCGACAGGAAGGCACATTAGCCTTAAGCCTTACATTATTACAGGTTTCGTTAAATCAGCACAACGTTTACCTCCGCTTACTCTGGGTGCTTAGTACCTACGGAGAACCCGGATTCCGAATGCACGAAGGCACTAATTTACTGGCTCCGTTCTACCCCCATCATCATCATCATCGCGGTGGGTATGGGTTGCCTACAGCTGAGCCCAAGGTTGACATTGCTAAATTTACCTTGATCCAGCAGTAATACTTGCATCCCGGGGATCCGGAGAAGAAATAAGCATCATTAGAATATCAGATCGGGTTGCCATAGTGCCAGGACCCCAAAGATGGGAAACGTGGGAGCTAGGCCGGCGGGCGACCTCAGCTTAACACACGGTAAAATCGCAAGCGCGCGCTCTCGTGACGCTTGTCTTACGATTTTCGCCAAATACGACTCTTACGGCATCCGGCCGCCGTTGACGAGCCGAACCCAAACTAATTTCCTGTCCTTTTTATGACCAGCCATAACAGTATGAGCTCTTTGAAGGTCGTCGCCACAGCCGCTAATTATTCAGGATCCTTGTCCCGTCACTTGTCACTTACTGTACTCGAGCACAGGCAGGTATTCAGTATATCATCTCAGACAGTCAGACGATACCAGGGGGGACCACCAAAAACCAGAGGCCATAACGCTTGTCTCTGTAAAGAATTGTATTGGATCAGCAGAAATAATTTTCACCAACCCCCGGGTATCTACTTATGCCGCCTGTGGCGGTGCCCGAATTTAGGATATGGCTATCGGCGTTTGTGCTACAGCAAAGCCTGACTGATGGGATCTTGAATTTGAGCTTGGTGGATACTGGCTATCTAGGATCTGGAGACCTCTGAGACGAATCACCGGAGTCGGAGTGTTAGTTTTCCGTGGCCAACACAGGGCCACAGCGCCACATTGTCGATATCTGCACTTTTGAGGGGATCGCGAAAGAGCTTCGATGAAGGCGTCAGTGTCATACTCACTTAAACGCGACGCCCCAACTCGAGCCCGATAGACTACCTGATCATCGGAGAATCTCGATGGCATTGAATGATCCTCACGAGTGAATACTCCAGCACTGATAGCCCGATACCGTATGCATATTGCTTTTTTCCAGCTAAATTTTTGGAGGACGAAGTAAGGTGGTGTATTGGACATTTGTGGAGCATCGCCAATTCACAGGCCCAAGAACGGACCACAGCGGTTCCCCGGGTTCCTAATTGGCTCAATGGGAAAAAGCAACCTCGATGCTCCACGCTTTTTTATATTCTCTATTCGGACATGTCAGAAACGGTTTGGGAAGGAATTTTGCCGGTCTCGATAGCGTTTAGGGAAAGACATGTTACAGTATCAGACTCTCGAAACGAACTGCTTCCTGTCGTCAGCCTTTAACGGGGACTAGTCCGGACCCCATGAAAGACGTTTTCCGTCTTCAAGTAGCACCAACGTTTTTCCGAGCCGCTGCTAAAGCTTGGCTTCCCTTTTGCTGCATCCTGCTTACGAATATGCATGCACCACACATCTGCCTTAGTCTTAATTCCAGAGAGCCGCATAATGGGGTGCAGTATCTCGAGTAAGATGGGGTTCTATTATCCTGGCGACCAAGTACCGCAGCATCGAAGCATCACAGCTCCGGCTAATAATTATTGATGAAAAAAATGAGGGTTCGCGGAAGAAACTTCTACAGGCCACTCCTATGCATAAGCTGCCGCTCCATTTGGCGGCGCGTCGCTCTCTTCCAGACGAGACAAACGGGATCTCACCTGCTCAACAGGGAACCAAGACCCTGTTGAGCGGGCTATTACTTGATAAAGACATTTTAGGCGATATGTTATGGCCACGAGAATTGATTCAACTGCTCCAGTATTCCCGTCGCGCGGTAGAAAGTCATTGGATATCCTACACACAGCATTCATACGCCCTGCGAATCTCCAATGACGAGCATTGCGGTGATGCAAAGAAACCCGTCTGCTGTCGGGCCGGTACATCGGCGACTCCGAAGGAGTCACTTTGATCACGAGAAAGCAAAAGTGCTATCATACACTTGGGCGGCTCTCGAGTGTCACTGGATACCGGTTCTCCATATGGAAATCAGATCGGCAGGAATAGCTTAGGGATTAAAAAGTCTTTCTTGCCGCGGTCGAAGTCTGGCCAATGAATACCCGTACTCTACCCTTTCTCCAACTCTGGCCGGTAGCAACGGCCTATCTGCACTATTAAGACGACCAAGGAAGCGGGGAGGACAGGGGGGGACAGGGATGAGGCCGGGGAAAGGCACCAGAAATGGACCAACGACCAAACATTTGGGAGATACTTTTGTTCAATAATTCTTCCAACTCTAAATGCTGGCATGCCCTCCCTTTCCGACTTTCTGAACCCCCTCCCGCATATAATAGGACGGGTGCTGCATTTGAAAACACTCTGGATCGAGATGATCAACTTGGAGTTGAAAGATGCGGGTGGTTTATTCAGCCTCATATTATTATCTTACTCGTGGGACATCGTGAGGAATAAGCACAGAGGGCGGGAAACAAGAGTCCAAAATTTCCAAGAAACATATTGCTTCGCTTGTACCGGCACTTTCAAGGCCCGCGCTCTTTTCATTTGCTATCCTCCGTAAATAGCTGGGAAACTTTTTTTTGTGTCTTGATATGGCATTATTTTCTTTTTCTTTTTTCCTTTCATCGGTCTTCTTTTTTTTTTTTTTTGGTTACGACTGTCTCTACTGGCCAAGAGATCACCTCAGCTTTCACTCCGGCCAATCAGATGTAGCCCGTAAGCCCATTCATTGAGCGGGGGTTGAAGGGGAAGAGAAGAAACACCAGGGGAAGAGGATACCGGTATTAGAGGTCCAGAGAGCAAGCAATACTGGTACACTCCTGCTGTTACTAGTACTTGTACGGGGCACTTTTTCTTTTTTTCCCTCCTGCTCCTCTGTTCTGTATTCGTTCGCCAAAACCTCTACAGTGTCACCAGCGCCCACATTCAGTCCTCCACCGTGGCATATGCTACCGGCACATCCTCCTCGCAGCAGAAAATAACCTCCATAACCTACGACTGGTACCGAAGGCTTTCTTTTTTCTCTCGTGCTTGCTTCGCTTTGCTCGCTGGGTGCTGCCACTTGACATATTCGCTTATCATTGGAGGTATCGTTGTCTCTAACTTCAGGAACACACACCCAGGCCTGTGCTACAAGTACGGTAGCAAAGTGCGGTCCTTGGTCCGCGCCATAAAGATCGAGCTCCGCCCCACGGAAAGCCTCTCAGCACGATACTCTTCCCGCAGTCTACATACACACCCATATTTGCCTTATCGTGTCATCGGCACTGATATAGTCAGGCCTTCATTTCCTCAACTCTTCCTGGCTCGCCTTTTTTTTCCCTTGACCCGGTTCCACGACCTTATAATCCAGCCCTATCGTCTTACCCGAGCCTCATTCTTAAATCCTCCTCATCCTCCCCCAACTTTTGTGAACCCTTCACACTTCCTGAGCTAGTATCGGGGTCTTCGGCTTTAGGAAGAAATATTTGGAACAGCTTGGGCGCTCACATTCTTTATTTAATCACTTTCATATCTCTCAAAGATGGCTTCATATCAGCCAACCTTCTACGCACAACCCCAAGCAATCTACCAACCAACCCCTACATCCTCACACCAGGCTGACGAGTTTTCATCTCTGGTTAGCACTGCCCTGTCGTCGCCCCTCAAGATGCCGGTCTAACCGTTTCATAGTCGTTCCCGAGCTACCCTACATTCGACTTTTTCGAACCGCAGAGTCATCACAACATTACGCCATCGCTAAGAGGTCATACTCCTATCGACCCAGAGGCACACAGAAATGGGAGGAGCAGCAGTGAAGAAAAGGAGTTGACGCCGGGACAGCGGGTAAGCCAGACCGCTGATGACTCCAATGCTTCAATGGATGGTACCCTGACAGCAACACAGAGACGGAAAGAACAGAATCGAGCAGCGTAAGGACCACCATGGGTGGGAGTGACATGGCTTGATGCCACTTGCCCCTTCCTTTTCCCCTCTGCAACCAAGACTAAAATTCGAGTTTTATAGGCAACGTGCATTTAGGGAGCGCAAGGAACGACATGTCAAGGAACTGGAACACCGGCTCAAAACATTGGAGCAGCATGCATCGGAAACGGCGTCACAGAACGAGATACTGAAGCAGGAGCTTCAAAAGACCAAACTTGAGAATAGACTTCTGCAAGAGAACAACCTGCGAGGCAACTCACCGCCGGCAATGACCGAAGTGGCAAACATGAACTTCAAGCCAACAGACCACCACAGCATCGTCAATCCCCCTCCGGCATTCACATCTCCGATATTCGGGGAGCACCCAAACAGAGGCCCCCTGCATAGGATTTCGACAAGCCCGAAAACAGGTGAGCGACTCTTGGGCGCGGGGGCCGCGTGGGACTTGATCGTCTGCCATCCATTGTATGAGCAAGGTCTTGTAGACATCGGTGACATCTCCGACAGGTTGAAGGGGCTCGCCCGGTGTGATGGGCAGGGACCAGTCTTTGAGGAAAGCGTCATCCTCGAGGCCATTAACGCCTCGTCAGGCAGCGGTCGGGATGAGCTGCTTATGGAACCTTCACCACCTGGGATGTCATACTAATTAATAAATTTGGGACGATTTCCTTTTTTTTTCCCCCCATTCATTCCTTTCCCCCCTTGTGGTTTTCTCGGTCTCTTTCTTTCTGATTCTATCCTATTCTATTTTCCCCCTGCCTTTTGCCTATTATTATTTTTCATATTCCTCCCTCTCCTTCCTTGCCGTTCGAACTTGAACCTGGAACAAAAGCTTTTTTCTTTCTTTTCCTTCCACCACCACCATTCTATTCTATTCTATTCCGTTGTTTTTTTGCGGGGAATTCTGGGGAAGAGGCGCATTCGGGGCACATGGCGAAACTGGCGTGAAGGTACTGGTATGGGATGGGATGGGATGGGAAGGGAAGGGAAGGAAGGAAGGAAGGAAGGAAGGGGAAAAGAAGACCTTTTCGCAAAAACAAAGCAAACCAAAAAAAACAATTCAAACCAAAAAAAAAAACTCTTCAAATCTCAAAATCGAGATCCAAAAGACTTAAAAAAAACTATTATGCATCGAGGAAGGGAAAGCCAGTCGGCCATATACAACAAGCAGCAATCGTGCAGTGCAGTGCAGTGCAGTCCGAGTTATCGTGCGTACGTTCTCCGCGAATCCAGTGGCTTATCCAGAAAGGGTTGCGAACCCCGCATTCCTTGTTCAGAAACTTTTTCTTATTTTTCCTTTGCTTTCCTTCCCCCTTTTTTTTTTCCTCTCTTTCTTTCTTTCTTTCTTTCCTCCCAACTTTCCGGACTTCTTCTGTTTTGTGATTTGCTACTCCGCTCTATTTTGCACTTGCACTTTGTGTTTTTGCTTCGGTGGCGGTCGGGTGAAGTTGGGAACAGGGGAGGAGGGGTGGGGGGATGCATGGGCCGATGGGAGCATGGCACAACAGTTAGCAGGGGGGTTAGAGAGGAGGAGGAGGGAAGGAAAATCACGGAGAGCAAGTGTTCTCTGTTTTTTTCTTCCATTTACATATTTATTTTTTCTTTCCCCATTTCTCAAAGTCAAATTTTACACATCTGTTTTATCGGAGGGAGTTCTTTTTTGTTTTTGTTTTTTTTCTTCACTCATTTTTCGGACTTTTTGAATTTAACTTTTTTAGCTCGAGCTCTCAAGCTTAAGCAATGTTATCATAGTTGCCCACACCATTTTAGTAGTTAGGCTTTTTTTTTTGTATGATACAATCATTCACTTCTCCTCGGTTTCAATCCGAATATGATATGACACCGACCGAGCCAAAAAACCAAACCTGACCAGGCCAGCCCCAAGTTTTAAACCCCGACGCAAAAATCAAAGCGCTTGTTTTTTTTGTTTTTTTTGTTTTTTGAGTGAGGGAGGGGGGCGAAAAGGGATTCCTTACCACACAACTACGGTACGATACAATACTGCACGAGTACGGTACCCACCCGGTGGTTATATGGCGGTAGTATTATTCCTGCCATGCTTATCAGTCATATATCTCACAAGTAGAGGAAATCAACCACCATCCATCGAATTCCTGCCCTATATACGTTTATTGGACTACTATACTCGTACCGTAAGCTAGTTAATTAATGCCCCGGCCGCCCATCCCTAACTAACATGCCACCACCCACCACCCACCACCCCCGCCAACGAGTGGAGGCCGAGGCCACCAGCATCGCACCGTACCGTACGAGTACCGTACTGTACCCGCCACCCCCACCAACGAAAAGCGATTCCCCAACAACCGTTACATATAATAATAATGCTTGCCCTACCTACCTAGGCAAGAAGAAGTAACGGACACGGGGGAAAAGCAAACGCCACGTCGAAGAAAAGCGAAATACGGTGGTAATTGTATCTCTGAAATACCCCTGTTCCCTTCTTCCCCCCCAAATGCTCGGGCACTTCTTCTTCTTCTCGCTCACCTGGGACGAGTAGAATAGATATCAAATTGTAAATATCGATTGCAGCCGTACTTGTAACGCGCGTGGTCGCATCTCAAGGAAGGAAGGGAGGGAGGGAGGCAGGCAGGCAAGCAAGGGTCAGTTAACTAGCTAGCTAGTCAGTTAGAATTATTCCGCGATTGGGGAGGGAGGGAGGGATGGGAGGAGGAGGAGGGGGACAGGAATAAGTAGAGTACAGTATACCGGTATCAAAACTGGAAATCGTGTCCGTCTTATGGGCATATATATATATATATCACTTTTAGACTACCATCATCATCATCACCATCACCATCATACCATATACCATACCAGCTTGTTCTACACGTACATACCGTAGTTTCTGAATGCTTCTGACGACATACATAAAAAAAACAAAAACAAAAACAAAAAACAAGCATTTTGCTTGCGCGTTTGGGAAGGAGAGAGAGAGAGAAAAGAAAATGTGATAGACACGTTTTCTTTTGTTTTCTTTTGTTTTTTTTTCCTTGCGGCGGAATCGGCGTTGCCGTCGGCATGGGGGGCGCTAGTGCCTGTTGTTGCCGGTTTGTTATATTAACTTTTTGTGTCGTTCTAGTTGGCGGTTGTCTGCTATGGGAAAGGTCTTTTTTGGAAAGGTGGGGGGGGAAGGGGGGAAAAGGGCGGATTACTTTACCTTTTTGTTGCTATGACGATATGGTGCATACTGCTATCATATTGTTTTTCTTTGCTAGCTATTTTTTTTCGGAGAAGGGAGCTTGGAGTGTGCTTGATTCCTTGCTTAAGTTATCTATTCAACTAGCACTCATAGTTTCAATTACGGTGCTTGGGGGGGTTCTACAGTCGTGAAGAGGCATGTAAAGTAGGTTATGTTTCTCCCGTCCTGGGGAGGGATGTATGCTAGTGTATATATACCGTATATATATCTGAGGGGGCAAGTCCAGTTCCAGAGTTTTCTCCAATATACCGGCACACCATCTGATCAAACATCGAGACAAAAGCCATATAGATAGATAGAATGGACCGAACTACCCGGGTTTCGGAGAAGGGCGTAATCCTGACTCGAGCCATCGATAAAAGCACAACACTATCAAGGCAACCTGTAGAAGGAGGAAACGTGACTCCATAGGGAATGAGAGAAAAAAGGTTCGAGCAAATCAAACCCTGAATCGTCAGCCAATCATTGATTCCCCTTTTTCCCCCTCCGGAGAGAAAAGGTCAGGTTCGAGTTTATACGGGCCCACACGGATCGACGGCGAGTGTATGCACCGCGATTCGATAGATGAATTATCGTAATCCTTTTTTTTCGCCCCCCGGGGGGTTATGATACCGGGAATGAAACCTGCTAGTGTCGATATATTACCGTGCTCGAGTATAGTTGGTGAGAATTGCTGTTCCCCCCTCATCATATATAATAATAATAATAATAATAATGTTATTATCGTTTCCTCCTGTACCAGTAACTGTGCGATATTCTTGCTCGAGTTGGACCTTCCTTCCTCACTACATACAAGTACCGGTCCCGAAAAAAAAAACGATATTAAAACAACAACCCAATATCAGCCCTGCCAAGCACCCACCACCACCACCACCACCCCGAAAGAAGGTTATCGCAAAAAGAACATGCCACTAAGGCTGCGCCCGGCAAGGTGGGGGAAAGTTGACTAAAAGAAGAAGAAAAAAACAAAAAAAACAAAAAACAAAACCTTAATTAACCGACCACAGATAAGGAACGTGCTAGCAAGGTTTTAACCCAGATGTTCAGGCGCCAACGTGCCCACCATGGTAAGATGATCCCCGTATCCACCGTAACCGGGTAGTAGCAGCTATGATACCAAGTGGACTGCTAGCGCAGGGCTAGTGAAGGTTAGGATCGCCATCGTCATCATCATCGCCAGGCGGAAAACTTGAATGGGGGATCGTGTTATTCGTCCTCCCTCCCTTCACCATGATAAGGGAACTTGGTGTAAAGTTATTGTGAAGCAGGAGGACTTCCGGTGCTCTTGAGGGTGAGGGTGAGGGGGGCGCGCGAAGGGGTGAGTGGGGAAACCGGGGCCCCGCAATCGTGTGTGGACTGCGGGATGGAATTAGGCGGGGCGGATCTCTATCACGCGAGTGCCCACCTACTGGTACTGTCGCCTCCGTATTCCGCACTGGAACGCCGGTAGCAGGAAACGTGATTTCTAGCCTGCTGGGGTTGGGTTGCGCCAGGCTGCATGTTTCCGGAGAGGGGAGCATAGTTGATATGGCAGGTAGCTCCTTGCTCTTGCTTCTTGATCTTGTGGGATGCCCATGGGGTGATTATCGGTGGATTGTTTCAAAGCCTACCGTAATTCGAAGCTATTCCATCACGGCTTGGAGAGGATGATATCGTATTGTATCCCAAAATGTAGAGCAGGGAGAATAACCGGTGTCGCAGTGCCCTCAATGCACGTATCCAAATAATGATAGTATCATATTATCCTTGTGATATCATGAAGCTGTTGAAAGGAATGCTGGTCATGTGAACAGTTAACCAAGTATGATGAACCAACAGAGTTCCCGCAGAACCATCTATTGTCCTACCAGATAAGCGCCATACAGCTCCTCGCAATCAGGTGCAAACCTAGCAGTCAACTTAGCCTATGTCTTTGGGTGGTGCTTTTATTTGTTTACTGAATCTGAATATAGGTCTGCGAAACCAACCACCGCTGCCACCACCACCGCGTCACGCTCCACCCGCCCTTCTGGGGACTCAAACTTACCTTACAAACAGCCTCACGCCGACAGGGTCTGTACCTCTAATCATTCAAAACACCCGACTGGCTCATCCTCCCCCTCTACCAGTACATTATCGTACGAGTAAAGCGCATCCTCCCTCATCCTCGCCCTGCACCAGAATCCCCCAAACGTAACATTTCTAGCCAACTACCGCAACCTACTATAGTATCATACGGTAGAGCCATCATATGAACTGTAATCAGCGACTCCTGCGCCCTGCCGATGCGTTTACCATGACAAGGATCAGGCGTCGATTTCCCAGATTGGAGGTAGTTTAAATAACCGGGATGGAGCCCCCGTTTTTAGCCAACCTATCTGCTATGTTCGGACTGGTTTTGTTCAAGTGTGAACCCAAGAGGACGGCCATAGGGGGGAGGGTTGGACTAATTGGGAAGGCACTATCCCTACTAAGTCTTACATCTAGATTGAGCTTTTCCTGCCGCCTTGCAACCTGCTTGCACTCTTTCTCGGAGGAGAAACAGAGGTGGTGGTAAAGGTGGCCCACGTCGGATTATAGTATGTTACTGCATTGCACATATGTACTGTACGCCCATACTCGAGTACTCGAGTAAGTAAATGTGGTATGCAGCCTTAAATAGATGTGGTGCGATGGACGTGCTTGCTCTGTCATGTTTCACCACATCTTGCCTGCGAGCATGGCACGGCTACTTCTTACGACGAAAGCGGGGGTATTGGAAAAAGGTCGCACAGGACAGCACCTGTCGGGGCGAATCAGTGGAACCTACACCCGCAAGGAAAGACCGAAAGAAGGAGAAGAGGAAATAATGAATATCCCAATTTAATCTAATCCCAATCATCCTCGTCATCTTCAACCTTAGCCTTAATACCATTCCCAGTCTTGATCCGGGATCTATTCCCATCTTCGCCATCTTCATCCGTACTCCCTAGCCGTTGGTCGGTGTTTTTGACTGCATCTACCCGTACCAGTAGTTTCTCGATATCTGCAAAGCACGCGCATTGCCCAGAGTCAACACAGAAACAAAAGCGGCCGTAGACAGAAAAAAAGGAAGCAGATACAGACCATCCAGCCGAGTATCCATCCCCCTCAACCCCCCCAACCTCACGATCTGCTCCGCTATGTCCTCATTCTTGTATACCAGGATCGTAGGACAATTCACATCGGGATACCCCTCAATGCACATACCCGCCGCAATCTCGCAAAACTTGATATCGGCAAACTTCTCGGCAGCTTGGCGCCAGAGCACCGACAGTAGTCGCGACTCCGCATTCGAGCTCGTCATATTCACGAGAACGGCGGACTCCTTCGAAGCCTCTGTCACGTCGCGGGAGTAGTCTGGCTTCTGCAAGTGATACACACGGCCGTGCACCGATCTCTGAGATAGTGTGGAAAGCTCGGCTAGTCGTTTTTGCCTAATCCATCGCCGCCATTAGCATCACTACCGGCGAAGCGAGCATACGTGTCTGCATAAAGCAGGAAGGTTGGATAGGTAAGCCCGTGTTGTACGTAACGCACTTGTAGATGGCTAAAAATTCCTCATCCTCCTCGTCTTCTAGTTCGTCCAACTCGTCCAGATCTTTCCCCTCCAGCCGGTTTTCGTGTGCCAACTCTCGTGCGTGCAATATCGCCTCCTCGATCATGGGTGTTGGAGAGGGTGGCTTCTCGGGGATAACGCCGTGTTTCCGTAGGATGTCGTTCCTGCGATATGCTTAGCAGGGTAGACTTCCTTAGCTAGGGGGGGGGGGATAGAGTTTACCATTCTGTGTCGGCGTTAGGGTCGTCTATTGGGACGTTCACTGGCATGTCCATCTTGTTGAAGTTGATTGTCGTATGAATTGTTAGAGATGTGACTTCGGGTTGGAGGGGCAACACTCCGTTTTGTTTTGGTGGGGCTCTTTTGAGCCGCGTCAGGGTCAACGTCACCTCGTCCGGTTACATGCAAAGTTAGAATTTGAGCCGCGCTCACCTTAGACCCTTATTTAGAATGCCAACGACGTTTTTCTTATTATACCTTAGTAGACTACTACTCGGGGGTAACTATAACTTGTGCAATCTAAGTCCAGGGCGCCTCGGCCCTCGAGGAGGGTAAAAGATTTGAAGATTGGTTTTCTCTGCCCCCGCACCTCCCTCCAGAGGGTAAGACATCAAGGTCGATTTTTCGAATACCAGAACTAGTATAAGTATTTTATGTTAAAGCTTATAGCTGGAAAGTAATATACTTCGTCCCCTCATGCCAATACATACTAAACACAGCACTAAGCACCACCCGCAATGAAGAGTCTTGCCCAGCAAGTTCTTGATCACATCTGTAGAGGAAGGGTATAGGTTTAGGCTCCTGTGTTCGGAGACTCTAAATATTAGGTGGAGGGCACTCCAGGAACAAAAATGACCGCGTCTCTCCTAAGCTACTGCTACCGTATAGAAATGTCCGTTTCTTGTCGGCTTGTCAGGTGATTTTTAGCATGGTATATCTTGCCACCATTTTGGGTATGATAGTAAACTTTCACTACTGTATTACAGGGGCTTGAGTAAAGGTAAAGTAGTTAAGAGTAGATAGACCCAAAGCCACCCCTACCACGCTAGCATGTGGCATATAAGTGATAAGTTTCGTCTTATCATATTATTGTCTCGTGTAGCTTCTAGGTAGCCATCCAAGTGCACCAAAACCCTTTTCCGATGTATGAGCAAAGAGAACTATACGTTATGGTGATGTTTCCAGCATCAATTATGCCCCCCTACCAAGTGAATTACACCACCGCACGATATCATCAGCTTCATTCCACTCCTAGTAGACACTAAATCATATAGAAATCATAACCCTAGAAGCTATCACAGCTGCCCCCGGCTACGCCTCCGATGAAACCACCCACTCCCCCTCTCACATATTTTAATCTCCCAGCATCAGCTTAACAAATCCCTCTTCCTATTGAAAACCCCCTACCTCCATAATTTCGAATGGGCACCACCACCAGGGGCAACCTCAAAAGGTATACTCAAGCCTAGCCGCCCATTGCCTTCGCCCCCATTCCGAACTCTAGGGGTTACTTTACCCCAACAACTTGAAGTATCCCGTATCGAAGAGCCACGTATAAGGGGTAGGGAAGAAGTGAATGGCAATATCAAATGCCGGCTTTGGCCCAGTGACACGATAGACATCAACCCTATCTCAAACGCCCCACCCCCTCCTAACCCCTTTGTGTTCAAAATGAGAAATCATCTCCACCACACCCCATGGCTAAGGCCCCTCCTCCGCTGTTAATCCATCCACTGTGTGGACCTAAACCCCTCGATTCCTGCTTCCCGGCCCCCAAGAGCAAATACAGATCTGACACTCAAGGTATCCCTAGCTCCCCACCCACACCCGGCAAATCTTCCCTGGAAAAGCAAGCGGGCACATCCGTGGCCCGCAGAGACAGTAGGAGCACCGGTACTTCCCAAACCCCTGGCAGCTGGATCCTTCGCCCTAAGCGATATTGCAGCGTAAGGTGGGTGGTGGACTAGCAGGTAATTCACGCACGTAAAGTACGTACTCCTGGGATATATGTCCGTAGGAGAGGAAAGTGAAACCGATGCCAACGTGCGACCATATCAATAACTTGTGGAATCCCGACCGTCCAATGGGTTGAGAGAGAGCCCCGCACACAGTGGTAACTTGTGACATTGAAGTGGGGATCTTGTCCGGCAGATGAGTACTGTAGTAGTAGTAGGGAGCCGGGCAGCAGGGTAGCTGTCTGCTCAGGTACCCATCCTGGCACCCACCCCTCCGCCGCTAGCACCGCTTCAAACTCCTCCACCTCCTAAATTCCCCAGGGCGTTAACGGCAAATAACTGATTTCCCAGGCCATAACACACTCTGCTCCATCCATCCCATCCAATCTTGTCAGGCGGTCTGTCAGGATGGACCATGATAGCGTGTGATACCGTCTCGCTCCCTGGTGGTCTTGAGAGACCGAAAGACCTAAGAAAACGGTTCCAGAAATGCACCAGGTGTTCCGGAACCCAGTCAGCCCAGTCACGTGAAAGGGGGTGGTGGTGGAAGAGGAGGATTTGATCTAACCGTGGGTTGACCTTGGGGTGGTGTGGGTAATACCGGTATGGTATGGTATGGATGAGTGATACGTTATCCAGTTTGCCACAGATGAGGGGAAGTAAGACTGTTCGTGCTCCCATGAAATCCCCCCTCGTCTTGTAATTTTCTTTCTAATCTTCTCTCACCACCACCACCACCTCTTCCATGCAGAAGCTGGGAAATCATCGTGACCCTCTCCACTCCCGGGAGCAAACATGAGCAGCGGGTTACCACCTCTCACACTTTCCCCTTTCCACCCGGCTACCTCCCAATACCATGGCCAGCTCTGCAAGTGTCTGGCATGGGATAGGGTACCTGAACACGGGGATCAAAATTTTGTGTGGCAGATTGCCTGTGCGCGTCTGAGCGCCCACACCAAAATTCGAACTCGAATGTTCAGGAACTTCACGTGGTGGGGGGCCGGCGGGGGGGGCGCTTGTGCCTCCAGACATCTCTTTTCCAATGCTCATGATAATCTAGGCTCCTATGCCTGAACTCACAAATTGCCCCTATGGGTAAGCCCCTAGCCACACCGCCACCCGACGGGACGGAACGGAGCTTGCTTATTCTCTGGCGCTTGAGCAGCACTGCTCTACAGGAATCTGGCGAGATCCGCTCGTCCGTCAATATAAGAGTTTTCCTCGCAATCCGTTCCCAAATTTCACACAACGAAGCCCCCCATTCACTCAACCCTCTATGGCCTATTTTGGGGACCTTTTTTTTTTTGGCTGTACTGGATGCCCTACTTCAGCCCCTACTTTTTGTTCCAACGTACTTGTATCCGGCATAATGAAAAAAGCATCTGAAAATGTGTCACAGGGTTTTTCTCGCTGGCCGTGTAACAGTGGCCGTATTTTCAGACACTTATTGCCAGATGCAAGCAGGCGAATCTTGCCAGATAATGCAGGCATCTGGCGGAGTCATCTAATATCACGCACAGTACCGGGTACCGCGAGATATCTTGTGATTCGCTATCTCCGGCTGGCCTCTAATCTCCGGATTTGGAGGTAAAAGGCTCCAGAGATGGATTAGTGCTTTCCTGAAGCGGCATAGCCTGAGCCCACTAGAAAGATGTCGGATCTCTTTGGCCGGTACCGGTATTCGCAACTCTGTCAACATCTCAAGCTAAACCTATAGTGGGCTGATGCGGCGATTGCCGCTGATAATCCGAGAGCGAATACCGGAGAGATCTTACGGTTAAGTTGTGCTGGATGTTCAATGCCGGGAAACTAAAGTCATGGGTTAGGGGTGGAGTGAGGGTTTTGTGAAGTCAGGCAAACCTGTAATGGATACAAGCACTCGCAGCTAATTATGATGCCATAAATGACCACGGATAGGAGGTCTCATAGATAGATGGACGGGGAACATCGGGATTTACAGCGACCTCCTATCCCATCCTCGGAAGTTGCCTTCAGAGCCGGACAAGTTCTTCCAGCAGTCTACGCTCAAGATATCGCCGCACATCGCACCGCACAGCGCAGCATCAAGGCCTCCAACCTACAGGAATAGCTCCTACGCAACCTACCTTAGCATAACCCGGGCAGCAGCAGCATAAGAGTCATGAACAGCCGCACGCACTGCGCTGCGCTTCACTGCGCATTACAAGTACTGTATGTTCTTGATCCCCCACTCACTCACCCACTCACTACAAGTACGATACCACAGAATCTCAAATAATTGAACCCGTGTGCTATGTCGTTGGAGTCCGCTATTTTTTCTCCCCCCCCCCCTCACCCACCCATATTATCTATCTTTCGAAGAGGCTGAAAATTCCACCCTTTGCTGTGTTTTTCGCACTCCCCCCTTCCCCCCCTTTTTCCAGAGAAGGAAATTTTGGACTACCTAGCACACAGGGTTCAATTATTTCAGATTCCATGGTACTGTACAGTATATGATATCTTGATTCAAAACCTCGCAGAGGGCTGAACTTCCCGCCCTCCTCCCCCCTTCCATTCCATTCCTTACTCGAGCAGAACATCATACCGGTGGTTTCTTGTCGGTACCTCCCTCCTACCAAGGCAACCACCACCACCACCACCGACCCTCCTCCTACCACTAAATTAGATTTCGGGCAGGTACGATATTACGGTAGTCCTGGGCCCCCCTACCGTAGATCAGGACCTCACTCACTCACTTTCCCCCCCTCCACCTCACATCACAGCCCAGCGCATCAACACAACATCACCACCGAACCACACTTAAAACAAAAAAAACAACAAAAGCAAAATAAAAAAAATTGAAAAAAGAGAAAGAAAAAAGACGAAGGCAGAATCTAGCACGCGCCTTAAACTCAACTTACCCCGTTATCAACCGTACGTACGGGCCGTTTGGAAATGTGCCGTGATCGGGATCGAGGATCGGTCGTTGGGTTGTTTAAGAGGGTTTAAACGCGCGATTGAGAAGTGTGGGGGAGAGGTGTTTGTTTCTTTGGTGGTGGTGGTGGTGGTGGAGGCGGTGGATTCGGGTTAGTTAGTTCGTTAGTTCAGTTCGAAAGGGGGGAGGGGGGGGGGGTATCAAAGAGTAAAAATTACCGCCATGTTCATGTACAAGTACGAGCAACAAGTATATATACATACAGCAACTCGAGTCCCGGTGGTTATGTCCAGTATGGGTATATATATTCTCAAAGTTCCCAAAAAGTTCCCGAGCGATCCACAAAGAAAGAATTGGTCCGTCGTGAAGTTCGCACATTATCACACCAAAAGAGTATGATATACCGGTATGTAACTCTACGGATGCCGGCACTGCACTGGGCTGGGTTACTGTAAGATAAGTTCGAAGCCCAAAACCTCAGGCAGGAAACCTCCCCCCCCCCCCACATCCCCATCCCATATCATATCATACCGGTACATACCATACAAAGTTCTCCATCTCCATCCAACCCGGCCACATGAGCACGATATACCGGTACAATAGCAGTCTACAGCAACCGCACAGTACTGTACTGTACATACCACACATACCACGCGCAAGTATAGTTACATACACACATACACATTCACACACACACACACACCAAAATCCACCACCACCCCCACTCACCACCACCACCACACCCTCCCAGCAACCAGAAACCCATACATACATATGATACCGTAACTGTTACCGTCCACCAGCACAACCCAGAAACAACTTCCCGCTTCCAAAAACGGCCGTTAATCCTTTCTTTCTTTCTTTCTTTCTTCGAATGAACGAGTTGAATGAACATGCCATACCAATACCATGCCATACATGACAAAAACGGAAACGAAATAAGGGACACATCGGTCCTTTTTTTCATTTCTTTCTTTCATATTATCATACAATCCACTCATAAACATATTACCGTATGATGCCACTTCTTTATTTCTTCTTGATGGAGTACGCGCGTTCCTTGCGTTGGGTATCGTGTACCGGTAGTCGGTGTGTGCATTAAATTCTTTTTCAACACTTTTTTTCATTTTTACCCTTCGACGAGGAGGGGGAGGGGGAGGAAGGGGAGGAAGGGGAGGAGGGGGTGGGAAGTGGTGTACCGTGGACGAATGAGCATACCGTATAGTGCTTCCTACTGGTACTGTACCGGTGGTATGATGGTAGTTTCATGGTATCATGTCGAAAGGATTGGGAGAATGCAAACGGGAGGAAAAGTGAAATAAAATAGCAGCGCTATGGTGCTAAATAGTGGCTATGGTATGATAGTCTTGTGGTATCAAGAGTGAGTCATTGGGCGTGATTGGATGGTCGTAAAGACACTATTTACCTATCGCCTATCAGCCGCGCGGGACCGAGTGCTTTGCTGTTTGTATCGCGGGAGATTTCGTTTCGTGGTGCAAATGCTAATACTAAAGGCACAAGACTATGGTAATACACCACGGCATAATAACGGTCACCAGCGAGCGGAACGATAATAGGGTATCAAATCTAGCGAAATCCATCGGCATTCATTCTCACAATAATGGCGGCAGGCGGGCCTGATTTCGTCATCGCGGATGTGGAAATCAGATCTCGTCAGCAACCTAGTAGCTAATTCATCACTCCCTCCTCACCAGCATCGCCCTCCCATCCCCCTCCCTCACCATACCTCCAATCATCCTTCAAACCGCAAGAGCAAGCCGATGAGAGAAATAAAAGTATAGCAACGAAAAAAAAGAGCGCGAGCTAGCTAAAGAAATTTCCCCAGCCACCAACTCCACAGCCTTGGTGCCGGAAGAGACAAGATAGGAAAAGAAAGACAAAAAAGAGACCACCCCGGAAGCCGCCCTTTCGCAGATCATCTCTTGGTTCCCCTCGGCCAAGCCTCACATCCCCTCACCCCAAGCGCCAACCACCCCATCATCCCGAAACCCCGTGGGTCATCCATCCCATCCTCCAACAACCTGCGTCTTAAGAGCACCTTCCGCCACCACGATCCGGAAGATACCCCCAGACTCTCCCCCCGGCCATCAAGCAAGGAAAAACGCGAGCAAAAATATAAAAACAAAGGCATGATATAAAAGGGAAGAAACCCGAACAGCACAAGCACCCAAGTTAAATCCCATTTTACAGGGATGAATCAAAAACACAGGAACGAACAAGAGATCGTGGCCCTGACCTCAAAAACAAGAAAAGCTAAGAAAGGTATACAAGCGACCTCTCCAATTCAGAAAAAGCCTCCCCAATCATGTGTGCAGATGCATAAAACTATAAAGGAAAAAGGTAAAGATCATATCCACCCACCAACACCCCTCCTCCACCCCTCTCCCTTGGCCAGCCGTCCAGCTCGCGCCGTCCAAGTTAAGCAAAAACAAAAGGGCCGTTGACCCATGTAAGCTCTCCTCCCCTGATCGACCATTCCATATCGGTCCCTCCCGTGATATCCATTTGCACCAATGACCGTTTTGTAAGATCGCAGGAACGGACTGTAAGAGATATTGATTAAGATGAAAAATGCCGCCGGCCCAAGAGAAATGCTGACCCGATTGAGATGCAACACAAACCCACAACGATGTATCTTCGACCGGATCCAACAGACTGCCTCCTTTATACAAACGATCAAGACCGGTTGAAGAGGGTCGGATGATAGCGGGACGAAATAGGTGGAACGAACGCTGACAACCGGCTTGTTGATCGAAAATGCGCCTGGATATCCTGCCCACGATACCCATGCAAATCACACTAGCAGTCCATCGGAAAAGGAAAAGAAAGTGGAGACAAAACTATGTAGCCTGGGACAAAAAAAAGCAAGAGGAGAAAAATACAGCAAAAAAGTGAGATTGAAACAGTAACAAGAGAAACTTAAGAAACCAACTCCACGATTAGGCCACCGTAAAGCAAGCTTCAAGCACACACGCACACATGGGAGGGAAAAAGAATTGGAAACTCATTATACCCATCCATCAGCTCCTTGCAAACCAATTTAAAGTTCTCAGAGTAGTCACAAGTTTTTTTTATAGTTTTTTTCAAGGAACCTGACGGTATCAGAGTCTAACTCAATACCACTGCTGTCCACCGGAACCACTAGGCTGGTCTTCGCGCTTGCTGACACGATACCCGCCGGCCGGAGGGGCGAAGCCGGGATTTGTGGCTTGGGCACCCTTAGATGCGGAGCGGAGCCTTTGAAACACCATCAGTCACGAGTGGGGCATACGTCACTTGGACCAACTTACATTCTATCGGACCCACTAAGTCCGCGAGTAGTATCCATAGTCCCAGGAGTGTCAACCCCACGCTCAACAACCTTCCTTCTAGACGCTCCGACGGCGCCAGGCTTACTGGAAGTCTGGGGAGTGGGATGGCCGGCTGTTGCGGCATTTGTGCGGAGCGTTCCCCGCTTGTTCAGGTCCTTGCCATCATCATCCTCGCCTGGACCTTGCGGTCCTCCAGCGGCCTGAGCTATAGCCTGGGCATTTTTTTGCTGCTAAAGAGTCAACATGGGAAAAGTTCCCCAAAATCAATTAACCAAAGTCCCTTTCCAATGAAACAGGGGGATCACTGGAACTTCCAATAGGATTAGTGAATGGGCAAGCTTACGTATTTATAGACTGTCCAGTCAAAAACATAGTCGTATTGAAATCCCTCTCTGACAAAAAGATCCCTAAAGATCTTGCGGAGGTAAGAGTAGTCGGGCTTGTCGTCAAACCTCAAAGAGCGGGTGTAGTTGAGGTATATCGCGAACTCGTTGGGGAACCCACGGCAAAGAACTTCGGTCGGGGTAGTCATTTTCTTCTCCATGATTCTATCGTACTTCTGCTTCTTAGTTGCAGCCTTCAGGCCTTGCCAAGGCAAAGAACCACGGCAGAAGTACAGCATCACGTAGCCTAATGACTCCATATCATCACGGCGGGATTGCTCTAAATCGGTAATCAGTCTCTGTTCTCTAATGGATGAACGTTGCAGTTAACTCACCAACACCCAAATGAGTATTGATCGAGGCGTATCTTGCGGTACCGGTCAAATTTTTGTTTTCTCTGTATGGAATGTGAAAGTGTGTTTTTGGGTCGCGATATTTTTTTGCGAGCCCGAAATCAATCACATTAACCTGATTGCCACGCTTGCCAATACCCATGAGAAAGTTATCAGGTTTGATATCCCTGTGGATGAAAGACTTGGCGTGGATATATTCGATACGCGAGATCTCGAAGTATGTCAGTAACCGAAATAAAGACATAGATCTGATGGGATAAACTTACCAGCTGATCTGCGAGAAGCAAGACCGTCTTCAACGAGAACTTTCTATTGCAAAAATTGAATAGGTCTTCCAAACTGGGTCCGAGGAGGTCGAGAACCATGGCATTGTAGTCACATTCGGTTCCGAACCAACGAACAAATGGGATACCGACACCTCCAGCCAACGACTTGTAAACCCTAGCCTCGTATTCGAGCTGCGGATGTTTGGCCTTGACCGACTCAAGTTTTATAGCGATTTCCTCACCAGAAATGATGTTGGTGCCTAAGACGCGAACCTCGTCAGCCTCAAAAAAAGAAAGAAATAACGGATTTTCTTGAAGAAAGATCGAAGAAACTTACCCAAGTAAATATCGCCAAAACTTCCGCTACCAATCTTACGACCGATACGATATTTGTTCCCGACCCGTAAATCCTATAGTCAAACACATTAAGGTTAGTAATCTTTGAATTTGCATCGGTCGCTATGCTGTCCTGAACGCTTCATCCATCGTCTTGTTTATTTAAGGTAGGGAATGAATAAAAAGGTTGGAGTTCTGTAGGGAAGAGCAAAGGATTAACCGAGCTGAGATCAAGAGGAAAGCTTACCATGGTCGTCATGTCGAATTATTTTCTTTGCTGTAATGCCTACACGATCCTGTAATCGTGGTGTGTGTTGGTCTAGAAATCGGGTGTCACGTCAGAAGGCGGGTTCTGTCTCCAAAGAAAAAAGGAGAAGATGATGAAAAATTAAGTGGGGAGAAAGAGAAGGTGGTAGGATAAAGGGTGAGGGGGAAGTAAGGGGAAAAAAGAAAGGGCTCGCACGAGGTCTAAGGTTAAGAGCTGATATGACAGCCTCGTACTATTGAAGGTGCTTGAGGTGGTAGAGGTCGAAGAGGAAGAGAGACTGGAGGTGATGAATGTGTGTTAGTCAGAGGGCTTTCTTTCGGTTGCTTCGTTCCTTTGCACTTCGCACACCACTTCCTTTCTCCTCAGCCGAGCCAAGCCAAGAATAGGCAACGGGTCTCCGGCCAGAATTTGAGGGAAACTCCAAGTGGAAGGGCGAGGGGCGGAAAGGATTATGTGAAATAGCTGACGGGTGATCAGCTTCAAAAAAAAAAGACGTACTTTGTTGCGGTTGAAGGTTGGCTGTCGGTTGGGAAGGTAATTAGACGAGAAAGACACCCGACCGACGGAGAACAAGACTTTAGGAAACCGGATGAGGCGGGTACAACGACAAAACTGGTGCCTGTCTCACAGTAAAGAGAGGATTAAGTTGTGGCGTGAGAGCGGAAAAAGAAGTCGAAACAATAGAGAGAGGGAGATAAAAGTGAGAAGAGAAGAGCGAGCAAGCAGCAAGCAGGTGGGGGGTTCTTCTCCGGGTCAGGTGTTGTGTGGCAAGAGAGGAGAGAAAGGAGGTATTTCGATAGAGGAGAGGGAAGACAGCGGGCCAAGTCTAGCGGGTAACAGGGCAAATCAACTGGGGCAAAGTTCTTGTCAGGTTGAAAGGGGGGGGGAGGAAAATTCAACCCCGATACGGTGCTGGCCAAGAAGGGGGTTTCCTGGGTGCGCACGTCTTTCCCTCTCCCTCTCTCTCTGTGCAGCCAAAGGGAACTGTTGGAAACCTCAATGTTGGTTATTTTTGGCCTTCGCGGCTGATTGATCGGGACTGGATTGTGGCGGCTTAAGGCGTGAATTATCGATTGCGAAAAGGTCGTCAGTGCTGGAATCCCTCAAAGAGTTCTTCTTCCCTCGAACCTAATTTTCCACAGCTCACTTTCCCAACGAACTTTCGCTCTCTCAGTTGGAGAACCAATCTAGGCCCCTACCGTGGTTTTATTTTTATTTTTTACAAGGCCGAATGCCCAGGAAAACGATGATACCAGAGGACGATGCGGCTTTTACAGTACGCTTCATGACTCGAGGAATTCCGTTCCTTCGCAATCCTAGTAAAACAGCAATAGCTACAAAATACATGTATAAGGAAACAATTCCCTTGCTCTCACCCACACTTTTGTAAGCACAGTATTGTACTCTGGTAGCACAGAGACCTTTTGGGTATCGAAGACAGAGTGTCCATTACATCCTTTTCTCCTTCCGCCGGTGTCGACCCCTGTCAGAATAAATTTACTACACATCATCACTCCCCCCTGACACTTCTGTATCGATTCTATATATTTCCCCAATTCTTTTGATTCACCTCCCTGATGGCCCCGACTTCCCCAATTATATCATCACGGCCAATCTCTCTCGTCTACTCCAGAACTTTGTACCGGCACTGTGTATTGGGCTATCTACATTATCAATCTTCAACCGGCGGGGGAAAAAATAAAATGAAATAAATTCCTTGCTGAAAGAACAAACATATGGCAGGTTCGCTCCTCCCATTCGGAGTAGAACAGCTCACCTCGCATCAGGGCCTAGTAACCGTAAGTATCCAACTGCCTGCCACGACTTCCTCCGGCCTAACAACAAAACATCATGAAACCCGTAAACCCCGACCAGCCAACCAGATTGCGAAACAGAATGGGTAATTCCCCTGCCGATGATATTCCCGGGCTTCATCCATTCCAGTCCACTGAGAAGTCTTCTCCTCCCATCTTTCTAATATTGCGGCACCTTCTAGATCCTTTCCCTTCCCTTCCCTTCCTTTGCTTCTTCCCTTTTCTGTCAGCTCGGTCGAGTCAGGTCCACCGACCGCCAGCCACCCCCGTCAAACCCTCACAAATCTGAATAAATGCTGGCATCCTCTAACCTAGTCTAGCTAAGCTCAGATTTATTGACCGAACTCTAAAAGCTGATTGGTTTGGCGTGGGTGCCTCTACGAGCAGATACTGGTATTGTGCTTGTACGGCGGGTCACTGTGACAAGGATACAAAATACAAAGGTCAACATCTCGTGCTACAGATCACCCAAAGGTAACGACATTCTGGTAGATAGAAAACACTCCAATACGCAAGACAGGTTACTCCGCCAACGGGGTTCGTTATCCCGAGAAGTTAGCGGCGAGGTGGCGATAAGGCTGACTACCGTACTCGAGTAGAGGGATACACTTTCTTGATGTTGACATCGCCCATTTTCTCCCGGTACCTCCCCCGCTGTTTGTACCACACACACAACACGGGTCCTTATTAAGTTCCTCATGCCTCCACCCCTACCGATGCATGCACTTGTAGATAGTAGTACCGTACTGCCCATAATTCAAATGGCGCACATCTCATTAGTTCGTTATCCTCACTAGCGCCCAATATCAGTTCCGAGTGCGCCTTCAGTCTAGTTGCCAGGCGTCGGGTGGGTGCCGGTAGTCAAGATAGCATATTGAGCTAATAGTGTCGTAGTAACATTGCCTTAGGCAGCGTAGAGGTTAAGGCATCAAGCCACAGTCGTGATCGCGACCACACTCTTAAAACACTCTATGGGTGCTACCGTAGGCTCTCCATCGGGCAGTGGCACCTTAGGATATCATACCTCATCCGCGAGTGCCCTGGTGAGCGGAGTCCCGTGGTCAGCGGCATCAGTGCAAAGGGAAGGGCCCACATCTCCTCCGCTGTACCGAAAGCGTTCTGTTATCACTTCTCGCTGATGGATACTGAGCTGAGAAGAAACGAAGCTAAGCATTACTATCTGCGGGCTTAGACTATCGCCCGTGGGTTATTGAGAGAAAAAAGAGAGAGAGAAATGAAGAAAGAAAGAAAGAAAGCCAAACAACCACCCCCCAGGACGAGACCCGGATAAGTTGCGGTACCGGTACTCAAGTAGTCACTGTGATAGCACCAGACAGCGATATCGTATGCGCGCGGTTCTCGCATGATCAGTTGGTGTTTTTTCTTCTTCCAATCCTTCTGTTTTCCTATCGGTCGATCCACGGACCACCTCCGACTTCCCGCACGGGTCTTTTATGTAAGAGTCCGCCCGGCGGCCTTCCATCAAAATTAATTCGCTAACCCCAAGTTGTGAGATAGATCTTGAGGCCGACCAATGTGCAACAGCCGCGTGACACCCAAAGTCTTGGGGGCTTGCCATGGCTCCAGGTCCCAAGGTTGGGTCGGTCCAAGTCAGCCATGTATCCGCGGCGATGCACAAAGTTGTTGGATCTGATTTTTCCCTCTCCGCCACCACAAAATGAAATAATTATGGCCGAAAAGGAACTATCCATCCGTCACGCAGCCGGCCGAAAGGGTTGAGTTAATCAGCCGCCATTCTAGAAGCCACGTTCACACCGAGAACCCTTGACTCAACCCACGGCATAATACACTGTCATATACGGTGGTAAGCTTTCCTCAAGCTTGGTACCGGTTCGGCGCTCTAGCGTAAGCATGCATTAAGCCTGATGGCCGGTGTTTTTCCCATTCCTTTCTGCTTTCTCCCTTGGCAGTGGGCCGAGGGTGGGTGACGTAACAATCTAGATTCGGTTAATCTTGTTTTTATTCTGTTCATGACTATCGCCTTTCTTCCAGCTCTTGTTTGTTTCAGCCACACTCCTCCGGATTATCGTTCTTCCACAACCCTGTGCCACCGCCACTGCCACCTAACCAACCTGACCCGGCTCCAAATCGGCAAAAACAGATGCAATGAGCGACAGAGCTCCTTGCTGTATTCCCGCAATGGGATGCGCCTCTCCGTGGGGGAGTGTCGATCCTGCTCCCGGATTCCCTGGGGCAGGAATGCTTGCCCGCCAGCCGACTGGAACAGAGATACGGGGAACCACTCTCCTACCACTCTCCTACTACTTGTAGTCTCTATGGTACCGTATGATCTGGCAAAAGTCGCATTGGAGCTAAACTTGGGGCGAGCTAAAGTGAAACTAATGTATTTGGGCTAATTAGAGGCTGCGAAGAACCCTAATTCGTCATAGTTTAAATATGTAGCGAGAGGCGATTGGGTAGGTTTAAAAAAAATCCTTACTATGATAGCATCACTCCGACTTTTGCTAGATTACACGGTACCCGCCAGTTGTGGTGAGGTATGTTGGCTAGAAATGCGGCTTAGAAGTCACCAGTGTTGAAACATACTTCTGGCACTTCAGTGCTGTGGCGTCACTCGTCCTGTTGCTTTTTCCCCTTGCGTCAAACCTTACCGCACATTTAGATCTGCGGCAGTATTGAAGACACCTCCTTGCATTTCTCTCATTTCTCTTTTTCTTGTTATTAGACAACTTTCGGCAGATCCCTGTTTTTCAGTTTGAATTTCGAGTTCGAAAAATGATAGACACGTTCTAGCGACGTTTCCAAAATTGAGTATCATAATGCTATTCCATAAATATATTAGTTCAGTACCAAGATGGATGTGATCCTCAAGAAATCATAGCATAGCATACCCGATCTGGTGTCAAACTTCTAAGCTAACTCAATTTACAGCTAGAGTGTCATCTGGGCACTTGTCCGGGTATCCTCGCAGTTGTGCCAATCATTTTTCGAAAACTCGAATTCGAACTCAAAACAGGGATCTGGCCAAAGTGTCTATTGTCATTGTTCGCTCGACCTAATTATTCGTCTCGCTCCCTCCCAAATAGTAGATAGTGAGGGGTTTTCGCCCTTCCCTTTGAGATAACGTTTTCCGACGGGGAAAGCTGGCCACCTGCAACCACCGAGAATCCCGGCTTACAGCAAAAACCAATTCCTCAACTAACTGCTCCACAACCAGGTGGGAAGAGGTGAAAAAAAGAAATAGGTGAAGCTTCAATGAGCCTCAAATAATTCATCCATGATAAAAGGAATTCTAAAATGCTTGTTTCTGGATGTACTAAGTCATGTTTAGGTAGTATATTTGAAGAGATTACAAATCTACCATTTCTTGACAACCTTACTACCTTAGGAGCTGAATATCTGATAGGTTGTCCTATTGTATCTTGCCAATCTGTATCTTGAGTAGTAAAGTTGTAGGTTTGGTAAATTAGGTCAGTCTCAGGAGTAGATTTTGCTCTGTCTTATACTTTACCAGGAAGGGAGCTTATTTCCGGACCATTTACTTATCTAACTCCTACTACCATAGTTCAAGTGACCCTTGGAGACTCAGAATATGAAGCCTTCCTCTCTTACAAGACAATTCCTCAATCTCAAAAGAATCGGTCATGAATACCACCAAAATAGAGCCGGTCTTAGCACTGGATTTGTATGGGACAATCAAGTAGGAGTAATAGCCTGCTCTGGGTACTAGACTCCAATTATTTAGTGACAGAGGTATAATTATTAAGGGCTTGTTACCTGATGTGTTCTTTATTAATTTTTCAATCTTATTTTTCTAAAAAAGACATAGTTACTGAGATATAGCATGGTCAAATTTGGTATTTTGTGTGTAAATGGCGGCCAACTTCCCGGTCGCAAACGTTAAACTAGAGTATTCCATTTTCTCAAGCAATCAATCACTCCTTCATATCTCGTATCATCGTTCCATTCAATATTTTCCCAACAACTAGCGCCAGGGGTGGTGACGAGTGATGGATGGTGAAGATAATCCGGGCTCTTGAGGGGCGTTGCGGGCGCCGTGGCAACCCGTCGGGTCAGGTACTGGCTAGCTGGGAGAGATTCGAGCGGGCGGCTGCGTCAGATTATCGAAGATGTGCGGGGGGTGGGCTCTCGTATGCTCGCAGTAGGTTAATGATCGCTACCTTATCGCATAGTGCTAATATCTGCCATTTCTACTGGGATCTGCAGTGAAACCTCCGATATTTCTCACCTCCAAGACTTCCAACCCTCTAGTACTTCCAGTGTTTGTAGGGCCACGGCATTTGACATATGGGAAATACCTCCGAAAATTCTATGCCTCTTATAGTTTCTAATTCTAGGACATTCCACGGACATTAATTCTAGCAAAAGTAGTCTTTTATCATACTTCATAGTGGAAAATAGTCTTTAGTTATGTCTGCCTTGGCCGCACTGTCTTACTTGAATTTATATTCTCTATTTAGTTCTTTGTACATCATATCCGGGTTCTACGCAAAATCCCCCCCCCCCCCTTTTGCAATCACGAGATATCACTCGAAAGCCAGTAATGTCTGGCCGTCCTGTCCCAAGACCCCTCTCCTCTTTCCACCCCCCCCTTTATTTCCAGCCTTGTGCTACTCCCTACCTGCTGGAATTATCGGAGGTTTCACTATACTGGTATAGTAGGTGGTATGCGATGGCAGCTAGGCTTTCAAGCGTCACCCAATTACTGGCACCAGGTGTTCGGATGTCCTATCGTACCTTGGCAGGCACTCTAGCGGATCGCGAGCTGAGAATCCATTAGCTGTTACACTAAAGTGCCTGGCGGTCTGATGGCGAGTTTGATAAGGTATACTAAATACAGTAAGGATTTGCATTCAAAAGAAGAGAGAAAAAAAAGACACGACAACACCTTCATAAAAAGGCGGAAACACAAGAAGGAGGAGTAAATATCAGGGCCTCTTTTATTGCCAGTTCCCTAGCCATCTTTTCTCTCTTCTTTTTCTGTTTTTCTTCTCCTGGATTTTGGAACTTTGAATTTCTCGCTTTCCTCAGCAGTTTTGTTTTCTTATAAGTGAGAATCCTTTACTATATTTAGTATATTATCATATCGAAATCACCACCAGACCGCCCTCGCCATCGGACTGTCAGGCACTTTAACCTTGATGATTTACTTTTTTGCCCACCGAATGAGTTACCCCTGTTCGTCGCCCGCCCAGTTTCGTTGTTGGTACAGTGATGGACTGTGCCACAGTCCAGCTAAAAACCCCACTATTCAGCCCAGGGTTGAAAAAACGGTTTTCAAGTGCCAAGTGTCTAGCTGATCGGCCACTTTTGTATGGGAAAATGGCGTTTTTTTCACATATTCTACAGCATAGCTAGCGCCTGGCATAGTGAGCCATCTGCAAGTTTAGGCAATGTAACTGGCTGAACCCGAGCCCGAATTGAAGTAGTTGCTAGTACTTGGGTGGATGGCTCACTATTCCGGGCGTGCCCGCTATGGTGTGGAATACTTTAACAAAGTTCTTCAATTTGAAAAACCTGAAGAAATGGTTTTCAACACCGGGGCTGAATGCCTTTATTTGGGGCTTGATGTGCTATGTACAGTGCTGTGCGTGTCTCTATGTGGATATCGATGTCCGTTCGAAGACTCTAACAAGTTTTATTTTTTTGTTTACATAACCACATTGTTTGTAGAGTACAGTTGGTTTTCAATAGCTACACCTTTTTTTCGCGGAAGATCGGACTCTTGAATAGGGTTTCCCGAAAGATCACAGCTCCATCTCGGTATTGGAATCTTGTTGGTTGTGATCGGCGTTGTTAACTCGGGTGTGTTTATTGAAACGTTTGGTATTTTAGAAGAGAACCCACACCGAGCTGGAGCGTGAAGATGCCATTGGGCCGCTCACTGCTATTCCCCTCTGATGGTTGATTTCTCTCTCTCACACGCGGAGGCATCCGTCGGCAAGAGGCTTCCACCACCCGATGTTAAAATTACTCGAGCACGAGGATCTCACATCTCAGATTGGCGAATGTGTAAGGGCGAGTGGGAAATCTGGGCAAATGGATTTCATGAGGAGGGGGGCGGAGGAACTGCGTGGGAATGATAGAACTAGGATGATATCGCGCTCAGAGGGTTGGAATTCCTTTACGGAGAGTGTGGCAGCGACAGGTCAAAGCTAGCCTTAGACCGGGACAGCAGTTATTCCGAGGAGGGGGACTTAGTGGCCGCCGAGGTCATTTGCTGTAGTGGGGCGTGTGTTCATGGCATTCTGGCAGGTCGACATCCGGCTCATCTAGTAGTACTGCTCGCTCTAGTTTCTCACAGGGTATCATACCCGACAAATGCCAGAAAGACCAAGGCAATGACGACAACCGAAGCAGTGCCTCACGATTATGAGAACGCTACCCAACACCCAATACAAAGATCACGCCGTTGTTTTTCGATATAATCTACCCAGCACCTCCGCCACCCCCCGTCCAAAGCAGACCGTCCATATGCTAGGAGACCGACCAGCAAAAAGAACTGGCTTGAGAGACCCCCGAACCCCCCTTATTATAGAAGAAAATTCATTCTTCTAAGGCCTCGATCATGGGGTTTTTGTTTTAACAGCGATCAAATCTTGGAATATTTTAAGTTTTGCTAATTTGCTATTGTATTATTAAGTCTCAGGGTTTTATTAACCGTCGGCATGGCGATCCCGATTGCTGTAGCAAGCAGCCTAATTATTAGTTGGACTCGTTGGCGGAGGGGCTGTGATATAAGCAAACTACGATAACAACGCCGAGGAGAATCCACATCGCATCGTACTGCACTCTCCGTGCTCTCTTGTGATGGGGCGGGCGGGCGCCATGAATTATGCTATCTATCTATCTATCTATCTATCAGAGCGCGGGGTGAGGAGGAGGAGGATAGATGGATGGGTGGGGGAAAGTGCGGTATGGGGATAATAATACTGTATTACACCGCAGCAAGTCAATTGTTGTTCACTCTACCGTAGCTAAAGTATGCATCATATCGTGGAAAGGAAGAGGAAAAAAAAAGAAAAGAAGAGAGTCGGTACAGGTGGTAATGGCAATATCCGGTGTGATTTTTACCGACCAAGGAGCTCTACAAAGCTGCAGGCGCACCGGGGGAAAGTCACGGAGGAAGACGAGGAGGAGCAAAATCGGATATGGGGTTTTGCGCAGGGTGCACAGAGGGTTCCGACAGGCCTCCGGTATTGGGGTTATCGATACATGAACCGATCATGCAACAAATCGATTCGGTTAAAGGATATGTTGGGAAAAGTGGCGATTTTTGTGGCCTCTTGTTCCAGAGGGATAGATGGCAGCTGGGAGCGTAAGGTTTTTGGTCATCACTCGGCCTACGAATTGACCTTGGAGTTGGTGCAAGGGGAGCGTTTTGGGCGCATATTCTTTCTAGAAGAGGACTGTAAAACAATAAGCGCTGAATGATAGGGGCAGGATCAGTTCCCCATGGCAGATATTCTTGTGGGGCTGGGAGGAGGTAAATTGCTCTAGTATTGGAGTGGATTGTTGCTCGGGTGTAGGGACAAGCGTAGATTGTGATATAATTCCGTTAGATAAGATTTTGGGTTGTTGAAGCACGGGTACTATGAACAACTAGTAGTGTAATCCTCTCTGGTGCCTGAAATGCTTGAGTATATACAGAGTATGATACCCCCCTCACTCTGACCTCCCTCTATACTCTCCCTGCTCTGCTTGCTCAGTACTTATGCTTCTACCTTCAAGTTAAACCTCAGACAATCCCATGTTGAATCCTAAAATTGATTCTGTCTTAATCCTTGATTTCTGGCCTTTCAATGTTCACATTCCCCTTCAATCTATGGAGTTTCCTTGGTATGTTCACATGTGACACTGATTGCAAATTCTGTGTATGCGATTATGTTGTTGAATTATTAGCATCCAAATTCAGGAGAGCAGGAACCTATTATAATAGGAGGTGGCTATAGTGGTAACTCGTGAAGTGCCAACTAGCATAGTTAATATGATGTGAATTCCTATTGATCACATGGTGCCAAATTATTAGGACAGGTCAAACGCAGAATTGAATCACCTCCAGTGGCTTTTAAACTGGGGTTATCTTTTATCGGGTTAAAAACCAAAGGCTGTCACAAATCATGAATAGGACAGGCTGATTTCACATAACTAATACTTATTAGTTATAGGTATGTTATGTTTTATGCTATGATGTCATTTGACTTGTAGTATTTCACATGAGTAAGCAATAGCGTACAAGCTTTATGTTATGATGGATTGATATGGTTCGTGCCGTTCAAAATGGGCACAAGGCTGAGAAGCAAGTGTTACGTGGCTGAGTCAATTTGTGTGCTAAGACTATGCAATAATGATAATGAAAACAGTAAAGGGGTCTAATTTTAGGGTTAAAATAGTATTTAATTTAATATGATAAGATATAGTAAGAGATATCAGATAATACAATTTAAATAATTTTATAAAATGGGATAGTCTTGGCAACAATTAGGTGGCTGTGTATAACACAATTTTGCTTTCTCCACCAAAACTACAAGACTTTAAATGATTCTATCATCTTGCCAAAAAATTCCATAATTATAAAAAAAACACTACATGATTCTCCTTCACAAGATCTATTACCTAGTGGTTTTTTCAGGTCAATAGGTAGTACTGAAAATATGATATAATGGACTAAAAAGTGTATAAAGTCTAGTGCCCATTTTGAATGGCACGAATTATAGTTGTAATAACTTACAATTATGAGTCAGATATATTGTAATAATTTTCGCACAGACTCACATTATGGGTTATAGGTTTTATGCATATGATCTATTTGGGCACAGGCTAGTCACTTGGTTTATGAGTTTTGATTGGTTAAGAAATGTTGGGCAGTTGACACATGAGAGTCAGCTGATGAATTTCAAACTTTGACTCAATATGAGTCATAAAGGTTGCTTTACATAAGCTGATGAGTCACCAGGGAAAATGGCAATAAGAAGATGTCTATATAAGAAGTGGCTCTCAGTCAAGAAGATAGGATCTTCACGCAATCATCTAAGTACTTTTCTATGATAGAAGTTGCACATCCATTATGATTATTCTTTTTCTCTTTACATACACGACTTCTCTACAAAAACCTAACAGTCAAACCATGATCTTTTACCTGTGGGAGTAACGAAAGTATAACCCAGAAATGATTGTAATTGTTTCAGAATAGAGGTTTTAGACATAGAACTATTGAGATAGTTCTTGTTCAATAAGAGCAAGCCAGTCTCCTAGTATCGGAAGAGACAGTACTCAATCCCATGAGATTCATGGAACAGATTATGGAGATCAGAGACCTGAAATTAAGGAAGTCAACTGAGCTATGGGAAATGTCTGAAGGTGATGTTAACTTTCAAAATATTTCAGAAAAAGAAGTAGAGAATTGGATTACTGATAATGGAGAACTGGTTGAACACAATGAAATCTAATACAAGTAGAACTTTCTTTCAGAATGATTGATTATTGAATGTATAACTATACTAACTCATGATTCACTATAGGGGTTTTCTACACAAAGTATATTTGGAACCCTGGGGTAAATTTAGAGCAGTTGAATGCTTAAGGGTTGATAATTGTGCATTCAGGAACCTGAATGTAATACCAGCAGATAAATTATTTGTGAAATTTGACAAATAGTATTGAGCCTTTATGGGCTTCAAAGAAGACAGGAATAGCTGATCTGAAAGATTGTCTAATGGCTACATGCAATTACATAGTGCGGACTTTCCAGTGATTGTTCGGGATGGGAGCTGGTCAAAAACCCTGAAGGAATTAAAGGAAGATGCCAGACTCGTGCTTCTGAATACTGAAAGTGAATGAAAAATTGGAATTGTGATGTGTTTTACAGAAACTTATATAACAAGTGGGATGCCAGCGGGTTTTGAAAGTGAGGTGTCTAAGGGTGAGAGTAGGATTGACAGAAGGCAAACAGAGGAGAGAATACTTATATAAAGTATAGAGGAATCGACAAAGGTTCACGATTTAGCCAACAAGTTAAGTGATTGCAATAGGCAAGATAAGGTGTGAATACTGTTAATTGAAGAGTTACAAGAAGCACTACATGTTTGTACCTTGGGGAACTCAAATTTACTTATAATACGCATGGTAAATTCCCTTTACTTTGTCTTAGTACTCTTGGTTTGAAAATAACTAATTAATTAACAATGATAGATATATGGGGAAAATGTTTATGAAGGTGAATAGATTTCAGAGAAAGGGTACGTTTATTTTAGGGTAAAGGTAGAAAAGGTCGGCTGCACAACTGCCAGTAGGGCAACACATGGGAAGTTTAATTCTGTTATCCTACAACACTGAGAGGATGGAGTTGCCACTCATCAAATTGCCATTATTGGGCCTTCTGATAAAACCATTAGAAATAGTGGCAACTTCGGAGACTGTGTATTAACCAATGATGGGGGGAAAAACAAAGCCTCTGGGTTACTAATTAGGAAGATCCTGAAGGAAAATAGTGTCTTTGTGACTCCATAGTATTTGATTTTGCAGATGGCAGAGATTATGAGTAGGCATGGATTGGGCTGGGTGTAGATTGTTTAAACTTGTTTTAGCTAGTGAGGATGGGGCATGAGGAATGTCTGATAGAAATCATTCTATACACTAATTCTAATTCTTTTTAATGCATCTCTGGTGTTCAGAGTGGCTTGACTTCAAATTTTGTAAAAACTAGTATAACTGATACATTCTAGCAGAGCTTTTAATCAATCTTCAAATTATCACAAGTGTGCCATACTGATATGGAACTTTAATATAAGTGCAGTTCAGCGAAAAAGGGGAAACTTGCTTCTTTGGTATTTTGAGTTAGAGGCCATTTTAGTTTACATAGCAACCCACCTAGTGTTGAGTAAAAGAGAAAAAAGGTTTTTTACAAAAAAAGCGAAATAACTTAACCAGATATCAAGTAAACACTTGAGAAATAAAAGGTGAGTAATTGCTATAGTTTAATCATTGATTTGATGTAAAAAGTTTTTGTTTTTATCAAAGTAGGAAATAATGAGCAATATTATATGTAAAGATTTATTAAATAATGAATATATCATAATGAGCAAGAGAGAGAAGTTGAATCAATTTATAACTCTGATAAATCTATGATTACGTGGATTTTGTTTCATATGATATTTTTAAAAACAGATTACTGTGTGGGTAAAATGTCTCTGATTTGTGAATATCTCAACAAATATTTCAATAACTTTATATTCTACACTTGAAAATATTTCCAAATTTGGTTACTTATACATCTGGCTACAGGCTATCTTTCTCAGTAAAAATATATTTTAAGGCAAATTTTTAAAATTGTCATTAAAGATAGAATGTTGCTCAAATTTATACCTTAAATATATTTTAAGAAGCATAGAGGCTACTCAATCAGGTAATAAATTCTTAGAGTCATTTAACTAATTGTGAGGTTAATGGCAGGTTTGACCTTTTTGGCTAAAATGTACTGATATATGAGTAGTTTTTTGTGATTCCAATAATATTGTATAATATGGAAGTAGCATTTGTCCTTAATAAATAATCAACTGACAAACTCTTAAGTCAAGAATAGTTTATAATGAGAAATGAGTTGGCCCATTAACTCTGTCTGCAAATATCCAGGCAGACAGATTAATGGGCTAGATGCTTCTGATAAGGTGGCTTTTATAGAACCGCCTAGGTATTGGACTAAATTATGTCGCTTGTGGAGAATATTGTGAAGAAAGTGGAGTTGGACCTATTGGACATTGGGGAGATTTGTCTCCTGGTTCTATATATAACTTGCAATCTAATTCTAACCAAGATCTAGAATATGCTCTGTGGGAGGATCGTGTATACCCACCAAATCACCTCTAACATATTAGCTCTATTCCCAGATTCAGTACCTATAAATGTACATGTAACACTTACAATAACACTGAATCTGTTAGAACTCTCAGCTTAAGGTATAGCAATTCAACCATCTCTAATTGTTGAATTCAACAACTAAGATATTAAGCAATCTATAGGTTCATCAATTGAAGAACGTGAACCATGTGGCACAGTCAAATGCAACAGTGGCTGTGCCACCACAGTGTCAAGACTGTTAGTAATTGAGGGTGATATAGTGTAAATAATAATGGATATGAAAGAAAGTAAATTAATTATATAGAACTGTTTGAGAATTTGACACTCTGCGGTGGCTCCTATAAGTTTTTGTAACCATATCTTTAAAGTCAGCAGTACAGTACTCATATCCCTTCTCTTCCTGCTCTGATCTCAAACTCTATATCTCCTAATAGTTAGATATATCAGAAAGTTTGCCTTTTACATAATCCAACTTCAAGAGGTATGAATAGGAAAAACTCACCATTTACTAGCACCTCTTGTACTTCTTCACTATCAATACTCCACCCTAGAGAACTGTGCTTCGCCCACTTGTTCGCTATTAGCTGTGCTTCTGGGCTGGCCACCAAATCTGCAAGCAGTACAACATTGTTGTATACGCTTCTTAACTCTTGTTATTGAATCTGGATTTCTGTTGCTGATCTCATTGTTTTCTTGTTCATGCAAGTCGTACATACTTCTTCATGATTGGATATTTGATTATTTTTTATTCTTAGTCATCAGAATCATGTTGCATTTTAATGCCAAGGCTACGAATATTACCCAAATTCCCAACTTTTAAATCAAGTATACCATTGTTTGTACTTGGGTTTACAAATTAAAAAAACCGTTCTTTTATTCTACTAAGTACCTTCTATAACCCCGGGGTTTTTTTAAATTATTTACACCAGTACTGGGTTGGTTATACTCGTTTGAAAATGCTTCAAAATGAGGTTCACACTTATCCCTTGATGCACTATACCCATATGGCAGTAACACGGACCCTCACCTCTCACAATTCAATTGTCATCATGTCAGCAGACAACAGCTTTCAGACTATACCTAAAGTACAGAGAGCCACTCCCACTAGCAGGATCACCCAATTCTATGTTTAATCTTACTGCTATATGATGATTAGAATCTGCCATGGTATTAGAGAAATTGTGGTTGAGAAGATTGAGCCACAGGTTAATTGTAGGGAGAGTATAGATGGTAGCGGAGAAGATGTTGAAGAGAATAGCAACAAGAATGAAGACAAGTGCGATTATGTGTTAAAGTTACATAAAGTTATTACTGAAGGATCTATCTTTCGCAAAGAAGAAAACCAAGGCCCTGTTTGGCATGTATTAATAAAAATATATAGTGATAAAAGTTGAAAATGGCATATATGCCAATAAAAATATTCAGTATTGAAAAAATATATTGGTGTTCTGCAGCACTTTTATAATTCCAATAAAAAATAAATAAAGGTTGCCCTTCAGCATAGATTAGGGTAAAAGTCAAAAAATAATATGAATAAGAAATAATTAGACAGAATATTCTTCTCTAATAATATATCCTATACACAACTCTTTCAAAACACTTCAAGTTAATTATATCTACTTTTTCTTCTATCTAGCAGACTATTCATTCTACAATTAAAATTTCTTTTATTTTGATTCCACTTTGCATAATATTCAAGGTATGGTTTGTGCCATTCAAAACATAAACCAGGAATTGTACAACTTTCAAAAAAACAAGGCTTTTCAACCACAAATATATCTGGAGAAAAAAAACCACAAAGTCAGAGAGCGAATGATAGAGAATAGATGTGAGGTTTTTTTTCTTCTGTTGTATTTTTTGTTGAAAAGCCTTGTTTTTTTTTTGAAATGTTGGACCTTTGCCGAGGAAAGGAGAGATATGTTACAATAGTCACACTTGAAATGCTCTGTAATTTATACTTTATTGTTTAAGAAATAATATGCCATAATTTATGTTATAAAAGTGATTTTTATGCTATAAAAATGACATGCCGAACAGGCCTAGATGAAAAATGCAGTCCGCGCTCTTCCACTTCGACACCCTACTCCTAGAAATCCCCCTATTAATCTGTACATGCACAGGTGTCCTCCAGACAGTCCCTGGAATGGTTGATTCAAGGAAGGATAAGAATGTGTCTGTTCTCTTCTCCCTTGCCTTTCTCTTCTCCCCCTCCGGCTCATCTATCTGACCTTGTTTGCCTACTACAGCTTCTTCCGTATGTTCTGGAGGTTCGCGCGTATCGGGGAGCGACTGTCGCCCTACGTTAGTATTTGCTGTGTGATTAGGGCTGTGAGTGGATTGATTCTTGTTTTGCTGAGTGAATGGAGGTGGGTGAATAAGACTAATTGGGAGGGGGGATGGTGGTTCTAGGCATTCATGGGGGTTTTTTTGGCGTTTTGATTTAACGGAGGAGGAGGGCACTGCTGGAATTACCCGTGGGCTATGATAGTTCCGAATAATTACGGTTGAGGGTTGCGAGATGGGAAAGGGAGCCTAAGACTCGTGAATATAGTTCTACTTGTGTAGATTATTCAACACTTCGCCAAGAGTCCAAAATTGAAGGATCTCCTGACCAACCCTACTCTATTATCAAGTGACAGTATTATATAGAGCCCTTTTAAATATCCATCACACAATCACTGTGGCCCATCAAACAGACTCAAACGTGTAACCTTTATCCATACACATAACCCTGACCCTCTTACTACCAACGACCCTCTCCAGCTTACAGCATCTCACTTGGAGAATATCACACGCACTTTCGTCTTCTCGGTAACCCTTCGGTCGCCAATGCTCCGCCCAATAAAGCCACCCGCGATCTCCTGGTAGAAAAGAGAGTTATCCGTCAGCGCGTAGAATACCACGGTTGTGACTCCGCAGATGTAGCGGCGGAAGTCTTGTGCTGGCCCACTGTAAAGTACCGAGTGACGGCCGGTGAAGAAATGTGACGATGCGCGTACGGAGGAGCCGGGTGTTTCTTCCGAGATGGCACCGACGGAGATAGGGGTGTTGTGGAGGTGGTTCCGCATTCGGAAAACAAGTTAAAGTAACTCGGTAGGAAGATTAATATACTTGTGGAGGTGTTTCGGGGGAGTGAGTGGTGTACTGCTTTTGTGAAATAGTCGAAGCGGGGGTCTAGGTCTGCGGCTGAGGTTGGAGGATCTATTCTCGCGAATGTCTGTAATATGATAGTCAGTAAGAGGAACTTTTGGGCCAGGAGCAGGAGGGGGCATTGCCTGTCGAACTTGAACCTCCAAGTCGATCATGTGCCTGCATACTCTGCTTGAGTCTTCACTTTCCTGGTAGCATTTAACATACTCTGATTAAACAACTTCATGATCTCCGGTGTCACAAACCCGGCGAGCACGAACGTCTATCTAAAGTATTTTGCATTAGAGTCTAAATCCCAGTTTCGCACGCGCCCAAAGTCACAACCATGCAGGTCCTTGGGTATCAAATTGAGGTGCTTGAAGATATGCTCTGGTGATCCCAATTTTGCAGAGGCAATGCGTCGGCTTGATCCACCACCACCAATTCTATACTCGAGAGCAAATCGTAGTCACGCTTTTTGTCGGACTCATCACCGATAGTCATACGCAACCTAAGCGGTGAAGCGAACATTATATCGGAGTTGTAGAATTGACTAAAGTACTTGAGAGTATTCCGAGTTAATTTTAAGCCAAACCTGAAGAGGTGGTCGTGATTTCCGCCAAAGAAAGCACGGAGGTCTTCAGGCTTGTTGGGGCTAATCCGCTCGGCATCCGGGGTATGTATCTTGAAAGCGTTTTCGTTTTCCTAGAATAGTTGGCAACGTGTTAGGTATTCGAGGGAGGATGAACTTGTTACTCTGGGTGTAGTATGTCGACCAGTGCATTTATTACTTCCACGCAAGCGTTTCGTGTTGGTAGTATGAAAAGGATTTTGGGCCTTGTGAAGCCTTGATCTCTGAGCACTATTTCCTCGTCCGTAGCCTTTGATAGGCGAGCATTGTTCTTTAGGAGTCGGCCGCGGGTCCTGAGTTTTGATTGGTATGAAGATGATCTGGTGCTTGGGTGGGAACATACCTTAGGACATGATTTAGCGCATGCAGGAAATACATCCTCCGTAACTCTTCAGCATTGCCTAGTGTTCGTTCACCATATAACACATCCACATAATCGAAGACAAGCTCTCCTTAGGACTTCTGTAGCGGCGTCAGCTCATCAGCGACCATCTTCTTATTCAAATTCAGGTCTTTTAGGCCTTCAATCCTTCCACCTGTGGTTTGTTCCGAGCCTTCGGGAATGGATAAGTAGGTATTCCCACGTAGTCTAGATTTAGGCAGCTTAGTATCCTTCCATTCGCCCTTTGAAGCGGAGGAGATGGAAGCCAATCTAGAAGGTGAGGGACTCCCAAACTCCCAAAATGTGATTCAAATAGGTCGGATGGATCCTCGTTATCTGATCCTACCTCTATAGTCTCTTCGGGCTTTTCCTCTTCCTCAGCCTCATTTTCTAAATCTTCACCGTCTTCCAAGATGATCCCATCCTCTTCGGTTTGTGTATGATGAATTTTCGGCGTTTAGGATTACATTGGTTGGGCTTATTGCGCCTTCCTAGAGATTGCAGTAGGAGATTGTAAGGTTTTGCTGCTACTATGTCATCTTCCGATTGCGATTCGGGGTCGTAGTTACCCAAGTCTTCCCCGGAGTCTTTGCAACCGCGCAGTTTAGGATTATCTGAAGTTTCGCGATTGGAATTGGGATCTTTAGCTTCCGGAATTCTATTGCGCAATTGCCAGGGCGGTCCCCGATGGTATAGAGGGGTCGGGCGATCATATATTAGAGCCGGTTGATAGCAAAAACGTACTTCTTTGGTCGATTTTCATTTCTAATCGAGGTTCTTCCTTGATCTCTCCCTCCACGACCACTCGACCACATCTGCCGCCTGTGCCTCCTCGGCTTCCTCCTCTTTTTTGAAAACCCCCTCCGCTTCTGCCGTGCCTTCTAGGTCCGGGCGGCATGTAAAAACTCTGTTGATTTTATTACAGGATTGTTTGTTAGTAACCTTGCAGGAATTGAACAAGGACTAAGTTCTGCAGGTCTCTAATATCAAAAGTCAAGTTCCCGTAAGGGTCGTAAGAGTGGGTAACGGGGGGAGAAGGGCTTGCCCTGCCAAGCTAACCCAGCTTCCCCACGATAGACGGGGAAGAAAAAAAGAGTTGAGGCTCTGAAAATTGCCCCTCCATCAGTAAATTTCGTCTAAGCCAGCCAACCTACCCAGCAGCCACCCTCCCTCCATAATCGCTACCGATTAATCACCGTTGCCCAGTAACGTGAAACACCGGGAGATGACACAATACTGGGATATCACACAGTCTCAGATTGCGCAATCACAGTGGTTGTCATAGCGTTCACCAGGGTCCAAGTAACCAGATTATTTCTGTATTAGAGAGTTTGCGCAAGAGGACCTAGGTGGCAGTTAACGGGAAAGAGACCCAGGTCTCTGAATGAGTTTGCGCACCAGGTCTAGGTGGCTTCGTAGCTGGAAGATGGGAATTGAGTAGGGTAATACCGCATTGCACTCAAATTTGTTACCTGCTCAAATTAGGATTCCCAGATACTTGTACACAAGTTGGGTACTAACCATACTGACTGCCATAGAACAGGTGATAATCTACTACTAAATACCCAATATTATCATCAGTAAATTCATTTAATAAAATGCAAAAAGAGCGCTGTGTTGCTGCTGATTTATTGTTATGCAGCGATTGGATCTCTTGAGGTCTGAAAAGCCCTATTTTACACCTCTTCCAGGTCTCGCTATCCACCTCGGTGTCCAAGACTTTTAGGTTAACAGAAAATAACCTGTTTTCCTGCCAGCTAGGTCTCCTTGCACAAACTCTCTATTTAGATAAAATGGAAACTAAGTGAACACTATAAGTGAAATACTAAATTAAGAAGACAAAGAGAAGCGAGACCTGGGAAATGTTAGTATATGTAAGTTTACAAGGAAGAGTAAGGGGATGGAAGGGGGGGGGGGGTGAATACCTGTAACTAAATGAGAGATTATGGGGAAGGGGATGGCCGGGAGCGTAAACACATAGTAAAGGCAGGGAGAGGAAGAAGTGGGGAAGGTGGGTGAGAAAGAGTTTGGCCATGAGGACAAAAGGTTGATGAAGTAAGGCTGTTGGTGGCCCACTCGGAGTGGCTGAGTTCTTCAATATTGACATCGAAGGAAGAATCATTTTCGGAATCAATGACAAGAACTAATGGAGTTGCAGCAATAGTAACTCTTTTGGCCCGAGGGCCTCTCGGTAGTGGGGTGGATTGAACCTGTGAGTCTGAGGTTGCTGGGGTTTTCGTTACTGCTGTTGCTGCTTTGTGTGTAGGTTTAATAGCTCGAGTTGTAGATGGTTTGGGCACTGGGGTTCCTCGGACCAAAGTAGGGGGCTTTTTCTTATCTTTTTCCAGCCGGGCATCTCGAAGACTTATCAGTTCTGCCCGACCCAGAACTCTTGCTTCGCTCAGCTTTCTTCTATCCGTATTGTTATAGAGTTTTTTACTTTTGTGTAACTTATAGCATTGTTCTTGCCATAATTCTTTGGAAGCAATTTCTTCCTCCAAGTGATGTCCTAAAGAATTCATGATTCATTTCACATGTCCTACTATGGACTCCTGATCATCTAGTGACATTCCTTCTAGAAGCATCCCTGTAGCCAGTACATGTTGGCGTATTTTGCGGCTTGTTTGTGGCTTTTTGACAATACCATAAGTGTCACGTTTTTTTGGGTTAGGAGGATTGAGTTTTTCAAGTACACGTCGAGGATTTAGAGGGTGAATGCCAGTAGCCAGAAAGGATTGGGTGATGCTCTGAGTGAAGAAGGTGGAGTTACGGGCTTCAGTTAAAAAAGGAATAAACAGGGCATTTTTGATTCCAACAATATTTTGTCCCGACCGAACATAATAATCGACCGCCCTGCCATAGAAGTGCTGGTAGGGGCTGAATAGCCCAACATCCAGGGGCTGTAAGAGGTGACTTGGAGTTGAGTGGGCAGGAAGGAGGAGGAAAACATTGCTTTGTAGACATCGTGAAATAAACTCATAGGTAATGTGCGATCCATGACCAGCAAATATTAAAAGTACTAGCCGGGCCCCACACTTGACCCCCACCTCTGGCAAAAACACCTTTTCTAGCCACTCCAATGCCAGCTTATCATTCGTCGATCCCTCGGGCGAGTAACTGAACTGGTATTCCTTTTGCCGCATGCTTAGGTTCTTATACCAACCAAGGTAATGCCCAGCTCCCTTGTTAATCACAAATGGCGAGAGAACAGAACCATCTGGAGCAACAGTTTCAATTACTGTAACAAGCTTCCGCTTGCTATCAGGGGTTATGTGGGGTTACGTCGTCCCCTCCGGCAAAGAACCTTTGCTCGAGCAGCTAGGCCCATAAGAAACCATTTTTCATCGATATTGTATATCTGAAAGGGGCGGCGGAGACTACTAGTATGCTGTTTTATCAATCGGCCGAGCTTGCCGAAATAGAGCTGCAAAATCTGTGGATCGTTTGCGTATGTGTGCTGTCGCTCAAGCTGGGTACTGAGTTTAAGTGCAAGGTCGGAGTGGCGCTTGAGGAAGCGTGACATCCAATTCTTTCCTATGGGAGGTGGTTCACTTCCGGTTCTCTTTCTCTCCAAACAAACCGCCATGTCTTTCAGCATATCAAGTCTTGGAAGAAAGCCAATATCATCTTGACAGAAACACCATTTGACGATCGCTTTCTCCTCCTGATTTGTGAGCTGTTGCTGTCCCTCATGGGCCTCAACCGTGTTTTTGGTAGTTCCTGCAAAGTGGCGATATAGGGTGCGTTGTTTAACTTCAAAACTCTCACTCGCGGCAGGCACATTGGGCTCCTGGCCGGTCCTAAGTGCCCGGAGAGCCATTTGAATACGCTCCTCATATGGCAAATCGGCTTTGATTCGTGGTGGCATGGTTGGTTGTTGTGATATTTGTCTACATCATTGTGAGAGCGGGGTATCTGGTCTCCCAATATGTCTCACTTCGGCCTATTCCGAGCTGTGCCACATCTAGGTCTTGTGTCACAACTAGGTGTTTGACGTTATGGCCGGCAAAGATTCATACATCCATCTTGTTCTATCGCTTCCTGTCGTCAGTCTTCCACCGGCCCTGGCCAGTACCTCGCCTTTGAGTGTTGTTATTAATGCTCCGACCCCTTTCTCAATCTTGGACCATTCGTTAACGAGGAATGTCGATCGGGCGAGGGTTATTGGAACGCTTTTGGGTGTAAGGAATGAGGGTGGGGCTGAAGTTGAGATTAGAAATTGTTTTGCGATCGGGCATAACGAGAGTCAAGAACAGGTAGGCCCCCCGAAATCGCCATTTTTAGGAAATTACACTGATTTATGATGTGGTGAAGTTTGAGGTAGATATGGACTACCACAAGACTGTGTTAGGGGTCCATCTGAAGGCGAATCCCAAGGAGGCCCTCATTGGATGGTATGTTTGAGCAGGATAGATGCTCCTAGGTGTTAGGTGCCTTTCGATATAGCTAATTAATATACTCAGTATGCGACCTCACCAGAGCCCAATCCTTTCAGCGCTCTTATCCAGAACTTTTATTCCTCCAATGGTGATGGCATCTTCCCCCACCCCGCCGTTCATCTCACCGTGTCTACAGTCCCCGGTCAGGGCATCGCTATTAGGACTTATATATCGTCCGCTTTCAGTGTTCATCCATGCACTTGAGAAGGCGTTTGGGGGTGTGCTTGATGAACGCGCTCAGTTTAGCACCTAAAGTCTCACCTGCCGACGTCGAGAGAATGTTCAATACTCATATCCAGGACGTCCTCCTCGTGGCATACTTGGCAAACACTAACGGAACCCAGATCGATCTATCCAACAGGTTGGCGAGCGCCAACTTCGGAGCCACTACCCCCACTCCAGCCGCCGCTGCTACAAATACTACTGCCACGAGCGCCACTCCTGCCGCTGGCGGAAAATAGTAAATAAATCGATAAAAAAATGTGTTTCTTTACCGCAAAAAAAAAAGAAGTATATCTTCCTCTCGATTGTAGGGTTATACAGCTTCTCGAGTTTACCTCCCTTCTGTTTTCATCCATGTTTAAAAATGGGGGCGTTGGCAGGGGGACGACTGGTGGGTAATGATAAACATTGGGGAAGAGTGATTTCTGTTTGTATGTATACACTGGCACTGGGTCTTGTATTTGCTTGGTGATTCAGGGTTTCATGTGAATTTTCAGATAATTGTTCTAGCGAGACCGAATCACGTGCTGTGACCGGTTTGGAAACCTTCGGCGAATAAGAGATCTGGAAATGAGGCTCTTTTTATCACTAGCTCGCGTTAAACCCTACTTGTACGGGGCATAGCGCTACCCGGGGAAAGCAACGGGCCCAATGAAGAAAAAAAATGTAAAGAATCACAAATTAATAGAGTGCCCGCCCCCTCCAACCTCGAAACTATCAAGGCCATGCAACCGTGATTTCGAACACACTTCGATCGAAGAAAAAACCCAAAAGGGAACAGCTCACGTTCCATTAACCGTGAGAATCTGATCTATACCACAGCACACCCTGCATCCAGCATCAGCCCATCATCCCTGCGGACCATCAGTGATCAATAAGGTGCATCAAGTAAGTTTATAAACCCCCGCTGTATTTCTCGAAAACAACGGAAATGGGTGAGGGATACGGAGGGAGGTGGAGTACTGTTGTTTTTCTGTGGTTTTCATACTGGTTTTCCTGCTTCCTTCAAACAACTATTGCCTATTTCTGAATAGGATTTTCTTTTCTTTTCTTTCACTTTCTCTTACAGGCGGACCTGTGTATTTTCTTTTCTTTTTCTCATCACTTCCGCTTTTTCTAAAATGTAGTACAAAATGGGGGATTCCTATTTACTTTTTCCCTACAGTAAAGAGGATATTTGGAGGGAAGAGGAAGTATCTTGTTTACGTTTGTCTACCGATGAAGCGATGCACGATGCACGATAATTGCCGGATTAGTGGTCTTTTATTGAGAGGGGAGGAGTCTCATTTCCATTTCCATTTCTTTAACTGTCTTGCGCCGTGTATGAATTAAGTCACATTATCCTCGCAGAACAAACATCAAAAAGCTCTCACCCGGATTGAAGCCTTTGCCTTTAATCTGCCTGTGAGATCTTATGTGGGTATTGTCAGGAGTTTATTACTATGTATTCCTTTGCACCTGGGGTGCCATGAAGAAAAAAAGAATCGCCTTCCCAAGCCTGCTCATGCGGCATCACTCGGCAGGAAATAAACAAGCGAAAGTTTCCAGGTGGGGTGAGTGATTCTATATGATTGGGCCGCGATCCTTTCCCCCTTGCCCCCCCACATCCTAACACACACACTACAGGTAGACCATGAACCGCCGCAAAATGAGCAAGAGCGCCGGCAACGCCACCAAATCCTCCCACTCGCTATCCGAATGCGTCATAAATGCCATGCGCTTCTACCTCCTTCAGCAAGGGGCGTCACAGTCTACTGCGACTGCGGGGTGCGCATTGTTATCACCAGCTACCAATAGGCTGTGTAAACGGCCTGGGAAAGCTAGCTGGCAACATCCGCGGGTGGGAGTTCGACTTAGCAAGAGCCTTCAAACGCAGCGTCGAATTCGACTTGACAGAACCCCCCCCTCCCTGGAAGACCAAGTGCATCACAGCTTCCTACAAAAGACTCCTCCCCAAACAGCTGAGGGATCGGAAGATCTACATCCTAAACCTGGTGTTAAAGGATATTATGATAGTTCTAGTCATTCCCCACTTCCCATTCGCCCAGCTGTAACTAATTACGGTATTCCAGAAAGTCAAGAACCTCCAGCACGCCGCGCCCTGGGCATTCAGAGATCCGGCAGAGCAGGACTTATCGGTCTACCTATCCGCCGAAGCGGTACGCATCGCCGAAAAGTTGCTACTGCCGTTCATGCCAGGTAACATGAACGAGTTACTGGATGGGTGGAGAGTGCGCGTGGATACGCGCGACCTCAGGCAAACTGTTGTGGGCAGGGATAGTTAGTAGTGGGGGACTGGCGGTAAAGAAAGGAGGGGACGTGGTAGAGGATGGAGGGATGGGGGGAAGAAGAGAGGAGTCTTGTTTCCACCGCCAAAAGAAGGGTTCGATCAATAGATCGTTAGGCAATAGGGCAGGCGTGATGCGTCCTTTTGGGTGATTCGTTGTGGTGGGGGGCGTGCTGGTTGGTATATTCACGCTGGACGGTCTAAATTTGGTGTGTGCTCAAAAAAAAAAAAGAAGCTAACTTTGCATCACGCGGTTCCCACAGCAATGCAGTTGCGGGCGAGCCCTACTGCAAGGAATTTGGTGGAGAAAACAGTCACAAATACCAAGAGCCACAGATGCCGCAGCAGCCTGAATTTGGTGGCTATCAAACATACGATTCCATCACCCTCAGCTTCAACATCACCCTCAACTCCAACACTTGCTTGGAATCCCACACACTGTTCTCACTGTTTTCCCGTACCATCCTTTCCCCTTTTTCAGCCATAGTTGTAAGTATATTTCATGCAATTGGCTATCGCATTCCGGTTGGATATTGATTTTGGCTCACTCACTTTTTTTAAATTAGATAATACCCTGATTTACCCCCCGCTCCCCCCCCGCACCGCTCTCATGGACCCAGGTGTCGTACCACAGGTCTTTAAGACCTTATGGTATGTGTCAGGGTTAATGGGCATCTGCTTCCTATAATCTTAGGCAAATTGGTTTAGGACAGAGACTAATTAAATGAGAGTAGAACAGGGAGTACGCACGCAGTGCAAATAAAAATACGCAAAGTTACGGTCAGGTCAAGTTAACGAAGGTGAAGATGGATACAGGGCTAGGTGGACCGAGGATCACAGCTCTTCCGCCAACCATCGAATTTGACCTAGCGGAGGTCTCTGAGTATATTACTAGGGTCCTCCAGGTATTGGACAAGCAGGATGCCTACGGTATCCTTGCTGGTGTCAATCAGTATGGAGGACGAACTGTTCCAACCTTTATTTTTGGGATTCCAGAATATGACGAGCGTGAGATTGTTCTACCCACTACCCCTGACGACATACCGATCATGATCCGGAATGATTATGTTCTTGCCATGAATGATTTGGACACCCCATGGGCTCTGGGGTCCATCGTTGAGCTAGCACAATTGACCTTGGAGGGATGTTCGGTTGGAATTGAAAGTATACAAACCCCTCTAATGTTGCACTTTATGTGAATGAATTATGATCTAATATGAGAGTAGGAAGCATTGCCGGTGCAGGTAGTTTTGGAGGGTTCCTCAAAAGGACCTCCAACCCTGGCATTCACTATGGAATCACTGCCGCACATTGTGTTCCTGGAGGCCTGATTGGGATGCCTGTATGCTCCCCCTCAACTATTGAGGTTACAGCTAGGATCGCACGCTTGGTACGTTATACAAAGTTTTGTCCGCTGAGCGATCGAATGGGTGAAAACCCCACAAAGGAGAGTGAAGTCCTTGGGCTGTTACAACGCTCTCGATTTCATGATTGTGCTACTGGTATTGAGTTTCTCGATCCCAACAACCATTTTCAACCCAAAACTGGGCTACTTAGTGGAGCAAACCTGGGAGTCATTGTTAGTTCCCGGTTCCAAAGCAACAGTAACCTTTTACACCACTACGACCAAGAGCTTGGAAGAAGTGGTTTTCCGATTTTTTCAGCTAGGGCCTCCTGGCTAACCAGGATCGATTACTCCATATTTAGTTGTGATACACATAGGTAAATTCCCTTTACTTTTTCTTACTCTTGGTTTGAAAATAACTAATTAGTTGACAATAATGGAGATATGGTAAAAATGTGTATGAAGGTGAACGAATTTCCGAGATTGGGCACCTGTATCCGGGGGCAAAAGTAGAAAAGGCCGGGCGTACAACTGGGGCAACTCGTGGGGAGGTTAATTCTGTTATGCTACAACATTGGGACAATGGAGTGGCCACCCATGAAATCGCCATCATTGGACCTCCTGGTGAAACTTTTGGGAATAGTGGTGACTCTGGAGGCTGTGTGTTAACCAATCAAGGGGGGAAAAACAAAGCATCAGGGTTGCTGATTGGAAAGGTCCTGCAGGACAATATTGCCTTTGCGACTCCATTGCATTTGATTTTGCAGATGGCAGGGGATTATGAGTGGGCATAGGTGGGGCTGGGGATGACTTGTTTAAACTTGTTTTAGCCAGTTGGGATGAAGTTTAAGGCATGTGTGATAGCAATCATTCTGTACAATTAGATGGAAGAAGCATTTGTCCTAAATGAATAATCAACTGACAAACTCTAGAGTCAAGAATAGTCCATAATGGGAAATGAGTTGGCCCTTTAACTCCGCCTGCTATTCAGGCAGGCAGATTAAAGGGCTGGACGCTTCTCATAAAGTTGGCCTTGTAGTACCGCAAAGGTGTTGGACCAAATTGTGTAGCTCGTGGAGAATATTGATTGGTCATTGGGGAGGTTTGTCTCGCCATTCTATATATAACCCACAATCTAATTCTAACCACGATCTAGGTAATCCTCTCAGGCGGCACCTCCTACGCCCCCTAAATCACCTCTCGCATCGCTGCCCTATTCCCAGATTCGGTACCCGTAAACACCCCGGCAACACTCACGACGGCACTCAATTCGTCAGAACTCTCGGCTCGCGGTACAGCAATCCAAGCATCGCTAATTGTTGAATTCAACAGCGAAGACATCGAGCAATCTACCTACCCAGCAGTAACCGCACCCCTCACCTCTCACAATCCAATCGGCGTCGTAAGCGGCGCAGACAACAGCTTCCAGACAATACTCGAAACCCAGACTGCCGCTCCCGCTCGGAAGATCGCTCAATTCTACCTTCAATCTTATGGTGACGTGATGATTAGAATCTGTGCGGGTCTTAGAGAAATTGTGGTTGAGAAGGTTGAACCACAAGTCAATCATGAGAAGAGCGTGGACGAGGGCGAAGAAGATAGTGAAGAGGATAGAGAGTAGGAGCAGTGTTCCCAACCGTCCCGGGCGGACGGCAGGGCCCTGGCGGACTATAGTCCCGGGCGTCCCGGGCAGGGTGGGTACGGACGGCCGGGCAAAGCGTCCGTCTTTCATAAAGACGGCAGTCCTATGG
>Ga0307517_10000901_pt1 | contig 50384 bp, 24 predicted proteins | sample 23_EM_MG_FD_194515 | JGI IMG/M metagenome (GOLD analysis project Ga0307517, IMG submission 194515) | Populus trichocarpa ectomycorrhiza microbial communities from riparian zone in the Pacific Northwest, United States - 23_EM | ecosystem: Host-associated > Plants > Roots > Unclassified | place... | reverse complement strand
CAGTGCCGTTTTGAATGACATTGTTCTTCTTCTTCCCCTGCATGCGTAGAGGCAAGGAAGAAGAAGATTTTTAAAATCTTCTTTTCTCGCTCACTCTCTCCCCTAACTTAACCCCTCACTGACACCACCCATACCCACCATACCCTGCCAACATGATAAAGAAAAGAGAAGGGAACCATGCCCTGGGGCAGCTGTGCAGAAGCCGCCCCACACCTCCTTACCCTGCGCTTGGACAGGGTAAGGTGGCCCTCTTCCCCTGCTTCCTATAAATACAGGGGGAGAACTAGAAATAGAGGGGGGAATTTTGGCACAGACATAGACGAGCAACAAAGGTTTTTGGAAGGAGAAAAAGAAAAAAAGAGAAGAGATTATAGAAATGGGACATTGATAGAAAGGGAACAACATAGTTTGAGAGAACATAGGGAATGAAATAAGGGACGGTTTGAAATGGAGTGATTGTTTTTGAAACCAGAGAAAAAAAAAAGACCAGAGAAGAGGGGCAAAAAAAACAAGGAAAAAGAACAGGGAGAGAATAGAGAGAAAGAAACAAGGGACAATTTGAGAGGTGAGAAACAAAAAAATAAAAGAAAAAAATAGAGGAAAACATGGGAGAATAGAGAAGAGAGAAAGTGAGGAGAAACAGAAGCAAAACAGAGAAACGGAGAAAGAACATGAGGGAGGGCAAAAACAAAGGATAAGAAAAACACAGAAAAAGAAGTACCCAATCTTTGAGACCAGTTAGGATTCCTAGTGATTAAAATACTAGGTGACGACTCTTATTCTCTTTTTACACTGATAAAAAATAAGAAATCCTTGTCTTCCCTATTTTCCCGATCTTTCCAGGACACCAAACTTAAGAGTGAACGAATCACCACGACGCTGTAAATGTGCGATAATATTCATGTTGAATTTTGACTCCATTGTGGCATGTCTTTGGAAAGAAGACGAGGCAATGGATTTTTGGACCAGACATCAAGCAAAACATTCAACACATGAATTTTGAAGACCCTAATGTCCGCCCGAGTGTACTACAAACTTTTCATGCTTGGAAGTGAAACTGAAACCAGAGGTCAGTGTGCCAAGTCACTCACATTTCACTGTAGTTCGGAGGCTATTCATGAGGACCCTCAATTTTTTTCCCGGAACCTTTCATTTGAAGTCTTGCTTTCTACATATGGTCCTCGCATACTCCAATGGCCATACCATACACTGCAACTCCGTCCATGGATGGAACAGAGCTTTGATGTCCGTGAGGGCAACTCAACTTCTACCGATGTACCCATGCAATCAGTGATCCTCTATTACAATTGTTTTAGAATGTGTTTTTAAAAATAGTTTTTTTTTAATATATTAAAATAATATTATATTTTTTTATTTTTTAAAATTTATCTTAAAAATATAGCAAAGATTACTTTTTAAAATATTTTTATTTAGAAATCCATTAAAATAATAATTATTTTTTTTTAAAACTTTATTCATTTTCAATTCCAAACGGGTTCTAAAACTATACAGCATCACGATCTCAACTTAGAAAGATAATATAGGCGCCTTTCGAAAAGGAAGAATAGAGGACAAAGAGCTGCAATTTACATATTTATTACCATACAATATTACCATTCACAACGCCTTCCATGCTATTGATGCCTCCATTATCCTAAAGATGATAACAACATAATATGCCAAAGACATTACAACTTCCATATGAACAGCTAAAATGGAGATCAGTGGAAAGAGGAACAGAGAATGCAGGCGCATCCAGGTAGGTAGGGCATGATTCACTACTGGTCCTCTCTCTCAATTTCATGCAACCACGGGTGGCACTCATCCAATTTAGTTGGTGGAGTTACTCTCTTGCGTATCAACATTTCAACGGTTGGGAATTTCCTCTTCCTCCCACCTCTTGGCTTTGACCTGAACTGCCGATCAGACTCCACAAAATCACCCTGATCCAAAAGCAATCCAATTCAGAATGCCAATTAATTTTCTAGACATGTTAGCAATACAGATTTCCACGTTGATGAGCAAAATGTGTTGAAAGACCTGCACATAAAACTTACAGGAGTATAGACATGCAAACCAGACTTTTCATGGTTATCTCTCACATGCTTGTATGAGAATCTCATGTCACAACCTGGAAATCCACACAAAAAAGGCCTGTGTTCAAGGTGCACTGCCTTCACATGCTGATTAAGATTTGTTTTCTGCACACAAATAGGAAAAACCAAATTAAAAAAAAAAAGATTCCGGGTAAGCAGATAATGGCTCACTTATCAGAATTAAATACTACAAAAAATAGAAAAGTGGATAATATAACATTAGTGACATCTTACAGTAGAGAATGTGTGCTGACAACCATTGAAATGGCATTTGATTCTCTCTGTTGAATCACTGGCAGGTTCATGGGTGCGGAGATGCCTCTTGATGTTCTTTTTCAGCTGTTTTGTGCCACAGATATCACAGTTAATGTATTGGTGGCTGGACTGAATGTGGGCCTTCAGGCATTCCTTATTTGAAAAATGTTTCATACAGCCTGGTTCTAAACACATTGCCTCCACGTGGTCCAGGCTCACTGCATTAGAGAGGATAATAATCAGAAACTGCATGTAGGATAAATTGACGAAATTCCCAATCCTGAATAATTCTTCCTCATTTCAAGAAACATCAACTGTGATATTAGTGTATGCGTGAAAATAAAGCAACTTACCATGAGAATCCTCGTGCTTTCGCAGCTTTGATGGGTATCTGAATGCCTTCCCACATCCCGGCTCCTGGCAAACATACTGCTTCTCACCTCCAAAACTACAGGAGGGAGAACTCTCATCATGAAGTTCTCTAACATGCCTTTTCAAGTTGCTTGGGTAAACAAATTCACGATTGCAATTCTCAATTTGACACTTGAAAAGTTTCCCTTCATGCTGGAGAAGGTGGCGAGTTAAGTGATCTTTCCTTCTATAGCTGGCATGGCAATCATCAAACAAGCACTTAAATGGCCTCTGCAGAATCAGAAAAACATAAAAAGAAAAAAAAAACATTAGAAGCAATAAGTTCTTAGATCACTAAAAATAGTCTCAATAGACACAAACAAAAACCTTCAAACCTCAAACTCAACAGGCACGTGATTGAGGCTCGCTTGATGGAGCTTCTCAGGAGGTCTCCCAGCCTGATACTAGTCCATTCAAGTCCAAACTTGAAGCCTCTCGCATTTTGGAGTTCTCTGAGTGGGATCCAATGCTCACGCATTAACTTTCAGATGTTTTTCTAAATTAAAATGGCACTCCTGCAAAATACTTACTATTCAATTGGTGCAAATGCTACAAAAAGACCCACTTTGAGCAGCGTCAAAAAAAGAAAATCATTTGAACAAATAAATCAAATAGAAAGCAATACCATGTGTGCAAGCAACCTACAAAGGTAAAAATCATGGTCAAATACCTCAAGAGAATGACTTTGCATGTGTTGAATCAAATACGCAGGCTTTTTAAAACTAGCACCGCAATTTTCACATGTGTTGGATTTGACTCCCTCCTTTCCCTCATCCCCATCAACACTTTCCTCGTCCATCTCCTCCTAAGCAACAGAAAAAACAATGGTAAGGCTGCAATTCAACTTAACCAATCTTCAATTTCAAAGTAGCCATGTTCTTAAATAGCCCACAAAAGAATTAGGTTCCAAAGCAACTTTAAGATCATGTAAATTAATACCAAATAAAATATAAGAAAAAGAACCACGGAATCATAATGATTAATAAAATCTGAACAATTAACCAGTAAAAAAACTGACCAGAGACACAATCTTGGCCCTAATTCGATTAAAGAATAAAAAACATATTTTCCAGTTTAACAGGCGAAACCAACAATACAAGTTGAAGCCTACCAAAACTAACTAAACAGACACAAACATATAACGAAAGAAACAGAAAGATGTTATAAGACGAACCTTGTGATGAGTGAGGACGTGAGAAGTGATAAGAGACTTCTTAGATCTGCAAATACCACAATAATCACAATAATAACGCCTTATATCTCTGAATATAACTGGCCTTTCTTTCTCCACTTGTTCTTCTTCTATCATCGCCATGTCTCTCTCTCAAAAGGGTTTTGGTTTTTTTTAGTTTTGGTCCGGAGAGATTGCAGAAATGGAAATCCTTACAGCTACACCGATAGGAACCCTAGTGGCTGCTACGAGCCCTGGACCTTGTCTTTCTTGCTTTTTTTATCTTTTTCTTTCGAACAAGGTAATTATAATTACATTTTGCGCATGTTTTTGGGTTAAAGAAAATCAAAAGCCCAAAACAAACCAGAAGGCTAAAAATGACGGTGGGCCCGATTCACAGACAAAATAGGTCCACTACATAAATATAGGTGGTAAGATAGAAGGTTATTAAAGGGATGGTTAAGATTATTTTTTAAAATATTTTTTATTTAAATATTTATTAAAATAATATTTTTATTTTTATTTTTAATATTAATATATTAAAATATTCTTAAAATATATAAAAAAAATTAATTTTTGTAATACAAAATCAAAAGAAACGAAAACAACTTAAGAATCTATTCGAGAAAATGATAAAGATTCTTTTTAAAGTGTTTTTTTATTTTAAAATATATTAAAATAATTTTTTTTATTTTTAATTAGCATATCAAAATGATTTAAAAATATAAAAAAATAATTAAAAATTAAAAAAATCAAAGAATTTTAAAAACACGTTCAAACAAAATGCCAAATGGACCTTCATTTGGATAATTTTATTTTGCGCAGACTAAAATTAAAAGCCTGTTTGTTTTTGTATTTAAAAACTATTTTAAAAAAATTTTAAAATTTTTTATTTTAAATTAATATTTTTTGATATTTTCATATTATTTTAATGTATTGATGTAAAAAATAATTTTAAAAAAACAAAATAAAAAAATATTATTTTAATATATTTCCAAATAAAAAATATTTTAAAAATTTACAACAACTACACTTCCTAATACCCTCTAATTCCTCAAGAAAATATAATAGTAGAAGTTAATTCGAAGATGAATACTAACATTGGAAGTTGTTTGCTGTTCATCAAACACTACAATGCTGAAAGCTTCTTTAAGATCTCCTGCGGTTAATAAAAATAAAGGAGCCCTCAAGTTATAATTAATTCCCACCTAAAGCCTGCGTTAATTACTGCTGCTTCGATCTAATTATTTTAACTTTAAATTATTTTTTATTTAAAATAATATTTTTTATTTTTAAATTAAATATCAAAACATTTTAAAAATATAAAAAAATAATTTAAAATTAAAAAAATCAAATAATTTAAAAAACACATTCGAACAAAATGCCAATTGGAAGTCCATTTGCATAATGTTTTTTTTTTAACGCCAACTGAGATTTGGTTTATTTATTTTTGTATTTTAAAAGTATTTTAAAAAAAATTAAATTTTTTTTAATTTCAAATTAATATTTTTTAATATTTTTAGATTATTTTAATATATTGATATTAAAAATAATTTTTAAAAAATAAAACAATATTATTTTAATATATTTCCAAACAAAAAACACTTTTAAAAACAATCACAACTACACTTTTTAAACACCCCTAATTCCTGAATAAAATCTAATACTAACGGGAGAAGTTAATTCGAAGATGAATACTAACATTGGAAGGTGTCTACTGTTCATCAAACACTACAATGCTGAAAGCTTCTTTAAGATCTCTTCCGGTTAATAAAAATAAGGAGCCCTCAAGTTATAATTAATTCCCACTAAAGCCTTCGTTAATTTACTGCTGCTTCGATCTAATTATCATGGATGCTACAGAATATGAAGAAACATATGTTGAAGGAATTGAGGAGATAGAAGATGATGTAGACAGGAGGTTCAAGAGATTCAAAAGCTTCAGGGTGCTTCAATATCCTCCTCATGACCATCAATTTAGGCACAAACAAAGACTTTGTAGCTGGATGCTTTCAGCCACCAGATTTGGCGAGCATGCAAATCCCAAGAGCAGCTTTTCTGAAAAGATAAAAAAGGACTGGGAAACATTGGCGGCTGTTTTTTCAGATCATAGTTCGATTTTTGTTACAACTTACGAGTCGAGAATTGATCTCATGAGGGTTTGCATTGCTGGTTTAGAAGGAACTCCATACTGTTATGGCTTGTTCTTCTTTGACATATTCTTCCCTCCTGAGTACCCAGCTAAGCCTCCTGAAATCTTTTACCATGCTCCGGACTTTGATTTAAGCCCTTGTTTGCATCAAGATGGAAGGGTTTCTCTCAACCTCTTGAGTCTTAATCAATGGTATAGGTTTCGGTTAGGAGGAAAACAGCAATCATGGAATCCGGAACGATCCGATATATCGAGGGTTCTTCTCTCCATCCAACATTTGATTTTGAATGATAAACCTTATCTGAACGAGTCTATTAGTTTTGTGTACTCTTCTAAAGAGAGATCCTCAAAATATAACAATGAGGTGTTCATGTCATCTTGTGAGGCCATGCTTGCCATGCTCAGGTTTTCTCCAGGTGATTGCGGTGATTTTGTGTTGGGGCATTTTCGAAAGAGAGCTCACCGGATTCTCTTGATTTATAAAGATCAAATGCTGAAACATAAAGGTGATAATGGTATGAAGCAGTTGTTCTTCAAGCTTGTGAAAGCTTTTGAAAGCAATGGAGCTTATTGCCAGCATCATTGTAGCAAAACAGAGGTTGAGCAATTGAAGAGAGAGAGATTAAACACGGGAGGATTTTCCATGGAAGAATGTTCTGAATGAAGAACATGTCCCAAATTTCACAGAGCATCTCAAGTTTACATTTAGGAATTGATTGGTAGAAGGTTTCTCTCATTTTTTTTTATAAATACTATAAAAAAAAACTAGGGTTTTCTTAAGGATTTTTCTTCCTCGAAAGTTTTACCATTTATTTGATCGGTAGAGAGAGACTACACGTATAGACCATTCGTTACTACTTGGATTTGGGAATATTATTTTTATTTTAAAATTATTTTAATCACTAGTTTATCTTTATCACTTCATGAACCTACTTCTAATTATATTGCTTTATGTCAAGGCTAGGGTGAAAAAAAAACTAAAAAACTGAAAAAATCGAGAAAAAAATAACTGAAAAAGCTGAATTGTAAAAAAAACCGATTAAAATTTTGAATAAACCGGCTTATTCGGTTTGGTTTCGGTTTTATAAGCTTAAAACCAAAAAAACGAACCGAACCGAACCCAAACCGAAAAAAACCGAGTCAAACCGAAAAAACCGAGCCAAACCAAAAACCCGAGCCAAACCGATTTGAATCGGTTTTTGTCCTAAAAAACCGAACCGAACCGAAACCGGTTTCGGTTTGCTTTCAGTTTTTTTTTTAAAAAAAGTTGGTTTGGTTATTTTTTTTTATAAAAACCGAACTGAACTGAAAATAATCATCCCTAATCGAGGCTATTGAAATCTTGGTTGAATAACCCAAAATCAAGCATTCATTACATTAATACTACCAAAAAAAAAAAAAAAGAAATTGGAGGAAACATTAATGGCAAGCAAAAAAGGGAGAGAAGTTAGTATAAATGCACATCAAGAAAAGCTGATGAAACATGTAAATAGTTAGGTGAGCATGCTTTTAAAGTACTCGAGTAGTAATTAGTAAACAACCTTGTGCAACACCATTTTCAAGAAGAAAATATAGAGTTGACTTTGCATTTCCATAATGGAATCATTAAGGTAACTTGGAGTTTCTGTAATAAGATATAAATCAAAATATATTTTATTGAAAGGATAAAAACATAAAAATAAATATTTAAAGATAATATTTTTTTATTTTTTATTTATAAAATATTTATATAAAAAGTGATTATTATTATAGTTTTATAACCCGACCTGAGATAAGGTCCATGTCATGGGTCGGGACTCGGGAATATCAACTCTAATTTTTTTTAAAAAAATCAAAATGATGTTCTTTTGACCAAATTGTTTTTCTAAAAAAATATTTTTGACCCGAGGTTTGATTAGGTTGACTAGGTCGCGGGTCAACCTATGTTTTTGATTGAGTCAAGAAAGGTCAATCCTTCCTCTAGTTTTTCTTAAACCTGGACTGGTCTAGCCCCTAGATTGTTATGGTTTCAAGTCAATCCACTGGGTCAATATAAGTTTTATAACTAGGGTTATTTTACTATTGTTAATTTCAAAACTCAATATAAACTAAAGTAATATATATATATATATATATAAGTTTGACACTAATACATATTAAGGGTAAAATATATAGTAAAATATATCTTTTTATATTTTATTTTGTCTAATACATCATCAACCAAACATGATACAAAGACAATTACTATTACAGGAGGAAGCTAATTAGACAACAAAAATAAACACATAAAGCACAAGCAATTTAATAAGTGAAAAGAGTTGCAAGTATGAACCCTAAATTTGTAATTATGTTATTTGAAAATAAAATATATGGTGGCTATCTCTTCAAGAGGTTTACAAGATCTTTAAATATGTTAAAATAAAAACTCTATCTTTACTAAAAAAAAAACAAATAGAAATATGAAAAGATAAGAGGAATGAAATAGAAATTTGAATTAAAACATAAAATCTAAAAATATCTAGGAAAAATAACAAAATTGACCCAAATAGCATCATTCGAGCCTGAAACCTGATTTTGAAAGATCCAATAAGTGACGCAGTGGCTTTTTCATAAGAAATATGATTGTGGAATCACCTGAAAATATTTAAGCCTGATTTTAAGTTTTTTTTTTTTAAAATAGAGTCATGCATGTAGGCTCAGGCAAAAAGGCCGACATGCCTAGCTTTTTTAATGAGGCTCAATTGCGCTTGCCTATGTTTTTTTTTCTTTATGATTTTTTAACATGGGTTTTGTGGAGTTTTTCATGGCCTTTTTATTTTCAATTTTATCCTTTAAAATTGGTTAATTTTTAATCAGCTTTCGTGATATGTTTTGTTTTGGATTCTATAAGATTATTGCTATCATGGATGAACGTCCTAAAATTTTGTTAGTTCTCATTTTTATGATCATTTATTTTATATAAAAAATAATTTTACCAAAAAAAATTAAACCTAATGAGGTGCATGACATTAACTATCGGTTTGATAAGTTAACTCGGGTTTAAACGAGTTTTTTTTAGTTATTTTTTTTAATTTTGTCTTTCAATATTGGCTTTGTTAGAAATTGATCTATTCCTGATTTTTTTTGTGACGATAACTAGTTGAATATATATAAATGGATGAATATCAGTAGTAGTTTTTATCAAAGAATGAAGGTGGCTGCAAAAATCAGTATAACATGTTAGTAGTTAGTTAACAATTTGGTAGTTAAGTGGTTAGAAGTTAGGAGGAAAGAATTCATGTAAAGCAAGTAATAAAATTCAGTTTCTGTGAACGTTTTTCCTCTATTTTGTACTCTTTCTTCAATCATTACATTGCTTTGTCAAAGAAAGCTATAACAAATTGGTATTAAAGCATCAATTCATGGCCAATAGTGAAACGTGCATTGTTAGGCAATGTGGTGGAAAATAACAAGGTGAAAGCTTTAGAAAAACACATAAAAAGACTTGACTTGATGAACAAATGCAAAGCATTCATCAAGAACTTCAAGATTTCATAGTTGAGAATCAGAAACAATGGTTCAAACAAAACAGAAGAACTAGACAAATCAACCTACAAATGGAAGTATTGATTACCACATTGAAGTCGTTTATGGCCAATCAAGCGGCAAATAAAGAAGAGGGAATCATCTCAAGTCCTAATAGGATGATTCCTAATTATAGAGGTTGCAATTATGGAGAAGTAATGGGAAACCATAATTTCCACAAGATTGTGTGCAATGTGGCCTTACTAAAGGCTGAATTACCAACTTTTTATGGTGATAATCCAAGGAGTTGGATGAGAAAATGTAAGAAGTTCTTTATGATGCACTTTACTCAGGTGCATCAATGGATGAAGATAACTTTTTTATATCTAGAAGGAAAGGTAAAATTATGGTATGAAGGCTTCTTACTAGATGGAGATGATTTAGTAAATCGAGAAGAGTTCATAAGAGCCATTTGCATGAGCTTTGACTTAGAGATAATATGGTGGAAGAATTCAACAAGTTTATGCAAGATAATGGAGTACAAGAGTATGTTTAAAAGATTTGGAAAACTCAAATCTTTGATGAATGCCTTGAATCCATCACTGTCAATGTCATATTATATTTGCAGTTTTATAAGTGGACTCAAAGATGACACTAACCCTATACTTAAGATTTTTAAACCAACAACTTTGATGCAAGCTTTTGATAAAGTTAAATGGTAAGAAGAAACAATGTTTTGGCCAAGAATAACAAATTTATACCAAGAACCAATCTTTTATATGGTCTGGGTAAACCAATAGGTAGTTTTTACTTTAAACCTCTTAACCATTCAAAGAGAGGTGTTATATAGTTCAAAATAATAGTCTAGAACCTTACATGAAAAGAGAATAAGGTTAGGGTATGTTATATATTTGGGGAGAATTATGCATTTAGGCATCAATACAACAAGAGAGGGTTGCATATGATAGGAGTAAAAGAAAAAATAAAGAATTTATAGATGTAGTTGAAAATGACAGTGATGGAATGATAGCTAAGGATGACAAAATTAAAAAGTATGGATTTTTCTTGAATGCACCGACAAATAGTTATGCAAATACCATAAACAGGATTAAGGGTTGCTATCAATAAAGAAACATTATCATTTTGATTGATGGTGGTAGCACACATAGTTTCATTGATGCAGAAGTGCTTGAAGAAATCAAGGAAATCATTAAAAAAAATCATTATATTAGCATTGTTAGTAGGTAATGGAAGTATAATGAGATGTGATGCTCATAATCCTAAGTTCACATGGTCTATGCAAAGATATGAATTCCAAACTGATTTGAGGATATTGAAACTCGGTATATGTGATATGATGCTTGGGGTAGATTGATTGAGGATTTACTCACCAATTATATTTGATTTCATTAAAATGAAATTACAATTCAAGAAAGATGGCAACATGATTAAGTTAAAATGGATTATAGAAGAAACAAGGTTGCAAGTAGTAGTTAGGGCACACAAGAGTTTAAAAGAATCATTATATAGTTTTGCAGGACAATTTTTTCCATAAAAGCTTCTCAGGTACCAATAAAAGGAGTACAAAATTCAAAAGTAAAGACATTGTTAGAAGAGTAGCAATCTATGTTTATAGAACCAAAACATCCTCCATCTTTCAGGAGTTTAGATCACAAAATACCCTTGATACCAAAAGTTAAACCAATCAATATCAAGCCATATAAAAGCTCTTTCATGCATAAAAAAACAGATAGATAAATTGGTAAAAAAAAATGTTACAAAATGAAAATATTAAACACAATTACAACCCATTTGTTTCTCTAATATTGTTGGTTAAGAACTAAGACAATAATTTGAAGTTATGTGTAGACTATAAACAGTTGAATATATTGATCGATGATTTAATGGATGAATCACATGGATCTCAACTCATCTTTAAGATGGATTTGAGGTTAGGACATCACCAAGTCAAAATATATGACGAAGATATAGAAAAGATAACTTTTAAAACTCATAATGGGCACTGCAAGTTTAAGGTTTAATGAATAATAAGGTAGAATCTTTCTTGAGAAGATTTATAGTGGTATTATTTGATGACATACTAATATATAATTATACTTTAGAACTATATATCTGTCATCTTAAGTTGGTGTTGGAAAATGGAGAAACAATCATTTCTTTACAAATCAATTAATTTTTTTTTATGAACAATAAATGGACTGCCTATTGCATATTATTTCAACTAAAGATGTCGCAGCTGATCTAAAAAACATAGAAGTTGTTAAGAATTGGCCAGTAACTTATACGATCAAGGAATTAAAGGGTTTCCTGGGTTTAACAAGATATTATAGATAGTTTGTTAAGGAATTTAATATTATCGGTAAATCATTAACTGATCTATTAAAGAAGAACATTTTTAATTGGAATGACAGGGCTCAAGAAGCTTTTGACTAACTAAAAGAAATTTTGTATGCAACACTAGTGCTAACCTTGCCATATTTCAATAGTATTTTTATGTTGGAAATTGATGATTATGCCAATGAATTAGGTGCAATCCTTAGCCAAGAAGGGAGACAATTAGTCTTCATTACCATGGCTTTAAGTCCAAGACATTTAGGATTATCAATTTATGAAAATGAGCATATGACTATATTAATAAGAGTTGAAAGATGGAGGCATTATATGGAGCATGATTAGTTCATAATTAGAATTGATCACGAGAGTCTAAAACATCTTTAAGAACAAAAGATTCATACTCCAATATAGATAAAAAAAAAACTAAACTAATAGGACTCATGTATTAAATTTTATATATGAAAGACAAAGATAATATTGTAGTAGATGCGTTATCTATAAGGACTAGTGGTGAAAAAGGTTCAACAACTAAATATGAAAGAAATGAGGTAGACAATGTTAATTTAAGAGCATTCACTATATTAGTACCAATATAGCATGAAAAGGTTAGTGAAACTTATGAAAATGATTCTTATATACAAAAGATTATTGTTGAGAAGATTATAAACACAAGCCAGATTATACTTATACAAAAAGAGTTCTAAGATTTAAGAATAGAATAATAATTGGCACAAAAAAGAATCTAAAGGAAATATTAATAAATGCTACTTATGACTCATATATAAGAGGTCATATAGGGACTCAAAACTCTTACAAAAAAACTAAAAAGTATGTTTTATTAGTCTTAAATGAAGAAACTAGTTAAAATGGTTGTAATAGAATATGATGTTTGCAAACAAGCTAAAATGAAGAGAATAACTTATCTTGGTTTTCTACAACCTCTTTCGATTTCAAAAGAAACATGTAGAGATATCACTATGGATTTTATAGAAAGATTGTTTAAGATATAATGGAATGATACAATCATAGTGGTGGTTGAAAAAAGTCACCAAGTATGGACATTTCATAACTCTATCACATTTATTTACAGCTCAGGAAGTAGCTCAAGTTTTCATAGATCATTTTTATAAATTTCATGGGCTGCCAACAACTATTGTGATAGATAGAGATGAGGTCTTTACCAACTTATTTTTTAGGGAGTTGTTCAAAATGTTAGTGGTTAAATTGTTAGTTAATTTTGCATATCACCCTTAACTGATGGCCAAACTAAAAGATGAATTAATGTTTGGATACATATTTAAGATGTATGATAATGAATAATTCAAAAAAAGTGACATAACTAATTATCTTTACCTAAATAGTGGTACAATACCAATTATCGCTAAGCTATCAAGATGAGTCCCTTCCAAGCTTTGTATGGATATCTTTCACCTAGTAAGAGATTAACCATATAAGAAACCGTAATAGTGGTTGCATTGGAAATGATGATTTAAAGAAGAGCCATGATCAATTACTATAGAAGCAATTGAAAATGGCCAAGTATATAATAAAGCCCATAGTTGGCAAAGATAAAACAAAAGGAGAATTTAGGGGAATGAGATTTTGTTCACTTAAAACTTCAACCCTATAAACAAACAAGTGTGACATTAAGAAAGAGTTTTAAGTTGAATCTTAAGTTTTATGGTCCATATAAAATCACACATAAAATTTATTAGTTATCATAAAGAGTTATAATTCATCATTCCTTTCATGTTTCTTTATTTAAGAAAAAACTGAGTAACAATGCAATTATGTTTTTAACTTTACCAATGGTTGATGAGTATATGAAAGTTAAGATCAACCTAATAACTATCTAAGACATAAAGCTTATAAAGAGGGATAGTCGAGCAGTGGTAACGAGGTTGGTCCAATAGTCCAATTTGTTTAAGGAAAATGCTACCTGAGAGGACTTAAAAAAACTTGGCCAATTCCCTGACTTTTGTTTCAATTCTTAAGGACAATAATATCATAGAGGGAGTATTGTTACGAAAATCAATTGACTAGCTGAAAGAATATTAGTAATACACTTTTAGCAAAATATGAAGGCAACATCAATAAGCAGTATAACAAGCATTATAGCAGCAACAATTGGAGTTAGTTAATAAAGAATAAACACGTGGCAAGTTATTTAGTTGTTTATAGTTAGTTAACAAGGTGTTAGTTGGTTGGCAGTTAGAAGAGAAGAATTCATTGTATAAATAACATTATAATAGAAATATAGCAAGCAAGAAAATTTAGTTTCTACAATTACAATTCTCCCAACTTCTTCTTCTTTTTATTTTATTGTATACTCTTTCTTCAATCATTATATTACTTTGTTAAAGGAAACTTTAATATTGTTTTCTCTTTTTTGGTTTAAAACTTTTATGCTGAATCAAAAGCTTTAATAATAACTAAGAAGACATGCTCCAACTCCGATAATTTCTTGAATATTTCATCTCACTCTCTTTCTTTTTAAGTAGGAGTTTTTGATTGTTAGGACATACTGTGACATTGATTTCATTATTATTCATAAATATATTTTAAAATTGAAACTTTCGTTGTAACAAGGCACCTTAGAAAATCCTAATTCAAGTCCTTCTAGCTCTTTGGGTTAGCCATAAAATGTTATTTTCTCACCAAGAAAATAAAATTGCATGTAATTAAATAAAGGTAAAAGGCATAATCTAAATACTAACTAAGCCGTATTATTTTATTTTTGACAATAAAGTACCTTTAGATCTGTTTTTATCTTAACTTGTACTAAGTTTTTTTTTTTTTAGATGATCAAATGCACACCTTTACACTAATATCATCCATTAAAAAATTTTAATAAATTTTTATAGTGATGGTGTTGATTTTAAACTTTAAATCTAAAAACTATAATAAATCCATAATTTAATCCATAAAACTATAAAAAATAAATTAAAATAAATTATAAAATTTAATCCGTAAAAAAAATCTAAAGCTTTTTTTAGTAAATATTGCTTTGTCACAAAGATCAACTATAAATTCACTTTTGTTCTTGCTAAAATAACAATAATAATAAAAAGAAAAAGAAAAAGAAAAAGAAAAAAGAAGATCAACAAATTAGGTAGCATAATAACAGCTTCCGTTGTCTCCAGAAAGAAGATGACGTAAAGAAGATCAACAAACTTCGCTTTAAGTATAAAAAAAATACTTAATAATAGTAAAAACGAATTCTCTCTCGTCAGGCATTTCTCGTTGTTGTAACAAACTCAAATTCCACCCCTCACATGTTCCATCAACCTAACTCTAAACGATGACCACCACCAGCACTACCGCGGCAACCACCAACAACACCGCCATCAACTCGAGTTCCAAGAACGTAAATCAAGATCCAGGCTCATACTTCATAGACGTAGCACGGCAGTACTCATCACCAGTTGGCGGAGAAACAGAGCTTGAACCGACGGAGTTAAACACAGTGAAAGGTTCTGGAGGGTTTCTTGTGGTTTCCATTGATAAACTGAGTGTTAAATACACAAGTGTCAATCTTCATGGTCATGATGTTGGTGTTATTCAAGCCGATAGACCGGCTCCGGAAAAACGGCTTGTTTATTATTTTGAGATTTATATAAAGAATGCTGGTGCTAAAGGACAGATTACTATTGGTTTTACTAATCATACTTTCAAGATGAGGAGACAGCCTGGGTACGGCTTTTCTTTTCTTTCTTTACCAATTTGATTGTAATGTAGAGTCAGTGAGGGAATGCAATTAGGGCTTTTTGTTTGGTTCTTGAGAGATTTTTAGTTGCTACTTACGGAAGCTAATGAATTGGGTTTCTAAGATTGCATTTTGGCATATTTTTGGTTCATTAGAAAATGTAAATATAAAGAAAGAAAAGGGAAATTATTTGTGTATTAGAAATGCAGTCAAATATTCCATTTTAGAATGCTCCATTGGCAGGGTTCTTATACTGTAAAAATGTTCTTTTGAAAGTATAATTATTACAAGTGCTTGATTGGAAATGTGGGTTTACGTTCTTGCGCACTTTGTGCGAGTTTTGAATTGCAATGACTTGTTAATGATAGTAATACTGTGATTCATTATTTGTTTCTTTCCACTTTTTATTGGTTGGGCAGGTGGGAAGCAAACAGTTATGGATATCATGGGGATGATGGCAATCTTTATCGTGGACCTGGAACCGGGGAGGCATTTGGACCAACTTTCACGACCAATGATACAGTTGGTGCTGGTATCAACTATACTTCACAGGAATTCTTTTTCACGTAAGTAAGTTGGCTCACAATGATTTATGGATTGCTAAAATTAAACTCTTGTTGCTCTGAGTGATTGATAATTCTTCCTCGTGAACTCTTCTTCTGTTACTTCTCCTCTCATTATTACCTGTTCTCATTGTGCTGATATCAGTAAAAATGGAGCATTAGTTGGGGCAGTGTACAAGGACATGAAGGGTTTGCTGTTTCCTACTGTTGCTGTTCACAGCCAAAATGAGGAGTATGTCGCACCTCTTTTAACTAGTTAGTATTATTCTTGGACAGCTTGTCGATTCTTGTGCAAGATTTAAATATCCAGATATAGAATAATGTCTTGTGGACACTGTTTGTTTGTTGAACTTGTGCTACCAACATCTCTTGCCACCTAGAAATTTTTTTCTCCATGCAAGGTTCTAGTTAATTATTTATATATATGGAAAAATGAATTTAACTGCATTTTGATTTTATTTTCCTTTCCTTTGCTAATTGTACTAGCATTACCATTATGCTAGAGGATCTGATAACTCCAGATACATGTTAATCTGGCAGGATTGAAGTCAACTTTGGGAAGAAACCATTTGCTTTTGATCTTAAGGCAAGATATCCTTTCTTTTGCTTCATTCTTATAGACTTTTTTCCTCCTTTTCTGGTTAAGTGGGTTTGCAAAATTTTTCTTCTCTGTGCAAGGTCATTGCTTAAGCCTGGGAAGGTCAAGTTTGTTTTGTATGGTAGGCGATAAAGTTCAATGGATGACCTTCACTTTCCAAGTAGTTATGTGATTCAATGGTCATAGGTTTTTACCTGGAATGTTGCTTGGTGGTGTATTCTTATATTGATATATAACTTTATATTTGTTTCTCCATAGCTTGCCTTTTGGAAGAAATTAATCTATCACTTTGTTTTATGAGTGTTCATAATACAAACAATGAGAAGATGGAAGTTTAGTGTTGAGGGACACTTGTTGCTTTGATCTTATGTTTAACTTTGCTGACTTGCTGTAACATGGTGTTTCATTTCTTTTAGGTGATACAGCAAACAGCTTACAATATCACTTCATGAATTTTTTTGAAACAAGGCTAAATACGATGTAATCCTGGCACAATCCACATGTTGCATGCCATTTCTTATCATTCTGGGTCTGCTTATACAATTCTCTATATGAATGGTTTCTTCATCACCTGGCTTTAGTTGTCTGACTTTTTAGGCTAAAACAGAATTTACAAATTTAACTAATTTACGCAAGTTGAAGTCATTCTAGTTTGTCAATAGACTGACCACTACTTTGTATCCTTGCTTAGGAATATGAAAGACAAGAAACGATGAAGCAACAAATGAAAGTTGACAAAATATCTTTACCGCCAATTGTTAGTTATGGGTAAGTCTACATTAGATTTGAGTCTCCTTTATATATATAAAAAAGTTTCTGAATTTAGGTCTCTGTAACTTACAAATATGCTTGTTATTGGAGTTTTACTTGCCTCTAATATGATGTCCATACCTCAACAATGAAAGAGTCAGTTGGAAACTGATATTGGAATTAATGAATGGATCAAGGCAAGCTGTTCATCTTTGTTTGTCTCTTGTTATCATCGGCTCCTCCTTTTCTTCTTCCAGTCTTTAATTTTGTTTATCTGAAATTTTTGACCTTGGGTTTTGTGATGGGGCATGGCTGAAGTGGCCTTGGTTTAAAATCTTATAAAATAACCAAAGAAAGAAGTTTGAAAAGCCCTTTGGTGTATTTAGAAATAGGGTAGATTACAATAACCCTCGAGATTTTATAAACCTAAAGAGCTGCTCAAATGTTTGAAGACGTTACAAAAATCCCTTTTGCACCTAAAATTTCCTTGAAAGGGGATGGTTTTGAAAATATCAAGGGCAGTTTAGGGACGACAGGAGAGTTTTGTAGTATTTTCTTAAATGTGGAAGGGGTTTCTGTTAAATCCTCAAACTTTTGGATGGCTTGTGTAATTTCACAATACCTGAGGGGGGCTATTGTAATTTACCCTTATAAATAATAGTAGACTTGCTAAACTTGATTACAGTATTTGATCTTGCCCGCTACCAATAATCATCATCTATTATCATTATTTCTGGATAATTTAGTTAATATTTATTTTTATTTAATGGGCAGACTTGTTCGCTCGTACTTATTACACAATGGCTATGAAGAGACACTCAATGCATTTGATGTGGCTAGTAGAAGTACTATCCCTCCTATATATATAGCTCAGGAAAATGGCTCTGGTGAACAGGACATTGCATATGCATTAGCACAGAGGAAAGCTCTTCGACAGGTATGAAATTGTTTGCCAATGGCTGTTTATATTAAATTAATAGTTCATATTGGCTGGCTTTAGTTTCTGTATGCACTGCGTTGAGTATATGACAAATGCATGTGGCATTATGAATAACTAAGATACTCTGGAGGGATATTTTGATCAAAAGCTCATTACCATCTTTAGAGTTTCACTTGGATATTATGTATTGATGTCTTGTGTGGCTACGGTTTATGATCCCCTAAATGATGCATTCTCAAATCATTGCTGTTATAATTAGAGGTTCTGCTGTTTTATGAATTCGTTGGGCACCTTGTGTGTTTTGAGTGCTTCTCTTTTGTGAATCCCATACTTGGTATTCCACCCTTTGACATTCTTTTAGGAATATATTGGAGTGCTTCTGAGATGCACAAACATTGAAAATGGTGCTAAGCTCAGTTGGGGTAGGGTCTGGAGGGTGATCAGCTTCAGAGAATGTGATGTCTATATGTTAATTTAACTCTGTTATCTGGAAGGAGTAGATTTGTGTGTGTTTCATGTGCAAGCAATGTAACGACCTGATAAAGATGTGTGGTATTGGATGCTGGTAACAGCTAATGAATAACATAACCAGGCTTTTCTGGTACACGAGTTGTACTTTATTTGGATTTATTCCATGGGGTTAATTGGAAATATTGGGGATGGTTGCTTGCTGCAATTCCAAAAGTATTGGCTTTTACCTGCAACGCTGTTGGTATGAGTTTTGAGATCAGCCATGTATACACAAATGTTGAAGGATAGATTGCAGCAAGAATAAGTTTCCTCATTTAGGTTGAGCATTTTCTACTATGCTAAGATGGTCATGATTAAATTCAAGAGGATCTGATTTGTTTAATTTTTTCTCATATGGTGTCTTTCAAGAAATACTTCAACTGTGATGATCATCATTCTTCTGGATATCGTTGTTCATATTCTTCAATCTGTTATGACGCGTGTGGAATATCTATTCTATTTAAACCACTTTTATTTATTTATTGTTTCTTTTCTTCATTGTGAATATGGTATTTGTTTTTGCTGACTTATTTTCTCCTTTGAAGCTAATCAGAAATGGTGAGATTGATTCTGCACTCAGTAAACTTCGTGAGTGGTATCCCCAGATTGTTCAGGTGAACACTATTTACAGCGTGGTTGCTGTTTTTAGTCTCGTGTTTCTATTTAATATGTACATAGTATGTAGATGACTTTGACATTCAAGATTTCATTGTGAATTTTCTGTAATCTTGATATGTACTAATAACCATTAACTTCAAGTGTGTCCATGCCTCCTAATCTAATGGTTTCTTCAAATATTGTTCTTTGATTTCTTATAATCATCTAGACGACCTGTTCATTATAATTATTGTCACCATGACTTCAGTACATTTAGATTGTCCAATATTATCCTGTTAAATAGAGATAGTCATGATGCCATTGTGACAGCTTGGCTAACAACTGTGACATAATTGTTGCATAGTTTATCACCTCTAGTTGGGTTTGGCAGTTAGATTCAAAGGTCTAAGGCCCCCATCTGGGAAGTTGGGGCTTAAATCAACCTCAAGTCAAATTTGTTTTGGAAACTTTTGTAGGACCCTTTTCCCACTGATCTACCCAGCTTCCCCTGTCCTGCCTCGCTACAGTATAATTTCAAAACATTAGATGTTATTGTTGCATGATTCGCAATCACTTGGAAGAAAATATGACTTTTTCCTTGAATGGATGCTAGATGAGTCAATATTTCCCTCGTGATTGGTGGTCCATAATATAAATTGTCCTCTATTGGTTGCTTGCCCATTCTGTGTATATGGGAACTAATACAACCCTCTGTAGATTATGAAAGCGAATTTCATGCAATTGTTGCCACAATAGTTATGTCTTTGTTGTAAGGACTAAAAGGGCTCCCAATTAAATCAATATCTGTTAATAAATAATATAATCTCGTGAGCTTTAAAGCGACCTTTAATTCCTTTCTTTTCACTCTTCTAACCTGGACTTGTAGGGACTTAAATTTATGGCATCCTCAATTATTTATTAGCCTTGCATTGTTGCTGGTCCTTTTATGACATTATTGTTCTCAGTTTTTTAAGGATTTTTTTTTTAAAAAAAATCTATGAGCACAGCCAAAGCACGTCATTGAAATTTCTGTCATGAGATTTCAATATTAAACCTCACATGGTTTTTATCATGTTTTTTTCTGTTCATGTGATTTTTTTTCTGTGGCATTCAATTTTCTATTTGAGCAGATAGGTATTAATTGCAATTGTGTGATTAGCTTTACTTGAAAGCTCACATTGTGTGATGCCTGTTGGAATGGGTTTGCCAATGCATAAAAGAGTTGGGAGGTGCATGAGCTTTGATTTATGTGTGCTATCTGGTTTATTTTACATCATCCCATCGTGCCCAAAAGCCAATTTGCTAAATTGGATTGTTGATGCTAGATAACAGTAAAAAATGAGATCATTATTATGAGTTCGTGTTAGTTTAAGTTCTGAAATGAACTTGCATTTGTTTTCATTATGTCAATACAAAATTTGGATGTTCTATCGTCGTTGATCAATAAATTTTATCTGATGTGATCTCTATCTTTATTAATATGACATGTGAGGTGTTTTTTTTTTGTTTTTTTTTTTGCAGGATGAAAAATCAGCCACCTGCTTTCTGCTTCACAGTCAAAAGTTTATTGAACTAGTTCGGGTACATGTTATTTCCCTGTTTAATTTGCTAGTCTTATTTTCTAATAAAGAAAATATTTAACTCATAGTTATGAATACAGACTTGCATGGATGTACATTTTCTGAAAGTTGCTTCAACATATCTAGAAACTTGATTCTGCCTCTTCTTCTTCTTCTTCTTCTTTAGATGATGATCGTGATTTCATGTCTTTTGAGTACTTGACTGGATGTCTTATCATGCAAACTTTGTATAATGTATGTAGGCTGGAGCACTAGAGGAGGCTGTCCATTATGGAAGGATTGAATTGGCAAAGTTCTTTAAGCTGCCTGGGTTTGATGATCTAGTTCAGGTACTCAGTAGATTTTCTTTCAAGCACTATGTTCTTTTTGTCTTTTTGCGCATGGGGATTTTTCCTTCACACATAACTAGGGAGGAAAGAAAATCGTTCCCCTAGCCCTAATGTTTAATGATGTCTCCTGTCTCATAGAAATCAAGTTTATAGCTAAATCACTGTTGATATTCCCTTGCTTTTGCAGGATTGCGTTGCCTTGCTGGCGTATGAAAAACCACATCAGTGCTCAGCTGGGTATCTTCTTGAGGAGTCACAGCGTGAGATTGTGGCTGATGCTGTAAATGCCATGATTTTGTTAACAGGTCCCAACGTGAAGGATGCACAAAGCTGCTTGCGATCTCATCTTGAGAGGTTACTCAGACAGCTTACTGTTTGCTGCCTGGAGAGAAGGTCCTTGAATGGGGGTCAAGGTGAAGCTTTCCACCTGCATGGAGCACTAAAACTTAACAGCGGGAAGAGGGCCAAGTGCTCACATTTATAATTCTTGATTTTGCCACGCTATTCATATGGGTAGTTGACTTTCCCTCGCTGCTATTGAAGTGATCCCTCGATGCTTAGCTGATGCAACAATCAGATGCTCTGGGGATTCTCTACTCGGAAATATAATCTGAGAGGCAAGACACTATAAACTGCTGTCTCAATGCGGCTGTCAGATTTGCCCGGAACATGTTGCTTTTAGTCTTTACTGTAAATAATTTGGTTTACAAATGCTCAATTTGTTCAGTTGATATGCACAATTGATTCTATGGAAAACACTGATCGTCTTTTCATGGGGTATCTGCTAACAGTTTTTGGGAAGGATTTATACTAGGAGGGGGATGGGAAAATGTTTGTCCTTTCTTGGTTTGAGATTTATTTATTTATTTATTTATTTTCATAGGTAAAGAATATTAAGTTACAATTTTCCTGCATTCGTTTCTACCGACCACTTCTGCCGATGTGTATTTGGCATTATGCAATGAGTAGGGTCAAAAACCTAACAGCAAAAAATATTAGATTTTATTTGTTAAAAAGGGGAAGATTGAGCTTTACACACAGGAATAATGTTCAAATATTAAGTTAATGTTTCAAAAAATAAAAAATAAAAATCATAAAGGCATTCTTTTCCCTTCTTCGTTGCAGGCTACTGCTCTGAACCTGAGACCGGATAACAAATATTTTTTGCATGGTGATTCTCGTTTAAAGCAGGAGGTCATGGTCCAAGCTCCACACTAACCTTCCTTCCTTCAAGCATCAACACTTTGCGGCCTTAACATACTTGATGAGCATGTCAACAACATCTGACTGGACCTCAGAGGCTGACTTCTTCAGGTTCTGAATCTTCTCTTCAGTTTCCTCTCCAAGTCGCTCCGCTGTGAAGCCAGAGTTCCCACTTGTCTACATGGTTTACAAATCCAAACAAAACTGTAATTCGTATTCTTTATGGAAATAAATATAGCTCAGGAAACGTGTATATATGCATACCTCATCTACTTTCATTCGGTGCTCAGATTCCATATTGGAGCGATAAAGAGCTGCCTCTTTCTCGGCTTCTTCTTTAGCTTGCCTCAACCTTGTTGTCTTCACTGAACAGCAAAGTGAGATTTTTGGTGGTGCAATAAAGTGTAAAGGAATAAAGAAAAAAAAAACGAGGAGATTTTTCAAACTATTTTGATGGTGGTTGTGTTATTATCCCCTTACAGTTTCTAGCAGCAGCAACCATTTGTTGGGCCTCCTGCTCTGCAGTCAGTAGCATCTGAATCCCTTCATGACTGGAATCCATGGTAACAATGCAACCTCAACTGGTAACAACAACTCCTTCAGAAAGCAAATTCTCATTTTCAAGCACTTAAAAAGGGCACCCTGTTAAAAAAAGTTCTCCACGCACAAGTAAACTAAACAAGAGCAGACCTTCAAGCTGGTTAACAGAACCACCAAATTGCAGAGAAGCAAGTTAAAAAAAAAAACTGATCTGAACCTTCAACTAGAGTGCAGAAATGGGGTCCGAGTCCAAATTATTAAAGCAAATGTAGCGTGATTCTTTAAATATGGCATGGTTCACTCGAATTTTAGGATTGCACCTGATATAAATTAAAGAAGCCTGAATCTGATGACAGTACTTCCTCGAAGCACACTACAAAATAAAATTGCTAAACAAGATTTCTGAAGACGTAATAATAATGTTGGGATGCAAATTCCAGGGAATTTAAAGGATATTAAAATCAGGACACACACCACTTGGCCCTAAGGGTGTGAAGTGATTGTAGAGAAGAAGACACAGACCCCACATGGTGAATGTTAAGAGGTGCGAGGCCGGAAAAAAGATTGTAAATTACAGTGTAGTTGATCTTTTGAATTCCTGCATCAAGATCTTAATTATGAAACATGACCTCCATTATATATTTTTTTTCTTTGAGAAATCTCTACAGGATTGTGTTCTATATCCATGCATGGTATTGTCAATCAAACTGAATAAATAAATTAATTTGGCTGAAGAAGCAATCAACTAGTGCAATTAATTTTTGCAGAACATAAACTCAAAAAAACAAATTCACCATTGTTAAATGTGCATGCGCATCTCAAATGCAACGTGGGCAAAGAAATCATCATGCGTAAGAAGAAAATATAACATAAATACCTAAGGAAAAGAATGAAATGCTGAAGAATTCTCTCCACAAGCTCTGTCCCAGAATAGGGGAAAAAAAGGAACTTGGTTTCTTGGAAATTTGAGGGGAAGAGAGAGAGGTTTTCTCCATAATTAAAGTCATCTGTTAATTAGGCTTTTTCCTAGCCAATATGGTTTGCATGACGTGTAACCATATCCTATCCTTGGAGGGCGCTACTGGCAGCTGAGAGGATATTAATTTTGATATAATTGATTAAGAAAAAACCATTTTATGTTACAATCTTTTTTAAGGCTTCTTAAAGGTTTATTCGACATCTCTTTCAAAAGTTCTGAAGGGAATTTTTATTTTTTAGAGGGAAAAGCATCTTCACCTCCATTTTTCCGCTTCCATTTCTTCAGGGGTGGAAACCTTACCTTGGACTTTATAAATAATTCAACTAACTTCTTTATGTTCTCTTTTTAAATTAAGCTTGGACATTGTATGACAGTACAGTGCTCTTAAGCTTATCAAAGACTGACGAACATTCAGAGGAAACTTGTGATATTGTTCCACTTCTCTAATATTTCAAGCTAAAGGTTGCTTGAATCAATTAATACCACCACTCGCAAAAGCTTTGTTACAATACAATCACCCCACTCGACCTGGGAATTGAAGCTTTAGAGGATTAGGCTGTTGACGGATAACTGTGTGGAGTACAGTAAAAAAATGAAAATAACTTAAATAAGTAGATATTAGAGCAGGAAGATATTGTCTTTATGTAAAATAGCATATGAAAATACAGTAGCAAAATCATGTCACCGTGACTTTCACATCAATTAATTAACCATTCATCGATTTCAATGTCTTGAAAGGGGAGAAAATCAAAATCCATATTCTTCCTACTAATTAAATAAACACATCTTGAAGACAAGATTTCCTGTTTAGCATTTCATGTTATAGCTATACACTGAAGCATACAAAGATAGCAAACTGCAGCCAAACAGTACTGCACATGATAGAAAGGTTACCATTGAGCGACTATGGCTCAAGTACTGAAAGCTAGAGGTTGACATGGGATTGGAAAGAATAGTTAGAGCTTGGGCTGAAGAAGAATTACAAAGGGTAAATGAAGAGCCTAAAGGATAAACTCGATGAAGCCTAAAATGCTAATAAGGAGTTAGAGAAAGCTCATTTTTTTTCCTATAAAAGAACGAGCTCGTCTCGCAACACTACAAAAACATGCTAGTAATGATGCAACCACGCTAAAAAAAGGATAATGAAGAAGTTTAACGCCAATAACAAAGGTAACTAGAGCACTGGATGGGTATCAATGATACAAATTTGGCAGCTGCTGCTATCTTAATCTGCTAAAATGGACAAAATAGTCAGGGGCGAAGCCTTCGCAAGGCCTCATCTGCCAGTACATTGCTGATCAAGAGCGAGAATATGGACCAAAAGAATTCAGGATCTACCTAGCACAATGTTAAGATTTTCTAGAGGAGATATATGAGCGTGGTAGGGTTTATAAAGCACATGACAAAGAGTAGTCAATTGTATTAGCAAAATATATACTTTTATGTATTTCCCTATTTTTGAATGAATTTGATGTTGAATGTTTTCTTCTCAGATGTATAATGGGTTAATAATTTAGGTCTACATAAGAAACACGATATCTTCAACTATTCAATTTTCTTTTTTAGTTTAGAATTGATTCAAACAAGCTGAAAGAGAAACAAAACTTTGTAAGAAACACACGGAGGCACAACTCTTGCTCTGATCATGTTGTTGCTGTACATTCTCCCTGGGGGTCTCAGCTAGGTAGGAAATCAATAAATAACGTCTCTCTTCTCCAAATTTAACTTTGTTTTCCCGAGTTTCTAGTCTTGACTCCTAGTTGCACGCTCTTTCTTTCCTTTCCCACCAAAATCTACTTTGTCCAAACACCACCACCACCTGCTAAAAGAAGAGGAAAAACCACCACCCCCAATTACCCCCCAGCCACCCTCTCCTATGCAACGATCCTGTTTAAATTGTATTCAAATATCAATATTTTGCTTTGAATTCCCCCACTGTGTCTACATGTATATATTTTGATGAATGAATAGACATCAATGATCAAGAAACAGAAAAGGAGCCAATCCTCCACGCATCTTGGGATCAGATCAATAGTCCTGCTACACTTCCGTGGAATTAGATCATGAATAGACTTATTCACACCCCAACAGCAAAGTTCCGCCGCTTCAGGCGCCACCACCAACATGCCACCAGCACAACAGATCCTAACCCTCTCCAAATCCTATGGCGGTACCAGATACTGGATCCGGACAGCGAGATTGTAATGTATTGGAACCATGTCTTCCTTCTCACTTCCATCATTGCACTCTTCATCGACCCTCTCTACTTTTACCTCCCTTATGTCGGTCCTCAGAACCGAGACCGAATTACTATCCATTCAGACTATATTTATGTTTGCTTATCCATCGACAAACAACTTTCTGTGTTGATCACGTATTTTAGGTCCATAGCAGACATGTTTTTCTCCCTTCATATTCTTATGAAGTTTCGTACAGCTTTTGTTGCTCCTAGTTCTAGAGTTTTTGGACGGGGCGAACTTGTTATTGATGCTAAGGAGATTGCAATGCGTTATCTCAAGTCTGATTTCCTCATCGATCTGGCTGCTGCGCTTCCGCTTCCTCAGATTGTCATCTGGTTAGTAATTCCGGCCACAAGAAACAACAGCACTGACCATGCCAACACCACGCTCTCGCTTATGGTTCTTATTCAATACATTCCCAGAATGTTTCTTATCTTTCCTTTGCATCAAAGGATCGTAAGATCTACAGGTTTTGTTGCCAAGGCTGCCTGGGCTGGAGCTGGATACAATCTAATTCTTTACATGCTGGCCAGCCATGCATTAGGTGCTTCTTGGTATACATTGTCAATGGGGAGGCAATTCTATTGCTGGAAATCAGAATGTACGAAAGAGAACAAGGCAGGAATTGTAGGCTGCATCCATAGCTATCTAGACTGTAATAGTTTGGGAAATCCTGAACGCCAATATTGGAGGAATGTTACCGATGTTCCTGCTAATTGTGATGCACGTAACGACACTCTCACGTTTAAGTATGGAATATTTGCTGATGCTTTTATCAATGATGTTGCTTCCTCACGTTTCATTGAGAAGTTCTTGTACTGTCTCTGGTGGGGCTTAAGAAATCTGAGCTCATATGGTCAGACCTTGGAAACGAGCACATTTCTTGGTGAGAATGTGTTCTGTATTCTCATATGCATTATTGGTTTAGTTCTCTCGGCACAGTTAATTGGCAACATGCAGACCAACTTGCAATCTATGACGGTGAGAGTTGAAGAGTGGAGGATTAAGCGGAGGGATACAGAAGAGTGGATGAGGCATCGCCAGTTACCTCCAGATTTGCAAGAACGTGTTCGCCGATTTGTTCAGCACAAATGGCTTGCTACTAGAGGAGTTCATGAAGAATCGATACTGCATTCATTGCCTTTGGACCTCCGACGAGAAATTCAGCGACACTTATCTCTGGCCCTTGTTCGTCGCGTCCCATTCTTCTCACAAATGGACGACCAGCTACTCGATGCCATATGTGAACGCCTGGTGTCATCATTGAGTACCGAGGGAACTTACATAGTTCGAGAGGGTGATCCAGTAAATGAGATGTTGTTTGTCATTAGAGGACAATTAGAGAGCTCAACCACTAATGGAGGAAGGTCTGGATTCTTCAATTCCATCACCCTTAGACCCGGTGACTTCTGTGGTGAGGAATTACTCACTTGGGCCTTAATGCCAATATCAAGTGCAAACCTGCCTTCTTCAACACGAACTGTGAAAGCCCTTTCTGAAGTTGAAGCTTTTGCACTTGAAGCTAAAGACCTTAAATTTTTTGCACATCAATTCAAGCGACTGCAAAGCAAGAAGTTGCAGCATGCTTTTAGGTACTATTCTCACCAATGGAGAACATGGGCTGCTTGTTTAATACAATCTGTTTGGAGAAGGTATAAAAAGAGAAAGATGACAAAGGAGTTAGCTTTGCGAAATAGCATTGGGTACATTCAAATTCCTGAGCGAGAATATTACTATAGTGATGATCAAGCAGATGGAGATTACGAGGAGTAGAGTGGTGGGATGTAATCGATGACAACGCAGACAATGTCTATCATCTCGTAGCCACAACCTTGGCTTCAAGATTTTCCGCAGACACTAAAACAGAGATTCACCAGAAGAGTGGTTCGTTCTGCTTCCTCCAGCTTAAACATGGGACACTTGTGTAAATCAGATGTGTCTGATTTCAATTAGACCAAGAAGATTTTGATTTCATACAGGAAAAACTGGCTGTAAATGAAAGAAAGTGGCGCTAACCAGAAAGTAGTCAGAAATTTGTTTCAGATGTATGTGTACTGCTTGACTGGTATGCATTATCACTTTCTTGATTTAATGTGTCTAAATTTTTCATCATAAGCTGCCAAATAGTTTTAATAAAATAGTTCAAGGCGCAGTTGAAACAAAATAAAAATAAAAGTAGTAAGGCGTTTGATTTGAAAGTTGAGGATGGTGAAGCACAATTAATCTGCAACTCAAGATGGTAGCCATACTTCTCGCTTTCCAGGATCTTTGTATTAAGCTTTCCATGGTGGCCGATGGCTTACTCTTCAGATCTGTGTAAGAAGCTGCATCTCACTTTGATCATCGTTAAGACATTTTATAGCTTCATCAAAATGACATCCAACAAGCACTAGTACTGGTTTCTGGAATAGCTTTTGTTGTGCAATAGTGATTGAGATAGTTGTGTCAAAGAACCATCTCAACCCAAAAGTTTAAGCTGTTAGGTGAGGTTCCAGGGTATGATTTATATTATTCTTTAACACACCCCCTCAAGTGAAAGCTCTTTGAGCTTGAAACTTGCACAGGCCCACATTACCTTGTGCTTAATTTTTTTTTATCAAATAAATGAGGATGGTGAGATTCGAACTCGAGACCACTTGGTCATCAAGGCTCTGATACCATGTCAAAGAACCATCTCAACCCAAAAGCTTAAGCTGTTAGGTAAGGTTTCAGAATATAATTTATATTATTCTCTAATTGTACTCCTCAGGAGACAGTGCAACAGAATTCAGTAAGCCAGAAAATCATAAACCAAATTCTACAGACAGTTTGTTTCGAATGATGCACTTCCCTCCTGTTAGCACTAAGCACATCTTTGCCTTCTCCAATTCCACCCCCAATTTCCAGCCCCAGTAGAGATAAAATATCATGGTCATAGAATCTGCAATATAGAACATTATGGAATTTTCTAATTGCCATAAAAAAAAAAAAAAAACCCATCTCAAGAGTAGGTCTGTTGATATATATTTTTTCTGAACAACATTAGGATTGCTGAATCTTGAATAAGAAAAGCATTTGCGCGCATGATGGTGCAGGCTGGTACAAGCTAAATCAATGAAAGATGATTTTCCTTTCCATAAACGACAGTAACTTAAGAACACTCGACTTTCTGTGAGTATTATCTTTCCCCTCTTTGTTCTGGCGTCAGCCCTCCTTTCCCACAACTAGGACAGCTCTTCAAGCCAAATCCTTGGCAATCAAAACATCTGAAACCATATTAAATTTCCTCAGAAACAGGTAAAAGAAAAAAATTTGAATGTAATATCCTTCATATAAATTGATAAGCAACTAATTAAGTTCTTCCAAAATAGGTGAAAACTTACTTCCAACGCTCGAAGATATTTCCATTCTTTTTATTTTTACCCGTTCCCTGGAGAGAAAAAAATCATTAGTTCTGCAGTATTTCAGATTAGACTAAAAAAGGCACATACATTTCAATGGGTTACAATTCAGAACTAATATCCCTCTAGAATTCATAATGAAATATTCTCTGACAGGAAAAGGGTAGCTAGGAGGTGTAGACAAAGTCACAATCAGGGCAACAAATCAGTGGAATTATTATTATTACTACTATTTTCGTTAAGAAAGAGTTAAATATTTGCAGCACAAACAGGGCAATTCGGAATATGCTCTGCCCTGGGGTTTTTACAAAATCAACTCCATGTATGAAAACACTGACAAGACACGTTGAAGGGACAATACCTTGCAGCCTGCACACTCCATTGCACCTTTGCCTCCACAAGTTTTACATCCGTTCAGAATCTGCAAGACACGTGATGAAGGATATTAAAGACGAGCAGTGTATGAATTTCTCCACATATGCATGGTCCAAGAAGCGTAGAGTCGTCACTCTTTTATTAGGGAAAGTGTGTAGAGTTATCACCCTTGATAAAATCATAAAAAACTGCCACTCTGGTCCCATTAATGCACACTGTCACAGCAGCTAAACAACAAATATACACCATTGCAATTTGCAATGAAACTTGAGTGCCAGTCAAATTGGTTATCCAGTGTGTTTTTATCTGATAATAATACTAATAATCATGAATTTGCCTCATTGGATCATAAAGAGCTCAAAAAGATCACCATAGGAATATATATCTTACCGAGTTGAGTGAAAATCCACCAGATTTTGCAGCAAAGACTGCAACTGTTCTCACTTTTTTCTCTTGACACATGTTACATGTTCTGGGACGAAACCCGGGATGGATTGTTAATGCGGGAGCACTGATCAAGTTATGGCCACACAAAAGATATAATTTGGTCATTGTTTTTTGCTTGATGAATCTAACAACGTTGCTCTTCCCCTGGGACTTAAAATGTGATCAGTTTATGGTCCTTGATGTTTGGTTGTGGTAAAGGGGGTGATACGATAGCAGGAAATTGCCAGAGCCACAAACTTTTTATGGGCCATTATCCTCTTTCTCATCTGGTCCACAGGTGCTTTAAAAGAAATGACTGGTTATTTATGTTATTGTATATGCTTTGAATCTCATATATTGGTTATATTTTATGTTGATTTTGTTTATATAAATATATTTAATTTTTAATAAAAATTTTATTTATTTTTAATATTTTTTAATGAATCTATGATTATAAAAATAAAGTTCTTAGGACAAAAATGTAAAAATATTTTGTAAAGAAAATTATAAAGTTATTATAATTATGAAATTACTATTATATTAAAGTATTGTTTCTAAATGTTCTTGATGAATGCTTTATTAAGATTAGATATTAATTAGAGTTGTTGAGAATTGAGATTGATATATATTATGTTCTTTTTTTTATTAAAAAAAAAACAGTTGTTCTCATAAGTTAAGGCATAAAAAACACCTAAAACTAAGATATAGGTGCTTGTTAGATGACATATACGCTGAATTGATCCATATGAAAGTTTCATATGGAGAGATCACTTGTTGTTATGGAAAGGCTCATGTGATGTTTGTGTAAGTGATCCTTAGACATGATATCACTAAGTTATCTTATATAAAGAGTGTTATGTTTTGATTCTGCTACATGTTGTTTTAATCAAGAGTAACAAATGGACATATATTGAGTATAAAATGAATTATATAAAGATATTTAAGTAATTAAGAAATGATTTATCATTCTAAATAAATTAAAATATATATATTTAAAATATTCTTATATAGTATTGATTAGATGGTTTGGCCGAGCTAGCTGCGGTCATTTTTCAAAAAATAGCAGCATGCAAAAATGGTTATGGTTCTTGTAAGAACATGGTAGATTTGGAAGTTGAAATTGCAACGCAAAAGACAAATAGAAGATCGTTAGTGCATGATGCGGCCACTTTGGTAATTAGAAAAGATATATAAACAACATGATTGTGTGTCCTTGCACTACAAAAAAAGGACGAAAGTGATAAAATCCAATACAAAAGGTATAAACAAAAGCATATGCAAATAAAGAAAGGGGCTCCCAGCTTCTTTAGCAAAAGTGCCTATAGAGCTGCCATCGATTGAGTAGGAGCTCGAACACATAGTGCTGGTTGTAATTATCATACACATGGTGGTCTGGAATCAGTTATCCTGCATCATAGAAACAGTCCAAGTTACGCATAGAAAAGCATCATCTAAAATCGAAAGGCCAAATATCTGAAGGCATAGATATATTTATGAAAGGTATATTTGTGCTGGAAACATAACATCTGAAGCATGAACATTGCATTAAGTGGGAGGTATTTGTTTTAGACGCAGATCATGTTATATTGGCAATGACAAAATGTCTTCACCCAAAATTTGATGGAAAGGAAAAAACTGATGTATAATAAGCTGCCTAAACGATGTTGTTTGTAAATTAATCTGTTGAGAAAGTAAATGTAAGCATACTGTGAGGTGTTAAAGAAGCGCCATACAGCCTTTTACAGGAAATGAAATCAGAGAAGCTGATTATTGGAAGAAGAATAACTGAAAAAGTTCAGATTAAGCTGCATAAAGCTGAAGAAAGAAAGCATTTTTTGAAGGGAAAAAAATGGGTGAAATACATGATCAAAACAAAGAAATTATGAGAGAAAAATTCTTCTTTTTGCTTTTATAATAAAGAAAAATGCTAATATTGACGGCATTAAAATATAAAGATTTAAGATTTCCAAGTCTTTAAAATCATGACAATCTTGGAACAATAAATGGCAAGAAAGTGGGCAACTTTATACATGGGCATAGTTAAAAGATGAAGAAGATAATAAAGGGATGGGAAGTTGTGGCAGTGCAAAGGGAGCTTGAAGAAGAAAGACACCTTTGTAGTAGAACGCAAAACAGCATGCATTTGTGAACAAAGCTTAGATAAACCTAAATAAATCATGTGGCAGCACAAAGAAAGGAAGCATGGGATTGTAGAGAGTTTTGACAGAGGCTGGGGAGTCTGTGCCTGTATTTATTCATGTTTTATATGAACTTTTCTAAGAACAAATATCAATTGTTTTTTTGTCAGCAATAAAAATTGAAGTGCTTTATTATTTTCATTCCGAAGACCCAGCAAATTTTCTGGGTAGCTTTGGGTGATAAAGCCAGGCTAAACGCAACAGGAATTTTAAATATAGAAAGTTATCACGACTGTCTTTCCCATAATGAGTAAGCTGTCAATGTGGCCATTATTCTTGGTAAGAAGTTAAGAACTCATTCATTGTCATGTTCATTTTAAGAATCATGGTTTAATGTTTAGCAAGCAATCAGTGGTAGAGTTTTTATATTATTTTCTAAAATTTATTATTCTCATATTTTTCCTAGGTGCTTGAAGATGATGATTTCATGATTTTTTTTATTTTTTAGTTGAAACTTGCTTGCTTTCACGATGATGATAAGTTTTTGCTTTGAAAACAATGCTTCTCATTAAAATACATGTTTTTGTTAAAATAAAAGGAAATGCATGAATAAAAAAATTGGGTTTTTGAACAGTGTTCCGTTTTTAAGATAGCTATAAATAGATTTTGGAGACTTGCCATAAACGAACCCTTCTTTTATCGTTTCCGAATTCCCACTCTCCCCTCCTCTGACTGCTAAGCTCAAAACAAACACCTCCATGGCGATTTAGCAAGTCAGCCGTCTCCATTTCTTAAACTCCTAAACTACCCCTCCGCCATTTCCATGGCGAAATCGGATAATTCGAAATCGAAACTCCCTCCTTACGTCGATTCCTCTGCCAATTTCCAACTTTCCAACGACCCCAATTCGTACTCGCTCGAGAAATTTAGACTCTACGAGACTAGACAAGTAACAAAATTGAATCATTCTTTTATCTCTTTTGATTTGAAATTTTTGCTTGGATTTTGGAATTTGAAGATTAAATTAGAAAACGGTAGAATTTTTTAGATTTTTAGTATTTAGGGTTTCGTGTAATGGCGGTTTCAATTGATTTGAATTGATTGATGGTTGATATTTAAACTTCTTGAATCTTTAGTTTAATTAAGAATTTCATTGTTTTCGGAAGAAATTAAAACATAACTAATAAAAATATTCTTGATTCCTCTTAATCAGAGACTTTATCTAGTCGGGAGTGACAGGAAGAGGAAATTGTTTCGGGTATTGAAGATTGATCGATCAGAGCCGTCTGATCTCAATATTAGTGAAGATCTAGTTGTTTATTCTCCACAAGAAATAAACAACTTGCTTCAGCGAATAGCTGAAGGGAATCGTGCCACTGGGGGGCTAAACTTTGTAGTGAAGGCTTATGGGATTGCAGGTTAGTGTTGGTTGACCAATTCTTGTTTGTGTATTTTTATGTTTTTGATGCGTGGACTTCTTTGTGACAGTGGTTTTACTTGTTTTGTTCTTTTGGTGTTTTTTTTAAGGTTGCATTAAGTTTCTGGAGTCTTATTATTTGATTCTAGTAACAAAGCGTCGGCAAATAGGATTTATTTGTGGTCATGTGATATATGGCATAGACGAGAGCCAATTGATTACCATTCCGCATGTATCAGTTCAAACTGATTTGGCTCATTCTAAAGCTGAGATAAGGTATTTAATTTCCTTTGCATGCTCCTGATTGATTGCTTTGTGCCCCCAGCCCTGCCCCTATCTCGCTTTATGTGGGGTTGCATACAATTTTATCGTTTTGCTGATACGCACTGCTGTCTACTTGTGCCTTTTCATTTCTTCATCTAGAATTAAAGGCTTCATGATTTCTGGAAATTAACATCAGAAACACACTCACACACGCATTCTCTTCTTGATTTGTCCTTCTCTGTCCGTTCTCTATATTATGACAATATGGTTATTCACTTACTCCACCCCATCCGCCCATTTGTTTGTGTGTGTGTTATGTGGTAATTATCACCCCTTATTTGCAGCTTCTCCTGCCTACTTCACCAGAAAGGTAAAACAGTTTTTATGGAAATAAATTCTTATTTCACATTCACGCTTCAGATGATATCAGTGACTAATGATAAAACCAGCTTTACTGGTGGCTTTTTACATGATTGCAGAATTTTTAAGCTCATAGACAACATTATGTGGGAAATTTGTTGGGCATTGTTGCCATTATCATTAAGAAAAGATGCCTTTTGGCATGACTCAAAAAATCAATTTCTAGCTTGAAATGAAGAACTTATTAGGCATGTATTTTAAAATTACAAAAAAAAATAATATTATAGAAGCTTTTTAGACTCTTTGTCCAATTCAATATGGGAAGTGCTAATTTAATGTGAAATCTGAGAGAATCTTATAAGGACAATTTGTCCAAATCAGTAGTGGAAAGTGCTAGTTTGTATTACTTTATACTGCTTAGTACATAGAGTCCCTTTCTCTAGCCTCTCCTCCCGTAGCATCAATCTTTAATGTTTCTTATGAATGAAAAATGGTTCCTGTTTTCTTAATCCTAACGAGCAAGCATCGTGTTTATGGCTGGAAAAGTGAGAGATCATGTAGTAAAATACTTGTTTAGAGGAATAAAATAGCCTTGAAATTGCCGAAGATATTTCTAACCTTGTAAGTGGGAAATGTACAAGAGGATCCCTAATCAAGAATAATCAATTTGCAATTCTCAAAGCACTTAATAACATTCAAGAAGGAAAAGAAGTGACTAGGAGAACAAGAAATCCCCTGAAAGAAAACACAAACATGCATTCCATTTCCTTATTTATTACTATCTAGTGAATACAGAGCACAAATGATGTGCGGACTTTGTAGTTATATCTTTCTTGTTTCATTTTAAATTATTTCTTCTTTTATCAAAAGGGAAAAAAATCTATAGTTGAGAGAATATTGACATGCATATCATTTTAAATTATTTGTTTGATTGAGAGCAGTGCTTTTGGGCTTCTATATGTATGTATGCATGGATGCATGTATATATGTTAAAACAGCATAAAATATGAATGTTCTTAGAGATGGAAATAAAGAGGATGAAGAATTTTATTGAAAGGAAAAGGAAGGGCAAAAGAGTAAACACAATCTACTTCAAGAGCATAAAACCTGTTTTTCATTATATATTTTTGAAGCTTTGAGGTATTTCCTTTCAGTCTTATCTAGTACTGTTAGATTTCTTTCATCCCTTGTCTAGCATGAGTCTGATTTTTAGTTTCTGAATAGTTCTTCTATCTATTGCCTCAAATGCAGGTACAAAAAGCTATTATCTAGTGTAGATTTGACTAAAGATTTTTTCTTTAGCTATACATATCCTGTGATGCAAAGCTTGCAAAAGAATGTGATATCAAATGGTGAAGATAGGATGCCATATGATAACATATTTGTGTGGAATGCATATCTAACACAAGCTATTCGGTCTAGATGTGGTAATACTATGTGGACAATAGCATTAGTGCATGGAAATTTTAAGCAGGTATGCAATTCTTTTTATATGTTGCATCTCTAATTAATCTGTCAATGATCATGTGTCATGCTAAATAATTTACACAAATTTTATGCATCAATATATCCTTGTTGTAATCCTGCAGATGCTTTTTTGAGATAATTTATTTTTTAACATGCTATTGCTCTATTTTTGTGTTTTCTTTTAAGTTGTACTTCTTTCTACCATGCACACAACAGTATTATATGCTTGTCAATTAATTTGGTTTGATATTCTGTATTTCAAGAAAATTTTTTACCATGATTCAAAACCAATTTCAGATGTTATGTAATTCTTTCTGGCTAAAATTGGAAGCATCACTATTACTTAATAGAAAGGGGTAAATTTTAGAAGATTTGGAGATGCTTGGAATATAATTTGTGAAGAACTGTAGCACAAATGACAAATATGCACACATCTTTACCATATTCTTGCTGATTATTTGTTTGATATCCACTATATTAAGAAACAATATGGCCATGGTTCAAATATAATTTTAGATGTAATGTAGTTTGTGCTAGGCAAGCATTACTAGTACTTAATGGAAATGGAGTATGAATTTGGGTAAATTTTGGAAGATTTGGAGAATGCTTGGGACATACTTTTTGAAGAACTCTAGCCCAAATGACAAATTTTATAATTTGTTTCTTAATAACAACTTCATTTCTGTGGTTGAATCTGAGTTATCAGGTCTGCTATATCCCTTGCTGCTTTACCTCATATGATTTTGATTTTTGGAAGTAGGACACATATCTTGATAATTTGGGTTTTGTTTCTAAATACATAGTTATTTTATAGAAATACATTCATCCAACGTGATTTCTTGATAATAGCTTATGAATTTATTGTTGTTGAGTGTAATGCGTATTAAGCAATTCAACCAATTCTACTATACTTAATCATGGCAGATCAGGTTGTCAATCTTTGGGAGAGGCTTCAGTGTTTCACTGGTTTCCAGACGCTCTCGACATTTTGCCGGTCCCCGGTATGTTTTGGTTTGAAAAAGTTTGTCTATGTGTAAGGCTCAGTTGCATCTTGAAGTCTCATGTTTTACTAGCATAATAAATGGGTTTATGTCACTGGATTCTGCCCATAGGCTTCCAAGCTTTTATTGTGACTTTCTCTCTCTCTCTCTCTCACACACTCACAAGTCCATGCGTGTGGGAAGTAGACAATATATATGTTTGTCTGTGTGTGTATTGTTCTTATGTTAAAATTTCAACATCTTGACGATCTATTTGGATTGAACATAAAATAATCATGGGGGATCTGACTGCTGAAATTTAAAAGCCAGGAATTAAACTGACAGTGGTCCCAAAATTAGAGGATCCTGTTGTAATTTTATTGAGAGCATATTCAGAGAGATCCCAACGAGTTGGGGATTGAGGCTTAGTTTCTATTGTTGTTGGTGTACATTTAGAGATACGTATGTTGATAATTTACTGGTTCATAAGTTTACAATGAGCTAAGTTGGGGAAAGTACCTAATTACCAATAAGAAGCTGCCTTCGGATTGTGTTGAAGTTGATTTTGATGTGGTCATTTTAGGAGATTAGATGTGACAGAGTGAAGGCTAATGGTCTTTTTTTCCTTTGATATTAGGGATTGAAATTGCTTGTTTGGGTCTTGACTGAAAATGATTGGTTGGGTAGCGCTTCTCTCTCTCTCTCTCTCTCTCTCTAAGACAATTCCTTGGTTAGTCATGCCTCCACCTCTCAAATAAATAAATGGCGAAATTCTTCACAAGACAGATGGGAACTGCAGCTAACAAGTGTGACAAGTTGACATCTCCCCCACAAATGCGTGTAATGTTTATTTTGTGCATGCAAACCACTCTATCTTGATAATCCTAGATTGATTGATCTCTCTCTCTTTTTTTCATCTTAATTTCAGTACAAACCACTCTTAAACCACTAATTATGTTAAGTATCATTGATGGAACCTAGGGAATGGCTGAGGATAATAATTGCAAGTTATGTATTCTATTATTTATCTATTTTTGAGGATGTATATGCTCCAGAAAATAACTAAGTCTCACATCATTTAAAAACAAATCTAAAAGAAGTTACCTCTATAATAAAATGGCTGAGCCCTCCCTTTCAACAGACACATGGGCAGAGGAATTAAAAAACCACAAGTGTAATTGTCTTGACAATTTTGTTTGGCTGCCACCCTTAGTAGTTCCTGGTGAACCTGTTAAATTGGTCGCCTTTATTAGTTCATGGTCAACCTTTTAAAATTGGTCTGGGTTGGTCAGGTTGGCAGTCCAAACACCTGGCTCAGCCAGTATTTGACTGGGTTTGTCTAAGGGTTTCTCTCATAGATGAACTTTAATTAAAGCCTGTTCATGGGAATTCTGGTTGAGCTGATTTGATTCTTACAACTTTTCTTCATTTGCCTTCTTATGTTTTAAGTGTAGAGATTGAATAATGAGACTCATATCCGTATTATAATCTACATATTGTGGTCTGTGTTAATGTAGTCATCTGCCATTACATTGTGATGGGTATTATTTGAATGATTGTGATGGCCTGTGGGAAACCAGAGCTTTTCATTTGTTTTGTGTCCTCATTTTCTTTGAAGTTATATCTACTTATTTCAGAGGAGTGTGCTGAAACACTGTAAAATCTATTTTTAAATTTAAGACAAACCTTTTGTAATAACTTTATGTTAATTGAGTGCAGTTACTTGAAAAGAGGGGTTAATGATATGGGAAGAGTTGCAAATGATGTTGAAACTGAGCAAATTGTCCTTGATGAAGATGCTGGATGTTGCAATGGGAAAATGAGTTCTGTTGTGCAGATGCGTGGTTCGATTCCCCTTTTCTGGTCACAAGAAGCTTCACAATTAAGTCCTAAACCTGATATAATCTGTAAGGCCATTGATTCAACACATTTGATTAGTTTATTGTTGGGTCTTGCAGTGATGTAGATCAATTAGCATTTATCTTCATATAAAGAAGACTTCTGATATTTATTTCCCTATCTATATCAGTGCAAAAGTATGATCCTACCTACCAGGCGACGAAATTGCATTTTGAAGACTTGGTGAAGAGATACGGCAGTCCCATAATAGTGCTTAATTTGATAAAGGTTGTTTTCAAATTCATTTTTGTGCTTAATATATTCAAGGCTTTTTTAGAGCCTGTTAACAGGTTGTTGTATAGATCTTGCATTATCTTACTTTATGCAATCGAATAATTATTGCACTTGATTTAATCTACAAAGGAATGCATGGGATTAGAGTTCGTTTTCTTGTTTTTATAATATTTAGTTGCCCCTGGCAGTTTCTTTTGTATAAGTGTGCGTGTTTTTATAGTATTTCTGATTGTTCTTTACAGGACTTTAAAGAAATGCAGCTTTATCAACTAGAATGTCATTAAATGGCTGTCTTGCATTTTCTTCATGTTTTATCTATACCAACAAGGGCATTAATAAATGGTGACCCAAGTTTGTTATTTCATTCCTGAAATGGAAATATATATTAAAATGGTGAGTGCTTATTTCCACACTTGATTATATATCAAAATTAGCAAAAGCTTATTGATTTAAGCGTTAATATTTCAGAGGAGAATGCAATGATGTGTCTGTTTAAATAATCCTTTTAAAATATATTGTCTTTCCATCATACTTCTCTCACTCTTGGATAAAGCAGATGAACGTGGCATGTCCTTGTTAACTGGCTCTCACTTTCTCCCTAGGAAGTGTCAGTTTATGGAGGATCTTGAAGTTATGGAAACCATTTCCAGATCTGTTGTAGTTTCTGGGATAATTATGAATTATAGTAAGCCTTATCAAAATTAATATTCAGCTTTCACACATGGACAAATTTATTTATCAGTGACATTCTCTTGTTTAATCTTTCAGTGCTTTATCTAATTTTAGAAGTTTTCTTCTATCAAACATGCTTACCACATATTGGAAGTCTTTTCTAATGTTTATGTCATCCTGAATTCATTTAAATGCTCAAATGCAGACTGTTGAAAAAAGGCCTAGAGAAATGATGCTAAGGCGTGAGTTTGCCAGTGCAGCTGGGTATCTGAACACAATTCTCCCGGAAGAAAAACAACTTCAGTTTATCCATTGGGACTTTCACAAGTTTGCGAAGAGGTAGACATCTGTTTCTTTTCACATCAACAGCTATTTTATAATTAATAACCACCTTGAACTGATTTTTTTTTATTGCTGTTTCCAAAGCAAGTCTGCCAATGTTTTGGCTGTTTTAGGTGCTGTGGCAAGTCAAGCACTTGATTTGACTGGTTTTTACTATAGTGGTAAACCTCACACAGTTAAGAGGAGAGCCGACCACCTTAGTCGAACAAGCACCGGAAGGTATTCCAGTTTCTTTAGTTGAATTTATTTAATTACTTAAAACTTTCACGTTACTTTATGATTAGGACTCTTCATGTAACCTTCAATCCTAGATCTCCTGGGTATAAAGTTTGCCAATGCTTGATATTCCTTTTTGTTGAGATTCTGGGTCATCCATCTTTCCCCTTTTATTTTGGTTTTTGAAAAGTTTTCGCAGACCTTGGCTTATGAAGGATTAGTAGGAATTTGTTGCCCAAAAAAAGACAAAAAAACAAGAAACATTCAAGGTGGGATAAGCCATGTTGCGGATAAGTAATTGAAGGTCATTAAACTTCACGATTAGTGCACAATATGAAGATTTTGAAGCAGCTTTATCATTATAATGTCATACTTTAAGATCATGTACTGTGGTGGATTGTGGGATTTTCATTATTTATAATCATTACAAACAATGGCCGTTAAAATATATGTCCATTACATTTGTAAAAAAAAAGTACTATAATCAATTATAAGCATGGTAACCTTGGACATTAAGAAGCCTTGAAAGTAGAAAGCTTTCTTTTTGTGCTTGTAAGTTCTGCAATCCAGTGACGTCTTCTTCCCATTTTGTAATTTAGTCTCTCTGTTGCAGAAAAGCATAAAGCTTGGCCATCTTTTTTCTGTCAAGGCTGTTTGCCTTGACAGAAATGAAAATAGGTAGACTGGATTTTGTATTTAGTTGATTTTATTCTCTACAGGGATGCTTCTCTTAGACATCTAAGAGCTAGTTCAGGAGATCTTGCAAGGATTGGAAGTAATAATGAAAATCTAAATTCTATGACTAATCGGGATAGAGAGAGTGATTCTAGTCAACTGAAAAAACAAGACAAGGTTGGTGCTGAAGGACCAAGTTTTCAAAGTGGAGTTCTACGTACCAACTGCATTGACTGCTTGGATCGTACAAATGTTGCCCAGTATGCTTATGGTCTAGCAGCTTTTGGACGCCAACTTCTTGCAATGGGTCTGACGGACATGCCCAAAGTTGATCCTGATAGTACCATTGCTGCTGCTCTTATGGATATGTATCAAAGTATGGGGGATGCTCTTGCCCAGCAATATGGTGGCTCTGCTGCTCATAACACTGTATGTTTTCTCTTGAATAACTTAGTTTTTTTATGATTTAATTTTCTCATAACTGCGGTCATCATATCAAAACCTGATCTTTTGTTTTAGGTGTTCCCTGAGAGGCAGGGAAAGTGGAAAGCTACAACTCAATCCAGGGAGTTTATTAAGTCTATCAAGCGATACTACAGCAATACATACACCGATGGTGAAAAGCAAGATGCAATAAATCTGTAATAGATCTTTCCATCATGCTTTCTACTTGATTTGAGTGCATGGTTACTTTCTTTATAGCTAAGCAAACAAGGTGAATTTTCAGTGCCTGAGAATATATGCTTTTTAAATATAACGCAATTTTTATTTTCAAGGTGTTATCACTAGTACTTGATTATGGAGACTCTATATGGTAAGTGGGCATGTAAACTTTTGTAAAGATAACAAAAGGTACTTCATTATGGTTTTTATTGCTCAAACACACTTAATTTTTTTATTTTTTTTTTATTGTTGAGTAATTAGTGTTTTGCCTGCAAATATGAATCATATTCTATTTGAAATGTTTCCTCTTTGGAATAGCTTCTCTTCTTAATACTTGTTATTTTGTAGTTGTGGACTCTTGTTTTAATAAGTTAAATACTTCATACGTGGGGATAAGAGAAATAAATCTAACACATTAAAGCGAAAAAATTGACTGAATTCTTGGAATACGAAAACCACTAATAGGTTGTTACATTTAACCAAAAATCTAACACAAAAAGCAAGATCTATATTCCATGTTTTATTAGCGAAGTAATACTTTGATATTGGTTATATTTGTATATGATCAAAAAATATTTTGCTCAGATTTTTTGTGATTAATACTATTTTGTCGTGCATTATACATGCACAATAGCTTTCTTTCCTTAAGTGTGTTCTCAAATTACAATGTCTGCTGCTTTCCAGATTTCTTGGTTACTTCCAACCACAGGAAGGGAAATCTCCTCTTTGGGAGTTGGATTCAGACTACTATCTTCATGTCTATGGGAATGCAATAGGAGAAGTAGATTCCCCCTTTCCAGATAATTGGTAAATTAAAAAAATCAGTGTTGGTTTTGTTCAAATTCAGCACATATATGCATACTCAACCAGAAGGCTCTATTTTATCAACTTCTGATTATTTTACTGCATCTTTCTTTTGCAGCAATTCAGAAACCAATGCTAAGCCTGTAGGAGTTGGAATAACTCTTGCCCCTATTCCAGCTTGCAGGGAGGACTTTTCAAGAATGAAGTTGACATCATTTGATAAATTGATTGACCGGACATGTAGTGCTATAAAGAATGTAAGACTTTGTAGAGAACCTGATCACAGACCAGGTGGCAGTACAGGAAATTCAGGTGTGGCTCCTGATGCAGTGTAAGTTTTCCCTTAACTGGAGCTGTAACTTACAGCCTGATTATGTCATTTTTCTCTCAGCTGCGTGCATTTGTGGGCACACATCTGCTCTTGCCCTGATGTGCACACATTTTTTGTGCTTGGTTCAGCTTTCTAAAATCATCAGTTGTCAGTGTTTCTGATGCTTCAAACTATCCAGGATGTTCTGTGCCTCACATTACAGTTACAAATTTGATGTATTTCCTTATGGCAGCACTGTCTATACTGCATTAGACAGGAATCTTTCTGCTTGTTTCCCTTAGCCCTTTTAGAGTAGTGAAAACATGGCTGTTTGCATTTCCTTCATGGTTTATTGGTTTGTTTTCTCCTGTCTACCCCTTGGCAGGTTTGGTACTGGGACATAAAATGATTTGAAAATGTGAAGAGAGAAAGGAATATCAGGATTTATTGAGGGATACTGAATTTCAAAAACATACGAAACAAAGAAAGCAAATTGAGGATTTTTCAGTGTTATGCTTAGCTTGGAATTGGAGAAAGTAACAAACTGATGTTGTTTATGCTGATTTAAGTCTTTATCCTTCAGACCCCAAGTGTATTTGCGTTAGAGAAAATTCTAAAAATGGTCTATAGATCATAAAGTTCTTTCATATTTTTGTTCCTAGTTGTAATTTTGATTGGCACTGGCCTCTTGCCTGCTCTAAAATGGGTTGCTTGGGGCATAAAGTCTGGAAGATGTAGTACTCGTTATCTTTTGCAAATGCTATCTATATTCACTGAACATGTGTTTTTTGCAGTGAAATACAGCTCAAAACCCCAAATTGGCTTTTTGGCCAGAAAAAGTATGAAGAGAGTGGAAGTGCCTCCAAGGCTGTTAAAAGTGAAATTGAAAATGGAGTTTCTTGTAAAGAGATTGATGTTGATGGTTATTCGGAATTAAATTTGCTTTCTTCTGTTGATGATAACAATGAAGAGGATATCTTCCGAAGGTACATTTTATATATTGTCTCCCCATTTCTCAGAGAGAACACCTTGCTCGTGACCTTATTTCCTGCAATGCAATGCTTCCCAAGTTGGCTTGATATGAGTCAAAGTTTAGCTCTATTAATGGCTTATGATTGAAGCAAGAGTCTAAACACCTGCATAAATTTTTTAATAATGTTCCTTGATTAAGAATGTTAATCCATTCAGCAACTATATTCATTGAATAGAAAATGCATGCTAATCGGGAAGCTGCAATTTCTATGATTTGTACCCTCTTTTTGTTTAATTTCCCTTTTGTTTGTGGCAACTCAAGTGTCAAGTTGTTTTTTTTGTTTCTAGGTACCTTGCAATGACCTCAGTTGATGAAGCCAGCGGTTGTTATGGTGGTACCCTAGTACTAGGTGATCCAGATGAAAGCAGTGAGATATATAAACATTATACTGAATTATGCCAGGTAAATTGATTTATAAGCTCTTTGATGAAGCACGCTTGAGAGTACTTGGCAAATAGGACAGGCTAGGCTTTTTTTTTTCACAAGTAGCACCAGTGGAAATTGCAACCTGATGAATATTTATATATCAGAAGGAAAGGGTCTTTATTTTCTAGTGAACTGGACACCTTTTAACGAACAGTATGTGTTAACAGGGGCCAGCTATGGAACCCTTTGAGCATGATCTGGACAAGGAGAAACACTATGCCAATGCTCTACGCATGAGCACAATCGATGTTGTAGATGATTCTGGTGTTGAAGCAGAGATGGAAGCTGCCCGCATGGATTACGAACGCATTGGTGCTGATCTTGGAATTTTACCACTGTCATGCAAGTCCTTCGCCACAGATCCAAGTTGGTTGACAAGATGGATTATTGGGGAAGAGAAGACAGCAACGGCCTAAAGTCTCTGCCTTTGCATGCGTGATATGACTGTTGTGAGCACACAGAAGTTTCTTGTTCTCAGAAAAAAGGTAAATAATTGTTTATACAGAAAAACAAAAAAGAAGCAAAGTATATAGTCGTTTGTTAAAATATGCAAGTGGTAAAAGAATGCTATCTTGATTGGGGCAAGAAACTCATCTTTGTATATGTAGCCTTAACATGTACATTCTCTTGAGAGGAAAATTCAATCGACTGCAAAGTCACTGTTGCGTGTGTCCAATAAAACTCTCCCTTGTCAGTACATATCTCAGAGAATGCATTGCTCTTTCCCTTGTGCAAAATGGCATTTACAAATACTATTAGTCACTCTTAGTGTTTGAATGAAGGTGGACATCATTTCATGCCTGTTATTGCCAGAGAAAACCCATGCCTCCGTTGCCTGACAAGACCACAGAAATTAAGCTTATGAAAGTATAAGGCCCTATAATGATGTGAATCCAGCAAAAACTCAGATGAAGATCTTATTCTGACTCGGAAGACCAGAATCTTAGTTGGGATTTCTTCTCTTTATGTATGCTTTTGATGACATGATAAGTTGGCAATCTTTGTTTTAGTTTGCCGTTCCTATAGACAGTTTTCAGGTGTGCTTGAAATATGTTTAATTAGCACGTGTTGCTCTTGTTCAATGATAAAATGTCAAGTTATAAATCTTCGGATAACTATGGAGCTCAGATCATCCGGGGCACATCAACCTCATCTTGCTATACGAATGAATGGAAGATCTTGGTAATATAACTATAATTTTTGTTTTGGACGTAGAAACATATTATAAATTTCTTTATATATATATATATATAAGCTCTTGATCAGATTTATTCCGTGAGTGTGTTTTGAAAAGATATCAGGGGGGATCAAGGACCGCTTTTGAGGAAGTTGAAGGAGAAGCTCCTGAGTTCGGACCGGTCGGAACCTCTCTTTCGCCCCCATTGTGAGTTTCCAATGATGTTTCAGGGTTAGGACCTGTCAGAACCTTTCTCATTTTAGTAACACAGACTTTCGGTGAAAACATTGTTTCATTTCCTTCCTTTTTGTTTCAAAAGTTTCCTGTTTTTCATTCTATATCATAAAAGACGATCCAGCATTTTCCAAAATCTAATGATCCCTTTCGCAAGACAAGAAAGCCAACTGCTTGCTAAATAAAAACAAAAACACAATGGTGTAAAATCAAATAATAATCCAGCATTGATAGACAGTTGATTCTTCATTGCTTCCCTGGCCTTTATCAGTCCGATTGGTTTCCTTTCTGTGCTTGCTTTTTATTTTTGAATTCCCTCATATATTACTGAAAATTGCAATAATTTAACTGAAAATTTTACTAGATTGCTTTATATATATTATGATAAATTATCTTTATTAATCAAGTCATCTTTATTAGTGCACATATTAAATGATATAGTTTTAAAATGTTAAATGTCTAGATAACTAAACATTTGTTAAAAAAAAATGTTAAATTTATTTTGATTGGCCCACATATAAAAGAAAATAACTAATAAATTATTATGTTGATTAGAGCATGTATAAGGAACAGAAAATCAATGGATCAACCCTATTATTTTTATTTGACAATAACATTTGAATGGTCTGAAAAGTTAGGAAGAGAACAAACCTAAAAAGGCAAGCCTCCTTAACCACAAAGACAACTCCTAAAGCTATCAATTATCCCTATGAAAATATATAGGAAAAAAAAAATTATATATATATAGGCCAAATTGAGTTTTAAGAAACACACATTAAATCTTGCTAAGTTCTATGAATTTTTTTTTTTTAGAGTTTCTAGGTATTTGTTTTTTATTCTAATGCTTCCATGTAGAATATATGAGGTTGTTTTTTAATTGATAATAAAAAAAATATCAAGATTAAACAAATTACTATTACTATTTGATTAAAGAATTATTTTTAAACATAGCTAGGTTATCTATATATTATTTTAAAACTTAAAATTTTATTATATAAATAGATTAGAATTTGCTTTAGTTCTCCCTTATAGGTTGTTGTAGACATAATTTTAAGCACATGAAATTAAAATATGCACACGTGTTAAAATATTTTATTTTATTAAATTATATGACTAAGTATAATCTCTATTTAAAATATTCATACAAAAAAAAAATCATATGATTCTTCCTTGATTTATTTATGAAATCAAACCAACATTTGTGCTTCGTAAAAACACGAATTTATACATGTATTGCATAGCGAGATTTGATGGTTTGAAGAGTACCTTTAATTTGTCTTCAAAGTGTTGTTGAAGAACTTTTATGGGTCGCTTATGTAAGATCCCACATCGGTGGGTTAGGATTTGGTAGCTGACCTTATTAGTAGTGTTGGTTGTTGACTTGTCAGACGTGTTTTGGGATCATGCGTGGCTGCCAAAAACAAATATGTGAGGCTCATAGGCCAAAACGGACAATATCTTACTAGTGGGGTGGGGTGTACAATTTGGTATCAAAGCCCGGCTCACTGGTTGTTCGGTGGTGCCGACGAGGACGTTGAGCTCCTTAAGAAGGGTGGATTGTAATATCCCACATCGACGGGTGAGGACTTGAGGGAGGGCCTTATATAAGCATGCTCACCTTAACTAGTAATACGCAATTTGGGGTCATGCGTGGTTGCCAAGAACAAATCCGTGAGGCTCGTGGGCCAAAGCGAACAATATCTTACTAATGGAATGGGGTGTTACAGTTTGGTATCAGGCCAATGTAACACCCCACCCCACTAGCAAGATATTGTCCGTTTTGGCCCACGTGCCTCGCGAATTTGTTCTTGACAGCCACTAGGGCTGAGCATTTTCGGTTCGGTCCGGTTTTGGACCAAAATAAACAATCAAACCGAAATTTTTTTTAGTTTTTGAACCGAACCGAAAACCGGTTCAAACCGATTAATTTTGGTTCGGTTCGGTTTGGTTTTTTTCCCTTCCAAACCGGTTCAAACCGAAATTATTCCAGTTGCAAACAAAATTTATTCACATTCCCAAAAAAATCCCTACAATTTTTCTCATCATCTCCATTTATTTCTGCTATTGTGTAGCCACAAGTAGTGGGGAGCACAACCCAGAGTAGCCAAGCCCATGACCACTACTTTTCTAACATCAACATTGTACAAGCATGATTACAGATCTCACTGTGTTGTCAAACCAGAGGCCGCAGACTTCTCTTTGTCCAATCATTACCTTTGATAAAGTCCCAGAGCCTATTCTTGCAAACAACCTTTTATCCTAACTGCGCATTTGAAGCTTCTTCTATCAAAGAGCTTGGGCATCTTTCGATGAGTAGGTCCGGAAAGAGAGTAAGCCTGTAACTTTAGGTTGCAGAGAGTAAAGGGAGGAGAGAAAAATCAAAGAGAAAAGATGCAGAGAGAGGGGAGAGATATGCAGAGAGCAAAGGGAGGGGGGTGGGGGGGGCTGAATGTTACTTTAGGGTTAGAAAACGTCATATTTATACTTGTTTTTTTTAAGTGCTGGTTGGTTGAACCGGTTCAGTTCGGTTCAATCGGTTTCAGACTTTAGAAACCGAATCGAACCAGAATTTTTTTGTGATTTTTTAATCGGTTAATTCTGTTTTTTTTCGGTTCCGTTTTTTCGGTTATTTTTTTTCGGTTTTCTCGGTTTAATCGGTTTATCGGTTTTTTTGCTCACCCCTAACAGTCACGCATGGCTTCAAAATGTGTTTTACTAGTCAAGGTGAGCATGCTCATATAAGCCTCTCCAAGCCGTCGAGTTGATCAACGACAAAGACTTTTCAAAGTCAAAGTATACCTACATCTATCTCTGAGATCTAAGAGATCCCACATCGGTGGGTGAGGATTTGGTAGCTAGCCTTATTAGTAGTGCTGGTTGTTGACTTGTCAGACGCGTTTTGGGATCATGCGTGGCTACCAAGAACAAATCTATAATGACGGTAAGGCCCAAAACGGACGATATCTGGCAGGTTGGGCTGGGCTGTGACAACTTAGGCTTAATCTAACATAATTTCATTCTTTGTAGACTTCAAACGTAGATAAACAAGGCTTGAAAGCTTCTTTTCTTAAAAAGCTTATCTTGAAAAATAAAATATTGTTGAAGAATTCTTATGAAATGTTTAAATTTGATCCAATAAAATTTTATTTTTTGTAGATTTTAAATGTGTATAAAAGAGACCTGAGAGTTTTTAAAAGAATTTTGTTACTTGAAAATTTTGTATTTAAAATATTTTTTTTATAGACTTTGTTATTAATGTTACATCTTATTTTAAAAGTCTTGTAGTCCGTAATCCATTAATGGAATGATGAACTTCAATGAAAAATTTTGATCCCCTTTTTCTCTCTTGCTTTGGGAACGATTTCTCCATCTGTTTACAAAGATTTGCATAAATTCTTAACAATCCTTTTAATTTAACTTCTGTATAAGTTCTTTAGAAAAATTGTCAGAATTCCAATGTCCTAAAAGGCCCACCACTTCTAGCAGGAGCATTGTTTGTTTTATTTACCTATTTCTTGATTTTTTTCATAATAAGTTCCAAATGCAAATGGAAATCCGTTTCAGTTTTTCAGTTCTTGACATTAAAAACCGAACCAAACTTAACCAAAACTGGTCGGTTGGAACCGGTTTCGGTTCAGTTTTGGTTTAAATTTTTTTGAAAAAAAAAATTATTTAATTGTTTTTATAGATAAAAACTGAACCAAAAATAATAACTTCTACATGAAACAAAGAGCAAAATAATTTCAAGCAACCTAGCCGACTTTGCTTAAATAAACTAGGAAAAATTATTTTCTTAATGAGGCAAAATCGCACAGGCTTTGCTAAAAAAGCAAGTGGCAATAGCATTAACAAGAACCCTTTGTTCTTTGAAAAATAAACATAGATCATCCATGATGATGTTTTAAAATTCAAAATATATAATTAAAAAATTATTTAGTATTTGAGATAATGGTTAATTAATATATTCAAGTGCTTGAATTTCTTTTTCATAATCTAAGGAATTCCAGGCTTATAGTAAAAGCTTGAATACCTACAAAAATAGTTCCAATAAGGGGACTTAAAAGACACTCCCTGATAATAAAGTCAGTATATTTATGAGAAATGTATTAAATAACTTAAGACAATAAATGATTTTAAAAAGTCTTAAATTCAAGGAATAAATATGTTTGTTTTTGAATCGTAAGTTAATTAATGCTCTGAAATCTATGTATCTTTATCTTAAAAGATAAAAAGTTATGAACCCTTTACCTAGATGGTTCAAAAGGTATTTATACCCCCTAAACCTTGTTGTTTTCAGAGAAGAGAAAGACTAGAAAGTCATTTGCTTTCGGTGATATTAATGAGAGGCAAATATCTCTTATATATATATATATATATATATATATATATATATATATATATATATATATATATATATATATATATATATATTAT
>Ga0307517_10000900_pt1 | contig 50409 bp, 76 predicted proteins | sample 23_EM_MG_FD_194515 | JGI IMG/M metagenome (GOLD analysis project Ga0307517, IMG submission 194515) | Populus trichocarpa ectomycorrhiza microbial communities from riparian zone in the Pacific Northwest, United States - 23_EM | ecosystem: Host-associated > Plants > Roots > Unclassified | place... | reverse complement strand
CTACGAGTTGAAACTTAATTGCTATACAATGCTGCGGTGTCTGTGGACGCTACATTTGGCAAGCTTGATCGTTTCGGCCATATTGATCCGGAGGCTCGGCGGCAATTCCTTGCATTCCGTCCACCAATCTCCCTTTTAAAAGCTCACAACTCATCAACATTCTCTTTTTTCTGTAAAAACCACCACAAACCACAAAGCAGTAATGACAGCATATTACCCCTCTCAAGCTGGTTATCCCGTCTCGCAACCTGTTATGCAGATGGGCCAACCATACGGTATGCCAGCAAGCTACGGTTATCCTGGTGGTGCGATGTACGTCCCTTCTCATGCTACTTCTCATCATAATCGCCGCCGATACCGACACTCTTATCCTTCTTATGGCTATGGTGGATACAGTGGACCTACAGTTGTATCAGCTCTTCCCGCAACAGTCGCTGCGCCAATGGTGATGGTATGTTGTTTTTGTGTTGTTTTTCTTAATATCAAAATATTGGTGTAGCATCCGTCGTACGGTGGTTATGGCTATGGCCAAGGCTACGTCGCTGGCTATGATCCATACTCGTGGGGCAATCGTTTTCGACGATTTCTCGGGTTAGCCCCGACCTCTAATGTGCGATATCAACGCGACCGATCGACGTGGGGTTTCATGGGATTTTCCAGGCGGCAACGTTACGTAGATGGACGGAACCCCCACCAAGAAGTCGATCGTGACGGGAACATTGTCATCAGAGTCGCTCGTTGAAGAATCCTCACCATCTTCGAGTTCTGCATGCTTTGTCAGTACTCTTCCTATCCAGCCAATCACGTTCGCGCGAAACATGTGGTAGATTCCTATCCAACCACTCGGCCTCACGTTTGTATATGATGTCCATTCTTAATTGTACTTGTCACTTTTCATATCATTGCGCTTTGTAAAGCTAGTCAATCCAGTTGATACCTGTCGCAGTTCTGTGTAAAATTATATTTGTTTCGAGTATCAAAAATGAAATACAAAGGTAGTACAGTACTAACTAGCTGAGTATAGTTAACAAGTGAATAAGAAAAAGCGTATATCTTTCAGTCTTCGTCCAGATTGTTGAGGTAACGCTTCGCAGTTTGCGCAAGCTTCTCGGCTTCGGCCCAAAATTGAATTTGTTGCTGAATGGTCCCCACAATTTTGATGGCTTCAGTTCGAGTTCTGAGTTGTTGCGGGTTGTCGCGGGCACCTTCCCAGAGGACTGCCATGCTAACTTCGACCTGAAATAAACATTTACCAACGGATTACCAAGTAGGGAACAGCAGGGCCAACCTTTTCAGCAAGTTTGCCCATTGCTTCGTCCAAAGTTTCTCCAATGGCATCAGCCGCCTTCGTCAATCGTTCCAACACGACATCGGCTCCATCACCGAATATAGTGTCCTTGCAGTCATCCACAAATCCTCGGAAGTATGTCTGTGGTACCCACATTAAATGACACGTATTAATCCCACAAATGAAAGATAACGAACCTTCTGGCGAGCTACACTACCAGTTCCACGTTCTTCCATAGCGGTGTCATAGCCTTCAATCAGTTGTTCCTGGACATGAGGTGCCAGGCATCTGGAGACCTCCTTCTGCTGTTGGTTCATAGTCTCTTTGACCAGGTCCACGGTCTTTTCAAGTGCTACGCGTGCTTCCTCCACACACGTTTCACCTTGCAACCTAGCACGGTCCTTGAGGCCATGCGCAGCAGACTCTTCAACATCTTTCACAAGTTCATTAATCGTGTCGATGGTGGCCTTTTTGAATGGGCCAAAAAGGTCAGATTCGAATACTCTACTCCATGAATGCGCGATGTTCCGAGTGAAAGGATTGATCAACTCGACATTGAGGTCACGACGGAAAGCCCCATGACGACGAAGAGCTGAAAGACACCTCCCGTTAGTTCGTGGAGTAAATAATGGAAGGCGAGTAACATACTGGCTCGATAAGTAGCCCAATGCATTGAGCTTGTGAATTCGTCGAGGGTCGAAAGCGCGGCATCTGAAGCCTATCGACAATACTTCTGGCAGAGGAACAGGAATAAATGAGTAACTTACATTTTCAGCACCGACCCGGCATTTTTCCTCCAGGCCATCCTTGAAATCTTGCTGGAGATCTTGCACACATTGATCCACCAATTTGGCAAATTCCTGTTGCGCAATTATAATTAAACTAAGCATTTGCGTGATGAATGCAGAACTAACCGTGCATAACCTGTGAGTAACCCCACTAAGACCGTCAGGGTCCATCTTCGTTGCTGGTTTATTCATGGTGAGAAGTCCGGCACCAAGACCACCACCAAGTCCTCCCAAAATCGCAGCCAATGGGTCATCTTCGTCAGCGCCATATCGTGTAGGTTCGTTCAGACCACGCGACTCCCACTTCTCTCGAAGAGACTCGCGATCTACGGCGGTGATTTCGCCAATTCCGTTTACGTAAGTGTGAATAGATTGCGCGAATGTCTTCAAGTGGGCAAAGAATGTCCTTGCAGCACGTTCTCGGGAAGCAATTGTAAGTTGGTGGCACCACTTCTGCAAGTCAGGAATGCCTGTGTCCTGCACACTGGAGAAACATGATGGTTCACCGTCTCCTTTGACTTGGCCTGAGGGAGGTGTTGCGTGAGCTTAAGCTGGCATCACCAGAGTATTTTCTAACCTTTTAGCCTAACATAGTCTCGACTAGAACAAGGGAAGACAGGAAGGTTAATTGCATCGTAATCTGCGGCGGGTTCAATATAAATGTATGCAAATTTATGAAGCAAACTCTTACCGCGAAGATTGCGAGTAGGGTCGAAGTTTTCGGGATCCCGCTCTTCGGCAGCAGAATCTGCAAAGATATTAATAAATTACAAGTGGGCTCAATTAAGACTCACCGTCGAGGTCCTTTAAACCAGTACGGAAGTCTTCTTTGAGTACATCACGCGAAAACTTGCGATCATGGTTAGTTGAAAGAAAGGGCAACAATTCGTCAGGCACACCTCCGAACGCTTCAAGGAACAGAAGGCATTTTTCTCTTTTTGCACCTTGATCAATGCCTTTTCAAGCGATGACAGAGCATCACCAGCCTCCTTCTTACGAAGGCGAGCATCATTGCTCCTTTCACGAGCCGCTTTGATGGCCTCCTTACACTCCTTAACTTTTTCCTTTAGTAATTCCTCTGTGACTTCTTCCATCTCTTCATCTTGATCCCTAGCTTCAACATCCGTGTCCGATTTGACGTTCTCAGAGTTCGACTCGGAATCGCTGCCGCTTTCACTTTCGCTTTCTTCATCATTGTCGTCGGAGGAGTCATCGTCGATCAGATCGTCCTCGTCGTCCGAGACGATGCGTGCGCGTTTTGGTGAACCCCCTTTACCAGCCCATTTGTTTTTCCTCTTCTTGCCGTTCATCGGCTGGGCGACAGCGGGTGTGAATGTCTCACCATTCTGCAAAGCTTCAAGATGCGCTCCATGGCCTCTTTGCTGCTTTCGAATACCGTCGAGCTCTTCCTGTATCGCTGTGTCGGATTCGTAAATGAAAGCAGTAAAAAAAGTCTCCATGCAGTACCTTTCACCACCTTTTCTGCATTACTCTTCCTCTTTTTGCAGTCTGAAATATCATGCCTCAACGTTATCACCCTATCTTCAATTTCTTCCAACACGGGATCATCTTCTAGGCGGAGGGCCCGAATCACTTCGGAGCATGATATATCGTCACACTTGCTCGCTAGAGCGGGGGGTTACTCCAATGCACAAATTCAGTTGACAATCGTGACAAACCAATGAAGGTGATAGCATGGTCATCATAACTTAATCTAAGGTTAGAGACGATATTTTATTTAAACAAAATCACGCACTTTCCATCTAATTGTAAACCAAATCAAGTTCAGATGAGCTTCAAATCAGGTGGTTACAACACGTACCCACTAGAATACTGTCAGAGTCAGACAAGCAGAAGAAATATCGACTTACTCATCAGTTGCATTTTGAAAGCGTCGCCGAGAAGATCTACAGAACGAAAGTTAACACCTGGATATAGCAATAAGTGCAACTGTACCTCTTGCCGTCTTGTCGTCTACAGCCCGTGTGATTGGAGCAAGGATCCAGATGCAGTTACACTTTTTCATGTAGTCCTTAGCAATATTATTTCTTGCCGCGTTCGCATCAGCAACACCTATGATAAATGGTGAGTATATCAAATTTTCCATGACATGGCCTCAATATACCTGGCAAATCGACCAAAACGGCACCAGTTGCCAAAGCTTCTGCATTACAGAGAACATTAACTTGACGAATAAGAGGCCACAACGCCGGTACATCCGGATCAGTGTCTTTCGACTTGCTGGAGCTCCCAGTGCCCCTGCTTGCCAAGCCAGCCGCGCCACGAACTTTGTCCATTAAACTTGGCTGTTTGGATTTTTCGTTATTTTTCTTGTCCTTGTCCTTGTCTTTTTTGCCCCGCTTTTGGTCTTTAGAATCAATGTATTTAGCAATTTCTTTGGCGAAAGCTTTCGAATCCTTGGCAGATATGGTTTTGTTAACACCAAGAATGCGGCTGATATCTAAAGTGGGGACAAATATAACCAACCCCCGAAAAAGTAGTGTGATTCGACCTACTGGCATCATAGTTTATAATTTCATTGACCGACATCTTCACGAGAGCCTCTTGTGTGATTTTGGGGTAGACGGCGTGAACCTGATTCAATGTCACTTGACAAGTTTACAATATAGAATCTAGTATTGACCTTTTGCCAAGCAACACCCGCATCACTTTTAAGGTCGGTGACGCGTTTAACGTTGCCATCTTCGTCAACAATGTCGTGCAGAAGGACGGTGAGTTCCTGCCTCCATTCATTTTCGGACAGGAACGAAATATCGGCATCGATGGTCGACTTCTTGTGATACGAGATTTCGGTAACGACAGCCGTGCACGCTAGTGAGCTTGAGTAAACGATTAGTAGTCCATATGGAAAGTCATACCGCGCATTCCGCTTGTCGGGACAATATTATCTGCAGAAGATTCAGAAGGAGTTATTTGGTAAGTAATCAGACGACCTACCATCAAGTACTGCATTCAAAATGGACGATTTGCCTGCACCAGTTGCTGAATCGAAAGTCACCAAAAGTTTGAAAACTTGATATAAAATATTTTTTTACCTCCACAAACGGCTATCAAAGTCTTCGGTGCACACTCCCCTTCCAAACTAACGAAGTTAAGTATGAAAGTATCTGTTCACCAAAGGAGATCCTTACTTTGCTATCTCGCGGTCCCACACTTCCCGTCGAAGTTTACTTCCAAGTTCCAGTTTTTTGAGGTTTTCCTTGACGGTCTTGACCATTCCCAGTCCCTCCTTGAAGGAATCCTCTGGTGTATACGTAATATCATCGGAACTATTGTAAGCGGTAAAGTAGGCCTGCTTGACATTCGCTGGCTGTTCTTGAGGATTGCGAATTCTCTGTTGCGCGTCTTCTTCAGACTTCGGCAATACCCCTGACGCAGAACCTGTTCGGCTCAAAAGACCGGTGGAAATATCACCCTGTACATAGGATGGTATAGGCAAACCACGGTCCAAGAACTAAATGAAAGCCTTAGAAGTCACTTAGGAAAGGTGGAATATGTGACTCACCACTCGTGCATCGTCCGTCGGCTCCCCCTTAACAGGTCTTGAGCTCTCTGCAGCGTAGGAGAAACTTGGTAAAGTAGCTTCTCTTGGTTCACTTTTCACGGAGAATCCCTTACGCGCGAAAAAGGACGCGTCAAATTGAGAATACAAGGACGCGACAAAAGCGGTAAATGAGACATACCGTGGAATTCGACACCATTTTATTTTCCTTAGTATCCATGGCGGAAGATACAGAGGGAGGAGCAAATTTTTCGGTGTACTATGTTAGGGCAGATAAACAGCTCTAGGTGGTCGACTGGATGGTGGAAAAAAAAAAGAGGTTGGTGGCACCAATTAGTGAAAGGCGTGAAACAAGGCCAAACAACGCGTCGCCAAATGCCACGCTATCCGCATATGGAAGGTGTACGGAGATAAGAAGAAAAAAGTGTAAAGACAATTGTTCAAAGTCGATGGGGTAACCAATGATTTTGCTTTAAAAGTTTCGCCACCTCGGCTTCCACGTCTGAAACTCTCGTACGGCCGAGATGTAGACCATATAACAGGCTTCGACCCTGAGAGAAATGGCCAACACAGTTGTCATGTTCAGAAGAGCCATCCACGCTCGGCGTGGATAAATTTGGAATGTCAGATTGCTGTACTCCTGAAAAGTTGTCGCCAGTTTCGCATGACATGTAACCAGCATTAAAGGGACCATGGTCGACCTTCCAGTCACAGACTGCAACTCCATCACATCCTTCATGGATAAGAGCCATGTCTAGATTTTGATGACAACATTTGTCAGGTAAGCCTGAAGGGTCCCCCACGAGCGGATCTTCGTAATGAGAGTTTTGTTCCATTATAATAACATTGTCCGAGTCAGGGTTTTCCAGCATAGGTTGATGGATTAAGTGGCGACCCGGTTCGAAACTATGTTCGCTGTCGCTTCTTGATCGAAAGTCAGGTTCTTGTGCTGCATCAGGTCCATGGAATACACCATAACCGTCTAGTTCCATTGCAGCATACTCAAAGATATTTGTAACATCCGCAAGAGAAAAAGCATCATACGGGCGAGGCAGTTCATCGACCAGATCGAGAGAAATCATCGGGGATAAGGTTGGCGAGGCAAAATGAGCTTCGATCCGTGGCGGGGACTGATGAAACATAGACATGTTTGGATTCCTTTCTAGACGGGGCTCTGGCAGAGTTATTGATCGGCGATCTTCATCATGTCGTTCATGTCCGTCTACTTCCTTTGTAATGTTCTCCGGAACGAAATATTTGGAAGACATGGGCTGCTCGAGACTCCCAGTTCCCTGAGCTTTGGATTGCCCTCGTAGAACCTGAGAAGCGGACTGTGAAGGATGTAAAGAGTCGCCAGAGGTAGTACCAACATTGCCAGGGGAAGTGTCGGAGTGAAGAACAGGTGTCCCTGCAATTGCGTGACTCTTTTCACAGGCCACTGCATCGCGGGGGAAACTTAGGACAATCGTGCCCTGACGGCAGCCCACTTCAGATTCCTCGACGTAGCTCTCTCTCTCGATGTCCCATGAGATAGAATTGGCAGGACCGTAGGTACGGAGATCCTCTTCTTGGGCAGGAGTCTTATTTTGGCCAGCAATATCGTCGCAGTTCGAGTCTTCGACAGATTCCTCATCAATTTCTTTGTTCTTCTTGGGAACGATCAGTTTTTCCTTGCGCTTCACGGAAATCTTCTTTTTGTGAACCCCGCCAGAAGAGGGTGAAGAAGGTGAAGATTCGAAGTCAATAATATTTTTAATTGCTTTTGCTCCGGCACTCTCCAGAAACCGAGCTTCGGAGAAACAAACATCGTGATCACCTGTGAGAGACATCAGCTCTGATAACATTCAAGATTCATAGAAAGAAACTTGCTCCGTTTCTTTGAAGTTAGAATCCCGGTTTTCGAAGTGGAGGATGCCCTCCCTTTCTTGAAAACACCAACATTTCGGAACAGAGGCCCTAGCTGTGAGACCCTCAGCATTTCTAACGGAATTATTTGACTCCAACCACGCACAGTAATACGACTCTTTCCAACGTTTGTTGCCGTAAAGCCGTGCATCAGAGCAAACCTCGGTGATTTACTTTTGTCTCCTTTCTTCTTTATACTTTGCGCAGGATTCTCTTTCTCGCTCTCGCTCTCCTTTGAGGGTGATTTCATGATGCCTCTCTTCAGTCTCTTGCGTTCACGCCGTTCCTGGAGGCCTTTGAACGAAAAAAATAAGCCTGTACACCACCAGCGAAAAGGATCGAGACTGACGTTTGAGAAGTTCCTCATCGGAGTCCCCCAGTTCATCTTTCTTTCGCTTCTTGTATTCCTTGGGTTTCTCTCTACGGTCGAGGGTTTTTTTCGTATTCACATCCCCTCCAATTGACTTATCTTGAGCAGAAGCTACATTCAGTCCAGAAAACTTCTCCTTGGTCCGAGTTCGGCTCCGCGGCCCTGTGGTACGTTTCTGACTCGTCTGATTTTCAATAATTGGTGTGGGACCGCCAGTAGAATCTAGAGCCTTCAAAATAGTAGATGGTATTTCGATGATAGGAGCAGCAGGGGCCCTTGCTTTTAGCACAGGTGTTCCAAGCAGAAAATCGTCCAGAGCGGTTGGTGTTTCCGCCACGGTTGTTTTTGGTGCCGGAGACGCCGTGTAATTACAAGAGGAAAACGTTGTGAGGCCTTCAGAAGCATACCCCTTCGAATATGAACGCTGTTCCTGCAAGTAGTCCGAGAGAAACATAATGTTATTCCTTCTTGGAATGCCCGATAAGTTGTCGGCTGTCAGTCGTTGTGCATCAAGTCCAGTTCCATGGTTCGAGGTTCCGTTCTTGGCCATATAGCCTGAGCATGCAAAACAAAGGCAAGTTTATAGTCGTAGTCAGCAGGTTCGATCATGATGGCGTCATGTGCTGCCACAGTTCCATTGACAGACTGTGACTACAAATTATAATATCTAGGACGTTTGGTTCAACCAAGTAAATTTCAAACATTAGAGTTTCTGAATGACAATGGCCGACGCAGCACCACCCTATAATGGGAACATGCTTAGTTCAATTTAAACCCGAGTTGCGGGACACATACTCCATTGCAGATTCCTGCGGCACCATATTCACCACTCTTGAGTGAATGAACCAAGGAAACGATGATACGTGAACCAGAGCTGCCAATGGCGTGGCCGAGGGCGACGGCACCACTAACAATGGATTGAGGGTTACGACATCCGAAGCAGCAGATTTGCGCACCCATTAACATTGATTTTTGATCCGTCGATACCGCAAACTTTTTCCGCAATGCGAACAACGACGGAGAATGCCTCATTGAATTCAAATTGAGCAATGTCGTTGATTGTTAGGTTTGCCTTCTGAAGGGCGATAGGGAGTGCCTTTGTAGGTGCCTCTGGGAAATCGATTGGATTGACACCAACGTCCGCCCAGGCTGGAAAACAATCAGAAGAATGGAAACGTAAATGACTCTGGAAGCGCACATAGAATCTTCGCCAGAGGCTTCAAGCCGAGCTCTTCAGCTTTAGCAGCAGATGCGAGGATCAAGGCGGAGGCCCCATCGCTGAGAGGGGAAGAGTTGGCAGCCGTGATCATACCACCCTGCTTGAACGCCGAGCGCAGGGTGGGGACCTTGTCGGGGATGACCTTTTTGTATTCTTCGTCTTCCCTGACCAAGGTGTCACCCTTCTTGCCTTTGATAGTAATTGGAACAATTTCTGCATCAAATGCACCTTCTTTCCATGCTCGAGCAGCACGAGCATATGACTCTAGGGCGTGTTGGTCGAGAGCTTGACGAGTGATACCGTGTTTCTCAGCTGCAGTCTCACCACAGTTTCCCATAGCAAAATCATTGTATACATCCCAAAGACCATCAGTCTCAAGTGAGTCCCTTGTGATAAACTTTCCGAATAGAGGGTTCTGACGGGGAAGCAAGAAGCTAGGAGAATAATTAGACAATTCGGTATTGGTCGAAGGAAGCCGGAACTTACGGGGCATTGCTCATGCTTTCCATGCCTCCAGCAGCTACAACGGTGCGATCACCGAGTTTGATACTCTGTGCTGCAAGTATGACTGATTTCATACCGCTGGCACACACCTTATTGATTGTAGTGGCATCGGAGCTTGCATTCAAACCAGCAGTGAGGGCGACTTGACGAGCAGGCGACTGGCCAACACCGGCTTGAACAACGTTGCCGAAGTAAACCTCTTCTACGAGGGCAGGGTCTACTTTAGACTTCGCAAGAGCATCCTTCAGGGCAACAACACCCAGCTGGGGTGCAGTGAAAGACTTCAGCGCGCCATTGAAGGAACCCACAGGGGTACGAGAAGCAGATAGGATGACAACTTCGTTGGACTGGTTCATCATGATGAGCAACCCAAGAGATGGGATAAAGAAGGGCATACCATTGCACGGGAGAGACGAGAAAACACACGATGTGACGTGGATGCGAGGCGCGACAAAAGCATGGTTTTCACAATAAGGCGACTTATGTATTATGTTGGATCACTTTCGGAGAATTGCGACCCAATGGAAAAGCGATGAGCCGATATCAATAATAAACTCAAAAGTCGAAAGATTGGTGCTGGGGCCGGGTCTCATGATGAAAACAAAACGATGTGCGCACTTGATCTATTATAGAACTTCTATACATTGAGAATACTGCCAACAATCATTAACCAGATCTCCAACCACCGTCCCAGACGTGCTGCTTCGCTCCATTGACCACATTCCTCTTCCTCCTGCACGAACTCATTTACAGCTTTCTCGGATTCGCACGGGTGGAAATACCAGCAAGGGAGACCGGTGGCTGGATGCTCACCATGCGAAATAACAGGAAACGACTTTGAGGGCAGTGTCAGAGAATACTTGGTCGATTCCGACCCATCAGGAGGCTTCAGTTTGAACAACGATGTCTGCATTATTTCTTGCAGAGACAAGGGACTCCCGTCTGTTTATGAAAATATCCAAATCCATTTTAATACAGCTGGATGGAATACTCACTTGAGTACTGCATAGTAAAGTAGAATGCCGGGACACTGAACGAAGCCGAGAAAACGATATACTCGTGCACTGTCAGAGACGGAAGCTCTGATGCTTGCGCAGTGGCAATATCCTCTTCTTCCTCTTCTTCCACCCCCTCCAGATCGGTTGAGTTGACATGAGAATATGGATCAAATGGAGACTTCCACCAAAGGTATCTTGTCCGCGTTAGAAATCCACAGCCGGGGCGATCACCAGGAATCCAGGACCACTGAGGATGGCGGCTGGCAAAAGTGTGACAACCGAGCTGGAACTGGTCGCGAGAAAGCATTATGTCACGTGTGACTATACGTGTGAATGTCCTTTGCAGTTCCAAATTAAGGTTTCAAGCCACTCGCTCAACTCAACCAATTTTTGAAAGTAGAATTCTGTCGCCCTTCAAGCATGGCCGTTGGGAAGGTACGGTCTCTCTTTATATATATACGACTAGCCTGACTCTCAGTTTGCAGAATAAACGCCTATCGAAAGGCAAGAAGGGTATTAAGAAGAAGGTTGTCGACCCTTTCACTCGCAAAGGTGTGTATTATTTTTCCGATGGAAGACAACTCCTCTGACCATCCACCAGATTGGTACGACATCAAAGCTCCTTCAATTTTCGAAGTCAGGAATGTTGGAAAGACCTTGGTCAACCGTTCTGTTGGATTGAGTAAGCCCAACCTTACCAACAGAAAACCTCGACTTATAATCCGATTTAGAAAACGCGAACGACTCTCTCAAGGGACGAGTCATCGAAATTTCCCTCGCCGATCTGACTAAGGATGAGGAGCAATCCTTTCGCAAAATCAAGCTTCGGATCGACGAAATCCAGGGCAAGAACTGTCTCACTAATTTCCATGGGATGGACTTCACGTCAGACAAACTGCGCTCTCTCGTTCGCAAATGGCAAACCCTGATTGAAGCCCATGTCGATGTAAAGACAACCGATGGTTTCCTTATCCGCCTCTTTGCCATTGGCTTCACAAAACGTCGACTCTCACAAGTACGGAAAACCACCTACGCCCAAACTGGTCAGATCCGTGAGATTCGAAAGAAAATGTTCGAGATCATGACCCGTGAAGCTTCGACATGCGACTTGAAGGAGCTTGTGCAGAAATTTATTCCCGAGGCCATTGGACGTGAGATTGAGAAAGCTTGCCGCAGCATCTACCCGCTGCAGAATGTTTACGTCCGGAAAGCCAAAATCTTGAAGTCGCCAAAATTCGATGTATCAAAACTGCTGGAGCTTCATGGCGAATCTATGGATGTAAGTATATTTTCAGAGTGTATCACCACGTGGACTGACGAGGTCTTAGGAAACGGGCACACGAGTAGGAAAGGACTTCAAGGAGCCTGAGATTCTCGACTCTGTGTAGATATGATTACATTTCATTATCAAACATGGTCGATTTGATTACTCGTGATAAAATGTGAACACAAAATAAAGGTAATTTTAGGTCCTAAAATCATCGGAGATATCCAGGGTAATTGATATCTTCTAACTACCAGTAGAAATGGCCGATTTAGAGCTGCTCAGGAATCACTTCAAGTACTACCCTGACTTTCCGAGAAAGGTATGTACATAATTGTTCCTAGACGATCCGATTTTCATAAGTGTTATCAGGGAATGGTCTTTCTCGATATCTTTCCAATCTTTCGGAATCCTCTCTTGTTCGAAGCGTTAATTACACGTTTCGTTCACCATTTAACTTCGCACACACTCGGTCTCGCCAAGAACGGGAAAATCGATGCTGTTGTGGGCTTGGACGCTAGAGGCTTTTTGCTAGGGCCAATTATTGCACTTAGATTGGGTGCTGCGTTCGTCCCAGTCAGGAAGACAGGAAAGCTGCCGGGAGAATGTGTAAATGCCAGTTATGAGAAGGAATATGGCCTGGTGATTTCGATTCTCGTATCCCACAAGCAAGTTGCTCAATGAGGAAATTCAGGACGTATTTGAGATACAGACAGAGTCTATCAAGCCTGGTCATGATGTAGTGGTCATTGACGATGTCCTGGCGTCAGGTACGCAATGATTTTTTGTTGGGCGCTTGCCTAATTTTACTTGCAGGAGGGTCCGCGAAAGCCGCAGGCGACCTTGTGGCTCAACTTGGAGGAAAGACGCTCGAATACCTCTTCATCGTGGAAGTTGCTTTCCTCAAAGGATCTTCGAAGTTGGACGCACCTGTGTACTCTGTCACTCAGATTGACGAATGAACAACATCTTTCTTACTCGTGGTCATAGATATCAAACCAAAAGCCTGGTGTTTAATAGCGGATGGCCATTGATATATAAGACGCGCGTTGTTTCTTTATCTTTTTCATCCTTCCCCACAGGCTGCGGACGCTCCAACTCTTCACCATGCCCTTCCGACCTTTCGGTGTCCACTGATATTCTGATTTCTGTTGCTCCCAATTTGCCGATAGCAAAAAGCATGTCCTCCAACACTTCGCCAGTCTTCCTTGGTAGCACGATTACTGCCGCATCGCTTAGATCCCCTGCTGCCTCTAATTCGTCCGAATTTGCTGTAGGATTGATAGCAAAGTTGTCATCACTAATGATGATAATTGCTGATGCCAATGCCACACGAGCGTTGAGGAGTTTTTCCAAGAATGTACATTGACCACGGTGCACTATCAGTGCACTATCAGGGTAGCTGTGTTCAAATGGAAAGCAACCATGCCGGTTAAGGCTATCGCGCCGAATCAGAACGCCTTCAGGTCGAACAATTGGTGGTCGTGGAGTTGATGAGGCATTCAAAATATGCGACAACGAAAGATCTGCACCAAACAATGCAGTATAACCAGTAACCGATAAATCCATGATGTCGCCTGAAATACTCTCACTTGCTCGAGTTGATTCGATATCAGAAGAGAAAATCCTGACTTGCACTTGCCGTTCACGTTGGAGTTCGCTCTGAAGGTTGGCATCCTCCTCCGGCTTGTGAAAGATGCTAGAGTCATTGATGTAGACTGTGTGGCCCGGTCTAACAGAGTAATGGCCCACTGAAACGATAAGGCAATAAAAAAAAAGTTTGCAACCCAAGAACTTACGTTTTCGGATATCATAGCCCCTGCCGTCCAACCGTTGAACCATAAGAGTCCGGATTCCAGTAACATTATGGATGATAAATCCATCTGGGAGAGGAGCCAGTTTGACATAACTTGGACTCGAGTCTTCCGGCACTGGCTTTCCACCAGGAGCAAGGATGAACTCGAAGGTCTGCAACCCTTATTAGCAAATTTTGTCAACGATAGTATTGTATTGCTTACATAGGGCTCGACATTTGGTCTTTCACACCAACCGTCTTTAAACCAATGACGCTCGTCGCTTCGAGATGGCACTAGTCCAACCAAATGTCGTGTATATTCGACATCCGGACGGGAACGAACGCCGACCGTTAAACCCGAGTCTTTCCGGTGGTCGAGTGGAAGTGTGAATGGTGAATAAGTAGGACACTGGTGCTCCTCAACTGTTCGCATTCGTTTTCGGGCTGGTGGGATAGGGCGCAAATACTCCGGATCAAGAGAAAGGATGTGTCCTTCCGTTGTAAAGACGTAGTTCGAATCATTGCTATGCAGCGGGTTTTCTTCATCGAAAAGTAGAAATAAATACTGCCGAAAAATTCAAATATTTGACCAACAATCACAATCCTTATTCACCTTTAGTGTTTCTGATAAAGCAAAGGATTCCATGCGATCCTCAAGTTTGTTGGTTCGGAGATCTTTTATGCCGGTTAAGCCGCAGTCGACCCTCGCACGGGTCGTCAGGTCGAAAAGAACCCTTTCCCCGACATCCAAGTAAAAGGGATCACGAGTTGCCTATGGGGCATTTAGTGGACGTCATAACCTGTGGATGGTTCATTACTCTATACAGATACCAAGTGGACTCGATGAATTCTGGAGAATGACGAGTAAAGTATGGAAATCTCAACATAATTTACGGTGCAAATACCTGGTCGTAATGGATAGTGATGAGATGTGGCCTGTTTGAAGCCGGCGTCGTACACTTCGGGTAGTCCGGAATGTACTTTCCATAGATTATAATCTGTGCAAAACTATTAGCTTCGGGGATTAGAAGCAGTGGATGAACCAACAAATCATGTGTAATTTGATTGCATTTTGGACATCTCCCGCCAGAACTTGAAGTCCTGGCCAGAATGCCGAGAGGGAATCTATCGTGTTATATGCAACATCTCCGGAATGCATATTGACAGTTCGATACTAGCCTCACAATAGTTAGAGTGGAAAGTAAACGGATTAAACTATTTACCCAGTAACCGTCCTGTGCTCTAACGTGACGCATGATTGCAGCGTAGGCATCGTCCCATACGTCAAGAAATTCAAGCTCCCCTATTCAAATTGTAAGTTCGCGACAGTGCCACCACGTTCATAATTTACCGCTCAGGATGTACCATTTGAGGGCGTATTCATAGAAAGAGTCGATTCCTGCCCCGATGCCTGTAGTTTCAGGGTGTGTCCATCGCTGAGAAATGGTCAGAATAGGAGATAAACATTAGGTGGTAGCTGACCCCCGTCCGAATATCTATTGTATTACCAACGAGACCTATGTCCGATTTGCGGTTCCAAATTCCAAAAAAGGCCTGTAAAATGATATCAACGTAATGGTACGGTTTTTAGAGCGGTTAATACCTTATAAGCAGCCTTCTCAAATCTATCATCCCCAGTAAGCCGGCTCAATGTGGCAAATTCCAGGATCAGGGAACCCGCTCCGGCTGTACCTATTCAAATACATTTTCTGGAGTCGTAACAAATAGGAATCGCAGACTCACATGTTTCGGTGGACTCCCCTTTCGCGACACCACGACGAAGATTTACCTATAGCAATATCGGCGTAGATACTCCAGCAACAAAAGCAATACATACCCTAGCGTACGGCAATCCAGTAGGTGTCGAGAAAGCGGGAAGCAGCCGCCTGCCTAAATCATATGCTAGAGAAAGTAATTCCCCTCTATACCAAGGTATATAGAATGGTTGTCCAGTTCGATTAGCAAAAATATGTGCCGACAAGAGACCGCCGAGAACCCGTATTGTACTTTCGAATACTTGTGGTTTCGTGTCCACGTCAAAAGTAACCCAGTCAATGACATGACGAACTGCCCTTTCAAAGCCAAATCGATCATCGAGTACAATAAAGGTGTCCAGTACGTCAATAAGAGTTAGGGAGTAGTTGCCTGCGACGTCGTTGGATGCCGCATTTTCTCTGAAATAGAAATGGTCAAAGCCTTTCATACCAGGAATTGCAAAGGAACAAACGGGTGGCCCCAATCAGGTCCCTGGCCTGTGCAGGAAAGAGGCGCTAACTTTGCATGTCCACATCAGTCGTGCTTCCATGATCAATCCAAGGGATTACCTCGTCTAGTGGAAATGCTGGAAATGAAACTAAGCAAGTATGCGCCTTTGAAAGATGATCAAGCACACCATAAGTCATGTAATTATCGAAACCATGGTACCAAAGCTCGCGGGTTTTCTCTCTAAATTTGAACTATAGCCACCAGTCTATGTTAAATCCAAAACTCACCTCGCCGCCAGCTTACGTTGAGGCGTCCATGTGGATGTGGCAGTGAGTGGATTAACGGCATCTGTTGCATGGAACCACCGAAATCCGCTGGCAAGAACGACAACAGCCAATGTGAGTTCTCGCCAATACCGGCCCCAGTTCATGAGGGTATAAAAGGCTACAGGCAAAGCCTGGGGAAAGCGTATATGGTAACAGTTGGATGCAGGAGTCACACGTGACCCGACATTGAAGAATCGGAGTACACCGTGACTTTTAACCAACTTTTAACTTTAAGTTTTAACCAATACCATGGCCGATATATCACAAGCGCTCGGTGATTTCATGCTGAAGGGCTATGTATATATGGCGTTTCGCGTATTTCAGTGTCATTAATGATTCTCATTAGGTGTTAACAGACCAGTCGTGTCCTACTCGCGGATGTGCCATTCCGATGTTGAGGACTCCGAAAGGAAAGACTCCAGTGGTCACATTTTGCGTCAAATGTAGCGATGGAGGATCTTCAAGTAGCATAAACTTCTGTGATGTTTTACTTCTTTCTTATGGCCTATCTAGCGTCTTCTCCTGAAACTCCTGTATCATCAGAATCGTCTCGTCCGTCTCGCAGTTCCACTGCTCCAACTGAACTTTCAGAAGCACTCTCGACCCACAGTGACTTTGAGCTTCCCCCAGAAACGGATAACATGAGGCAGCGTCGTGAGCAATCTGACCGAGCTTCCTCAGAGATTGGAAAACGACTACTGCAGGGATGGACAATGCTTGGCGATGAATGCCCCAACGAAGGTTGCTACGGGGTCCCTCTGGTTTGCCAATCTAGGGCCACAGGTGCAGCTGATCTTAGAAAGGTAATCTAGGTGTATATTCCCTCGACTTGTCTCACCATCAGCATAGGAATGCGTTTCTTGCGGAATGACGTACAAGACCGAAATCAATTGGGCTGGGGATGAAATTTTGATTCCTCGCAATGATAGTACTGGTATGTATACATGGTTTGTATCCCTGGCTCAGAGAATGAATGAAGTATTACAAGTGCCTGTTTTGCCCTCTGCTCCTCCAACACAACGGCAAGGAACCCCTTCCCCGCTTAGGACACATCCCCTCGATTCTGTGAGCTTATTCACGAATTTTATGCTTGCGAGCTTTCTTACATTTCCAGAATTTGGATATTTCTATCAGCGACAAGAACCGAAGTACGGAGAGAAAGGTTAATGATGATATCCTTCGTTTTTAATTGCTTTGCTTAGTCGTTTTTTTTAGCAACTAACAGCGACGAGTGCCACATTGGACGAAGCTTCCGAGGCGCTCCAGGTATCGTTGCAAGCCCTCTCATCGCAACTTCGCAAGCTGTCCTCCTCCGCCAACCTAGATTTACAGTCGATTGGCATGACAGCCGACGCGATTGGTAAAATTACCCAAGCCCTGGGCCAGGTACAGCAAATTTCAATTGCAACTTAGACACGAACCACAGAGACTTGTTCACCCTGTACGTAGTGAAAGTGCGAATTGAGTTGTCTCTGGTTGGGTCTTCGGAACTTCTAAAAATGGCCGTCAGCCTCATTGTCCGATAGTAGGATTTCATATTTAGGCGCTGTGCAGAGCCGGTCTCGTTATTCCCGTACACCCACCACCTGCGATTTGCTATTATGCCATCTCCACTGACATTTTTAAAAAGCCTTACTCATCATAATGAAGAATCAACAGCTACTCCAAGGAAAGGCATTCTTCGAAGGAGTCCAGCGAAATTGAAGAAGGCCACTATTCGTCATCCCCCTGTTGATAAGGGTCAGCACGCTGAACCAGAAAAGAATGATACGGATGGACGTGTACAAGAGGTCGATCTGAAATTCGGTCTCTGGTTTTCTTCTTTTTCACCTCTTTACAGGATGATGGAATCTTTGAGGTGCCATTCCATTCTTCAATCCCAAATGGTTCAGTGGATGGCTGGCGGGATTTTCCTCCACCACACAGAGTAGATACTATCATGATGAAGGGTGGTCGTCCAGCCTCATCAGCCCGACCTCGACACTCTGAAGAGCTTTCCGAAAATCCGATTGTAAGCCATTACTATGCTACAAGCCAGACTCCGCAGGCACAGATTCCACAACCAATACCTCCATCTCGGACGTGGAGTACTATCCCTTCCGTTCAACGAGAGTCCTCCCATGTACGACGAGGTACTGCACATCCCAGTATTGCTCCGTCGGCTGCAAGAGACCAAAGCACTCCATTCCACCAAAGTGCGAATTCTGAACAGTTGTCTCTACTTACTGTGGGACAGCAGCCTAGCGACTTCGAACACGAACGCCGCTTCATAGAATATCCCAGTACTCCTTCTGCTAAACGAGCGAACCTGGTAAGTACATCACCTTCAACAGGTTGTTTTTAGGCTACAATGAACGACCTAGACACATTCGGCAAAAAGTACCTCGCTACGTCGAGCCAATACTGCGGCCACCCAGGTATGTATCTGAACCGATACGGCGATCAGAATTCATCAGCCGATAATCCAGCAAGCCGCTAGCATGAGCTACAGGGATGAAATGGATTCTGATACTGAGGTATACCATTATATCGTGCCAACTGGTGTCGATGTCATATTTCAAGATGAAGACGGCAATGAGATAACGAGGTGAGACTCAAAGCAGGCAGAAACGGTGATGTATATTCAGCTGCGAGTTGGTTGAAAGAACCGGGAAAACCGTCAAGAGGCCTGGCCACAATCGTCCTCTCAAAAGCGCCCCAATTATTGTCCATGACGAATTGGGCACCTTTTTGTATCGGTACGTGTCTGCCAAGCGCCGACCTCTCAGCTGAAAATACAACCTTCTTCAGGGATACCATGCCTGCACCAAAGGGTAGTTCCAGGGAACGCGATAGAGACTATGAGGGGATGCCTAGGATCCATTCTGCCAGGTTTGCTTTCCTCTTTAGCTTAAGGGTTACCAGAAATGAGGAATTGTCATCAAGGGACAAAGGAAGAATCGGCACGGAAACAGGGTAAGCCATTGCCTCTGAAAGGTGTGCTCATTACTGAAAAGTTACATGAAGCCTTCCATCTTGGATCCTCTCATCACCTGCCGGTTTGTCGCCGAGGTCGAAAATCATCAAGATTGACCAGCAGGGGAACCAGACCCTTCTGAAGTAAGAGATATATGGATGTTTGTCTTCAAAGCTGACTCGCGAAACGAAGTAAATCAACGAATTTATCAACACACGGTGGAAGGTAGCAATTATACGACTCCTGAAAGGAGCCATTGTGCATGTGCTTCCCGAACCCAATTGAAGTTCACCTGTGACTTCGGGAGAGATTCTGTGCTTCATGCATGACTGTTTTAATATCATCCTTGCTGAGACGAAGAGATCCACGGCTGAATTTTCCGACACCCATTCTAAGACCCTTTGTTCTTTTTCGAGTATTTGAAGTAGCAGAGGCTTCAAAAACCTTTTTCAAAGTTGGATGGTAGTTACCAAGATTTTTTGCCTGTTTATGGTTCAACTGGGCAGTTCAGTAGGTGATGAAATGAAGCTTACCTCTTCGAGCTCCTGCTTTTGCCTCTCTTTTTGTTTCCGTGCAATCCCTTCTCGAACGTGCTTCGCTGCTTTATTTCTTTCAGCATCCCGTACCTGCTTTTCCCCCTTTCCAAGTTTCGCGACAGCTGTAAGTTCCAATATTCGACCCTCCAGAGCTTTCAGCTTCTTCCCTGGTGGTAATCTCAGATCTTGATTTAGGGATCCGGAGAGCAATTTTGTGTGAATGAGTTTGTGAAGTAATGCATCATTTTGTGCATTGGTCCTAGATAGTAGATGGGTATAACACATTGAAAATGAAGTGTAAGGTAAGCTCACCAGTCTCCCTCCCTGTCTGTCATGGTCTTTCGATGTTGAAGGGTGTCCGAATGGGAATCTCTTAATTTACTTATTTTGGATGACTAGAGATCCAAGTAAAAACTTGACCTCAAGAGTACTTTATGACGAACCATGAATGTACTCATTTGTGACTTTGATGTTTCTTGCATACTTGAAGCAACGTCAGAGAAAACAACGACACTTGCACGAGAACTGTCGGCAATGAATTCATCATCAGATTCATACCTCCCTGATAAGGAATGAGTTCAAACCGACTGCAATGAAAAGTCACATACCGATTTCTGATTCCCCACTTTCGCTGTACTGGTGTAAGTTATGTGTGTTAATCCCATGCCACTCTTCTTCGTTTGCGTCGTCATCAGGTTCCTCGGATGTTCGTTTGTGACTGGAAGGAGGATAGTTGAGATCGGGGTCCATTGACTTTAAGAAGGCTTGACCATGGACTTCAAGTAACCTCAGCAGTCGTTCATTCTCAGATGACATTTCTGGTAAAGTGGCGGTAACGGTCGGCCCGACATAACTTGAACCTTGTTGCTCATAATGGCGCGTAGGCACGGCAGTAATGTTAATTCCAACACATTCCCCGAAGAATTTCCCTCAGAAGCTACTGCCTATGCCAAGCCCCTCATCGAAATTTCGGATGAAGAGCAATGGCGCATCATCAAACAGACTGGCATTCTGGACGCTGCAAAGTTGCAAGACCAGCGTGTGGTGGAAGAAATATCGTTTGGAGATGAAATTTTCAATGCAGTCCTACTGATTATACCTTTCTCATCGCTATTGCTGCTCATGGAAATGTAAGGCACAATGCGGACTTGATTTCCTACCTACTTTAAACTGTTTTTTTAGCCTCATCCGACATCAATATGGCAAACACGCTGACATGGAGGTCCTCGTGGATAAGATGGTCTCTGGTATTCCTAGTCAGTCTAGTCAGAACCTACCTTGTCATAAGCTAACATGACTTTGTTAGTCATATCCATCTTCATATTCTACAGTGCGTGTATATGTTTCATCTCTCCAGGTGTCTCATATTTCCTCTAAGCTATGCGTTACAAACACCATCGCAGGATGCAATATTTCCTTTTCATCTTGTCTTGTGTGGTTGGCAGCCGATTGATATATCAATACAAAAGAGCTTCATGGTTGGTTAACATGAAACAGGTAATGGGCACCGCCTTTGAATCTGCTTGTCGTACTCAATGTCAATTGTGTTCAGTGTCCACCTCTAGTCACTGTGTGGATATACACCATTCTTCAGCTCGACCTTGGCCCAGCAGTACTCAGCCTTTTAACAGTTGCCAGTTTTGTTTGGTGGAAAGGTCTTCAAATCAAGTAATTACATGGAATTTAATAGTCACTTAATATATACGTTGACAAAATGTACCTCCCAGGAGGTGATAATCGATAAGCCAGATATCATGCCAAATTGTGGTTTCAGGCTCATGGCCTATGCAATTGGACGACAACAAGGCTGTATAGTAACTTCAATTTTTGCTTGACAATACGCCACAAGTTCGGATGGAACTTCTCCCGATGTGGCACCTTGGAGCAAGCAGTGTGTAGGTCGTGCTCATAATTCCTGAATCTGAAGCTCAAAAGTCACCATTATCCAGCTGCTCCGTAAGTAATTCAATCTTTCTCTGATTGCAGAATTAGAAAATTGAAATGTTAAATCGAACGAACATATAGATGACTTACGCGGAAGGTTAGAGTTCGGCCATCTAAAAAATCTCTGAGGATGGTCAATTGCCAACGCAGCCGTCGACTGCATCTTCTCTCGATCTCCGATTTTCTTCGTTCTACCTTTTCCACAAATGCTTTATATATACGATCATCACGGGCAAAATACGAAGACTGGAGATCATCAGCATGTCCCCAACCTGAGAAATATAGACCCACTGGAATTTGTTGTCTATCCACGATGGTTTGGAGTACATTAGACCAAGCGCCAAGCAACAGAAGGTCACTTGAAACGATGCACATCAGTTAATATACCCAAGCCTTACATTGTTGCTTACGCCGTTGCATTCGCGATGCTATCCAACTCTCCTCAGCAAAAGGAAGGCTCAGAGAGGGACGAACTTACTAATCCTCGAGAGATGCAATCAATCCAGCCTTTCCTAGTTCCCTAGTGGTAAACTTTCGGACAGCTTCTCCAGCAACCTGGACGGGTTTACCCTCGCTTCCTGAATTAAGAGCGCGGGAAACTGTTGCGACTTGTGCAAAAACCCATTTATCACCTTCGCTCATGATTAAGGTCTGCAGAAATGAAGCAATAAGTTCACTCTGTGACTTCGCAAGCCCTTCGTTGATAGCTATTTTCAAGCCAACGCCTGGATAAAACAATGAGGAGAATTGTATGCGTGATAAACGGACAACGCACGTAATGCTTTCAAAAGAGTCTGAATCTGGGGCTTCTGCACATCATCATCTTCAAGATGGTTGACCCACCGTGAGAAGGCTCCTAGGAGAATGATGGCAACGTCTTTGTGTCCTATACGCATGGCGTGGACAAGGGGTGTCTCCCCTCCTGAACTTTGAAGGAGGAGCTGTTGATTTTAGTCGTCAAAAGTGACCAAGCAGCACAGAAATGGTACTTACTGGGAATGCTTTGTCTCTCACTTCCATCAAGAACATGATATTTCTGTCTTCAACGGCTTTCATAACTTCAAATGGCTGATGTTTTCAGGAGATTCAACAATACATTGGACTCACTGGAACTCACCTGGATGTTTGAGAAATCGGTTGATGACGGACGAACTAAGTGAAGATTGACCATTGATTTAACAAGAGACCGAATATAAGAAGGTGAACGTGTTGGCGGCTTGACCTCTGCTTGAACATCTTGAGTGATATCTGGTGTATCCACAGTTTCTTTCATTGAATCCCTGAGTAGTTGCCTGGTTAACTCCTGAGGTGCTAGCCTCTCCGCTTCACGTTGTATAAAACCTGGAAAGGATTGAAGTGTGCATCAAGGATAGCATACATAATATACCACTCGTCGGAAGGCGTTCAGGCAGACAAGGGTCAGAAGAGACACGTCTTCTAGGATGATGACTTTGAAAAATAGACGGTCCAGAGTCAAATTCATATCCGATGGTGCAAACTACCGCTGCATTGTTGAAGCTCATCGAAGGGCTGCGCTACGAGAGGAGACGTGGAACATGAGCAAGAGTTGTTGGCAGCTGCAAGTAAACAGTTTGGACCCGGCGGCCCGAGAGCTTTCTTTCTTCCTGATGTTCAATTTTCTTAAGAAGACTTGGAGACAAGAGGAGGGCACACCTCAGAGCTCGGTTCCAGTTCCCTCTGCAGAAGACGTGGAATCGGTGTTGGATCTAACCCTGAGCGAGCCAGGAGAAGACATCCCAACATGGAAGCCAGGCAGCAAGCGATCGCGAGAGGAATTCGACCCAGAACCTCAGCCTGGTTCTGTAGAGCGCCCTTCGAAAGCCACGAAGACGGGGACTCATGATTCAATTCGTAATCATCTTCCGGAGATCGTCGTTTCCCGACATCGAGACGACGCTGTCGCTCCTTTGTCGTTATCTTTATTAAAGGAACAGATTTCCGAAAGTGCAAAGCTCCAAAACAGTGAGTCCTCACTTCATGTTAAAATGGTGTAATTTGAATCTCGTAAAGCTATCGCAGTTCTTCCGTCAACGAAACGTGCGCGACATTTTATTACGGCCGTTATCGTGCCTCACCCTCTATTCCAGCCTCTTTCCATCTTCTAGTTGAGATCGTCTCGTGGTCTGTTGATGAAGAACGCGATAAGCGTGCCTCACTGAATCCCCGGATTGCGGTTGTCGTTGTTGAGTAAGTCCGGCTTATATATCACATTCGATGGTCTGAGCGATGATCTGTCATTCAAGAGACATATCTATCGACAAATATTCGGCGGTGTTCGACGAAGTCACTCCAAGTCTTACTGTAGCAAAAGTTACTGACGATAATCATGTGTCCGAAAATCAATCCTGGGTCGAGGCTTTCAAGAAGGATCTTGTTCTCATTACCCCAAATGTGACTCACCATTTAAATCCATGATACAGAGGCACTGGCTTATTTGACTAGTTTCTACTGCAGTCCCTCCTTAGAGGAAGTTTTTCTGTAACGCAAGCCCACCTTCTGGTAATCTGCGATGCTCAGGTCATTAAAAACCAAGACTCGCATAATTCAATGCCTGTCGTACGCATTATGAGCGACTTTTATCGTTCAACTGCTTCGTCTCTGAGACCCCGTGTTTTTGCTCTTGCATTTCTGTCGGTTGACAGAAGATTATATTTCGATTCGAAAATGTTGAAGCTGGAACAGACGCTTGACGCAAAGGTCTTCGGTGTCACCGACGAGAAACGAGCTGAAATCCTAGCTCTTCCGGACCGTCCAGATGAAGTCGTCATTCTCTATGACAATCTTCAGCGTTCAACCGAGACTCGTCTGCTAAAACAACTTCGCTTGTTAGACCCTTCCGAGACACTATACCATCGCCATTTTCTTGCAGCGCGACTGGCTCATGATGAAATTGGGCCATGTGCTTCTGATTTGGTCTGGCGTCATGCACTGAAAGAGATGGACGGAAACATGCATTGGTTTGCCGACAGTGACGACGACGAGGAGGAGAATCTTTCCGATGAGAGTATCAAATTAAAGATGCGGAATATCGTCCGGAACTGGCCATTCATGATGCCTAATCTCGACGCTTCATCGAAGGGATTCAATGTTTCCCACAAGTTCTTGAGATTAGTTCAAGTCCTCATGACTTTCAAGTCGTATGGCGACAGTTTCCGGGGAATAATCTTTGGTGAGACCACCACTATTGAATTTCCGTTCGCGCTAACGAGGTGTAGTGCACCGGAGAGCTATTGCTCTCGTTCTGGCCGACCTTCTGCGTAACCTTTATGATCGCCTTGGCTTCTTGAGACCACAAGCGGTCGTCGGTTCCAATCAATCGAACAATCCTATATATTACGTTGAGTTATCTTCCTGTCTCCTGCAACTATGGCCTGATCCCCGCAACAGCAAGATATATTTGATAATTTTGCTATTGGTGTTTTCAATCTCCTCATAGCAACCAAATCTGTAGAGGATATGGACATACCCAAAGCTTCCGTCGTAATTCGGTGAGATTTAGATCGGTAAATATCGCTATATCCGAGTTACTAAGATGCACAAGGTATGATTTGTTCGAAAGCCAGACATCTCATGCCTACGTTCGCGCCAGGACGCGAGGGAGGGAGAGCCACCTCGTACATATGGCAGAGCGTGGAAACGACATTCATCGACGCATTTTATCTCGCATTACGAATATCGACGCTTACATGCTTCAATGGACTGAAGCAATATGCAATGGGCAAGAGAGTGCCGTCCCTCCTGATAGTTTGCAAGAGACTATCAACCCATATCATTCGGACAGCGAAGACGATGAGGATGGAGCCAAGCACTACGTCAAGGAACCGACGACTAGTGGTCGGATTTATATCCAGGATGCGACTACCGTCTTATACCGCTACGCGGCTTCTGTCAGATCACTGGCAGATGAGATTTCTGAGAATCACAAACTATTTGATTTTGAGGACATCGACAAGGTTTTCGGAGTGCCCAAGGCCTTCCGATGCACAATCGATTTCCCTGGTACACCTATCCACAGGATATCTGGGGCTGCTTCTTCTTCAAGGGCGGAGGCGCGTCGATCCGCATGTTTCAAGGCATGCGAAAGCTTATACCACTCAAATCTGCTTGACTTCCGTCTGGTTCCTCTCCCATCCCACTTGCGTGCCCAGTACGAACACGAGGCTCAAAGGTCGTCCACCAAAGACTTCACATCTGACATGAAGTCAGGGGGTACTCGGACTTATCCTCGTAAACTACCAAATTTCTGGTCTAACGTCCAGAAAGGCTTTCCCACAACACTTTACCCTCTCGTTTTTTACGTGGATGGAAAGATCGACGACACCGATCCGTTTGGTCCCCTGGTGCTTCTCACACGTGAACCTCTTCCAGACTTCCATCTTATACGCTTGTTTTCGTCAGGATCCACGATCCCAGTACGTTCGCAGAGGGCAGCTCCAATCAGTGTTGAGGAGGTACGCATGAGGGAGATTCACGCATTTTCTGTTCGGCTTTGTCGTGCCATTATGAACAAAGCATTAGTTTGCAAGCTCGAAGACATGGCTTATTTCCTACTACCCCTCCCAAGGGATTGGCGACCTCCTGTCAACACTGGATTGTATGTCCCGAACATTTCAGAGATTGTACCCTGGGATGTCGTTTCCCTAGCTTCCAAACAATGGGCGGTCGTCATCAGGAACGACTCATCTGAAGACACCGAAGCTGATTTAGAAGACGCAATTGTCCAAGACAGATGGATTGAATTCACAAGGCGCTACAAGGTGGTCAAAGTTCGTAGGGACCTTACGCCACTCAGCAAACCAGACGATAGCGTTGTAAGTCCATGTGCATTTCATTGTAGAGCCAATTTCAGACCTTCTACAGAGAGAAGTCGATTATGACAGTCTTTGGCACTTCTGTAAATCCAAACGTAAGGGTTTGGAGGATTTGAAAAATAGTGAACAGCCAATTATCGAGGTTGCAAAGATCAATGCAGTTTTAAATCACCTCAACCCTACATGTAAACCACCATCTGCGTCCTCAAAATTTCCGGCCAAATGTATTTCGCTTCCTCATTCCACTTCGAAGCAATTGCTTACTTTTCATGTTCCTCAAGACCTCATTCCCGAATTGTGCGCCAAGTTCACAGTACCAGCTAGGTGTGTGGCCCCCAGGGAACAATTATACGGGCTAATTATTTGTCAGTACGATGAAGACGGCGATGTTACTACCTTCCATCATGAAGCGAGTGGACGACCTTCTGCTTGTCAAGGATATGAATGCCAGGTTCTTTGACCACGTAATTCGAGAAGACCTTCTGCATAATGCCATCTGCACCCCGGCTGCTGGACTCGAATACGATTACGAGCGGCTTGAACTCCTAGGTATATCGAATTTACTATAGTTCTATTAGATACTGACTCCCTATAGGCGATGCATTTCTAAAGTATCTTGCATCTGTCTATGTCTTTGTTACGAACCCTTCCCTGACAGAGGGTGCACTCCATGTCTCCAGACAGAAAATAATCAGTAATCGATCCCTATTGTTTCATGCAAGTCGGATTGGAATGCCTGTGTATATCCAGTCCAAGGTCTTTGCCTACAAAGGATGGCATCCCCCAAACTTCTGTGTTTACGTTCCAATTAAGGCTCCCAAAGAGACGGAGAAAGAGCAACAACAACAGGGATCGAAAGAAGGCGACAACCCGACAGCTCCACAGAACGCAATTTTAGAGCCCTCAAGCGAAGGTGAACAAACGATGGAAGACATCGAAGAGGATGCGCATCTTGATGAAGACACGATTCAGGAACAACTCTTGCCGTGCTCACTGGAACCAGGGGAACTGGAATCAAAGGAACTGGAATCAAGGGAAATGGAACCAGGGGAACTGGAACTAGGGGAACTGGAACCAGGGGAACTGAGGGAAGCTGTCATCGAGCTGGATACAAATGAAGACCTTCCACCATTGGAATCAATGAACATGACGATGAATGAGGGAGGTGGGCATCATAGAGGGGATACAGAAGACGAGCCACTTGGGGAGAGGACAGACAAAGGCATCGAGGCCGAGCAAGTGTCTGCTACTGAGAAGATGGAGACTGCAAAGAAAAAGTCAAAGCCAAAAAAGAAAAAAACGGCATCAGAAGAGGGGTCGCAATCTCTCGGTGACAAGGTTTCGTAATGTGATTTTCCACTCGATGGGGGCTAACTACATTCTTAGGCAATCGCAGATGTTGCAGAAGCGATCATAGGGGCAGCTTACATCTCGGGCGGACGCGAGGCCGCCCTGCAGGTTACAAAATCCATGACACTCCCTCTTTCTCACATCGACCGTTGGTCGGACTTTGGTCGAAAAGTTCTAACACCACCGCCGAATTTTACTGCGAAACTCCGCCCAGGATCTATTGCTGCAATAGAACAAATAATCGGCCACAAATTTAATAGACCACATCTTTTGGCCCAGGCTATGGTAGGCATGAACCCAAACGTTGAAACGTTCCATGGCGGTACTCATGGAGGCCTTTCTTCGATAGACTCACTCATCCATCCAGGGGTATGAGATCACCTCCTATGAACGTCTTGAATTCATTGGAGATGCTATTCTTGATTTCAGTGTGTCGTACATAATTTGCTCGGGTTCTGTTGATAATCTTTTCACAGTGGTTATCCGGCACATCTATGATCGAGACCAACAACTTTCGCCCGGGGCTTTGACTATGTTGAAGGTATTTGATTCGCGGTATGCCGTATTTGGCTAAACTAAACATGGTTGCCACGATTTAGGGTGCGATGGTGTCGAACTCTGCACTGGCAGCTGTTTCCGTGTGCTCAGGGTTGCATGAATATCTTCTTTTTGAGTCATCTCAATTGGAGTACGGAATTCGCAGTTACGTTGTTGAGTTAAAGGTCAAAAAGGACAAGGAATATGAATTGGCAAAACAAGAAGGAAGGTCACCTGGACAGTATTGGTTGGAGATCGAGCCTCCAAAGGTAAGAAACTCTGTTTGACAGCATCGGTGCTTACGGAAATTTCAATATCCAGGCCCTATCGGATGTTGTAGAATCCATTATCGGTGCCATCTACATTTCTGATAACTTTTCGCCCGTCGGCGCCGAATCGTTATTCGACAATGTGCTGAAACCGTTTTTTGACACTCATATCACGCTGCAAACGCTATCCCACCACCCGACTAAGATTCTCTTTGAATTGTTGCAAGCACAAGGGTGCCAAATATTTGAAATTGTCAAAGACAAAGATGATAGCATTACTCGCTGCCATGGTAAGTGGGGAAAGAATTCACAAGTTCCTACTGATGCTGCGTGCAGTGGTGGTGCATGACGTGATTTTAGCAAGTGGGGATGATGTCAATCCAACTACCGCAGCTAGGAGGGCCTCCTTCTCCGCTTTGGATGCCTTGGAAGGCGATCCTGAGTTCATGACACGAACATGTGACTGTCGCACACATCAATCTCATAAGAAACCTCGCAAAAAGACGGAATTCGAAAAGGCATTAGAGAAAGCCATGTCTAAATCAAACGAGGAGAGTATTCGTGATGGTACAGGAGTGACGTTGGAGGAAGATGGTGAACAAAGCAGTGGGGCCAAAAATATTTAACTATTGCCAATAGACAATTGATAGACACGACAGACTGATGCATTACACCCATACTTTTCCCTCTTTACTAGGCACCTTTACTCTTTTGGCTGTGTGTGTCTGTTAGTAGCAAGTTGAAAAGGCTGACACTGGACTAACATTTGGTAGTATGACGCTGCGAAGGGAATGGAAAATCCGGTAAGGAGGAAGACAGTAACTTTTACTCCAAACGACAGCCTCTTATTTCCAGGAAATTGAAAAGGGAGATGCTGACAAGATTTCAAATTTGACCCATGGTCGAGAATACATTTCGGATGATGGACATACATGATAATCTCCATGGCCACCTGAACGGACTGGGGCCGATGACTTGAAACCACGAACCCCAAATCGTTGAGACCGAAGGGTAGAACGAGCAACTACAGCCAAGGACATGACTTGTTGGTTGATACGTTTTCAATGTAAATTGTTCCGGGTTTTCCCAATTTCACGTGACGCGGAATAGTTCCCATGAATCTCATCCACCACACATTGATGAAATATAGGGTTTTCACCTACTCAGTTTATATTATATGGCCCAACGAGTGACCTATCGTGAAAAAGTCAAATGGACTACAACTTATGTAAATGATTGTGCTTTTTTCATGACTCGAACAAGTAGAGCCAAAGAAGCTCGAGCAATATCGACATCGATAATTATCTTGATCTCCAAAGTAGATGCATGCGTGGCGCCACCTGTAGCATGCTTAACCAATTTTTTATGCACATTGATTCTAACTTTTTCGACAGATCAACTCCTATTGATTTCTTGAGAAAAGCTATATATGGCCAGTTATTTCCGTATTTGGTTATCTTTAAATTGGACACGAGTGAGTCGGCAAAGTGGGGCCAAGTATAACATGGGCATTAACAGTTAAATAACCCGATAGTGTATTATAATTACCTTGGCTGCAGGTGGATTGGCACGTGGATCCACCTAATGGTGATCTATTTTTGTATAATCCTTCAAGTCGTCTCACCACTCCTTGATACAATGTCACAATTTGCAACAATCAATATCCCTTCCATTAAAAAAACCATAACAGTTCCGACTGGATTGTTTATAAATAATGAATTTGTGGCTTCAGTTGATTCCACGGACATCATACAGTTTGTTTGGATGCAATTTTTCAGACGACCTCCTGATCTTTCTGCAGTGCGGTCAACCCGTCTACTGAAGACATAATTTTCTCTGTCGTTGCTGGTGAGCTAAATTTCTTTATCAAGGAGTTGGGATTAACGGATGTTGTGAGCTTCCGAGAAGGATATCGATCTTGCGGTCGCAGCTGCCCGAACTGCATTCAACACTTCCTGGGGGAAAAATGTTACAGGATTCCAACGGTCCCGTTTGCTCAACAAGCTTGCCGATCTAATCGAACGCGACGCTGATGAATTAGCAGCACTTGAATCACTGAACAATGGCAAACCTGTCAGAATCGCTAGGTATTGTTGATTGACATACTTTTGACACACAAATAAATCTCGTCTCTAGGGACTCCGATATCGGGGATAGTGTCCAATGCCTCCGCTATTATGCAGGCTGGGCTGATAAGATCACGGGCCAGGTATTTTTCACAGTCTTCCACCTTCTGACCGCACTCACAGACATTTGCCAGACAATCGAGGTGGATAATAAAACCAAATTTGCTTTTACAAGACACGAACCCATTGGCGTTTGTGGCCAGATGTCAGTCCAAGAAGTTAATAAAAGATTTCGTTTGGTAACATTGGCACACAGAATCCCCTGGAACTATCCTATAAACATGTGGTAAGTGGTGCTTTGGGGCATTCGCCTTTCCTAATCGCTTCCATAGGACCTGGAAGGTGGCGCCTGCACTTGCTGTCGGATGCACTATCGTAATGAAACCATCAGAACTAACTCCTTTGACTGCGCTTGTATGTCTCCTGGCTGTTCTAATGCGGTTATTCATAAGGTTTACAGAAATTGTCTGAAATTATCAAGGAGGCAGGGTGCGTCACGTCCGTTCGGAAGCATTCCCGTCAATCGATCTTTTGTATCAGATTTCCCCCTGGAGTTGTGAACACAGTTCCTTCCTTGGGTCCTGTCGGCGGGGCTGCACTTGCAGCTCATATTGACGTTGATAAAGTTGCCTTCACAGGCTCCACTTTCACCGGTCGTAAGGTTATGGAAGCGGCTGCGAAAAGCAATCTGAAAAAGGCAGGCTTACTTTCAAATAAGAGAAACATTGGTCTGGAATATTCTAATGCAGGTTTCCCTGGAACTCGGAGGGAAATCGCCCCATCTCGTTTTTGAATCTGCGGATTTAGAACAGGGTGAGCCATTTTTGTCTTCCTTGTGTTTTTGCAAGGCCGCATATTTCGTGAATAAACCTTCTTTCACCTTGGGTTTCTGAGACGCAGTGATGCGTTTCGAGAATGTATGCATGGTACATGGAGGCATGGTGATGCGCATGCCATGGTGATGCCTCACCTGTTTTCCAATTCATTTGTTCTAGTTGTCGACATCTGATTTTCTCAATTTATATCTTCCATGGACGTACCTGCTTATTTCTTTTGGTCTCTGCAGCCGCTAGTTGGGCAGCAGTCGGTATTTGCTACAATTCTGGCCAAGATTGCACGGCCGGTTCCCGTGTCTACGTTCAAGAATCCATTTATGATAAATTTTTGAAATTGCTTGTTTCAAAGGTTAAGGCACAGGTTATTGGGGATGGATTCGATGAAAATTCCAGTGGTGGCCCTGTGGTTTGTTGATTCTTTTGTTGTTAGCTCGCTACATTTAGAATGTTTGACAGGTATCGAAGGGACAATATGATCGCGTTTGGAGCTACATCGAATCTGGAAAACAGGAAGGTGCTGAAGTTATCATAGGTGGTGAGAAGAGACAAGGAAAAGGCTACTATGTAGATCCGACAAGTGAGTATTCTGAAACAATACACAACGCCAAATAACTCTGATTTGCACATTAGTCTTCACTAACATCCACCCAAATATGAAAATAGTAAATTCATCCCTTTAAATTATGATTCACACGCAATTAATAGTTTGACGATTCTTGTAGGTCAAGGAAGAAGTGAATGCCCACTTGTACATTTACCCTGACTCTTTATGACATGTATCCAGATCTTCGGGCCTGTCCTTTCGGTTGGAAAATTTAAGACCGAAGAGGAAGCTATCGCATTGGCAAATGACACTACCTATGGTCTTGGAGCTGGCTTGCATTCCAGTACGTAATGTTGCTTGGGAAAACTGCTTTACTTTGCGTCTTATACTTGATTTAGCCGATGCGAATCAGTGCATGAGAGTTTCCTCAGCTCTCGAGGCCGGCACGGTGAGAAAGCCGTTAACGTTCTGTCAGTGATGGAATTCACAAATTCGCATCTTAGGTTTGGATTAATCAGTACGGTACGGTATGCAACAATGTTCCATTTGGTGGGAAAAAACGATCTGGGATCGGTCAGTCTTCTCTATGCCCTTAAGGCAGTTTGATCAATAGCCATCACTGATTGCCTCTTCAGGTCGTGAACTTGGTAGCTATGCCCTTGAGGAATATAGTTCCGTCAAGGCTGTACATTGGAATTTCGGCGAGAGGGTTTGATTGACCGCATTGAAGGCTTTCTGTTATTCGGAAGCACTGCGTATGATCTGTATTGTCTATTCAAGATATAGTTATATGGAGACAGGGCAAATTGAGTCCCGGAGATACTCAAGCACTGTTTCCAACTGACACCCCGCCTGATTGTATCCAAGCCTCGGCCAGACGACAGGGGGTTTCTGTGAAAAGACCTTGACATGACTCGACTTCACATCATATTCTCCGTAATCGCCTTTGAATGGCTCAAAGAATCCGAAAATCATTCAATCTCGATGATTGCCAATGATCGGAAGCTGTGAAGTGCCCCACCAGGGATTACTCTGTTTCATACCTAGTACTTGGTGTCGGAGATGCGCTATTTCGATCAAGACAGGACATGTGCCATCATTAAAGTCGGGCATTAAGATTGATGAAGGGTACAAAACTTCACAGAACGAAATGGGCATGGGCAGTCAACACATTATGAGCTTCCTGATGGCTCTGCAGCACTGTCTTCGGGTCGATCTCCGGAATTGTCATCCCTGTCTGTGGAGTCAGTCAAAATCCCAGAAAATATCAACGCTGACGTACGACATGTTCGAGGCCCTGGGTCCAGTCCAATATGCATGGCTTGCAGCAGGGTAAGGGTTCTCACCCTGGTGACCATAAGGAAATTGTGAATGGGTTGGGGGTGGCTGAACGTAATGCTGTTGCCAGGGTCCCACTGGAAACTGACTACTATAGGCTTGAGGAGGCTGATAATTGAGCGGCGGCGCGTGCATTGAATCATAGGGCAGGTGCAATTGCCGCCCTTGAGCATGAGCATCAACTGCAAATGCGTTTCGCTGATCCCAATGAGGGACCGCCGGCGGTGGAGGTGAAATCGAGGGCGACGAGTCTTGGTAGACGGTCATTATGGGCTTATCTCCAGTCATCGGTGGCTCGAGCTGAAGAGATGGCGACAGTTGTGGGTCGGTGACTGCGGTGACAGGCTCGAAGCGACACTCCTTCTTGGTCTTCCTGCATCGTTCGCATGCCAGCCCATCATTGTTATTGTCGCACTGGAATCATTTAAGGTTAGAAATTCAAGAGATATGGATGAGTCTAACTTTGACTTTACGCTCCCGACAATGGATGCAAGCCATCGTGGAACGTTTCGGTCTCGTAGGTGGGATATTCATGACGTTGTGGAGAAGAGCGAGGTCGAGAGATCGACAAACCGGACTTTATATCTGCTGTTCAGTTCACCACCAAGGACCTATAAAGGGTATTTCCCAATTGACAGGCTGAGATCTGAACGCGTGGTGCACGTTACGTGCTGCTCCTGGAACTCATGGTAGTTGATGACAAGGGTTTCTTTTGTTTAGGCGCCGTCAGTCAATGGCAGATCTATTTGGAAAAAACACCGGTCTCGGATGCTGCGCAATGGCGCTCAGCACCTCTAGGGATAAGACCCCTTGTTGGACATGCCATAACTAAAGGAGGATGTCACGGATTTCTAAGGAGCCGCAATGAACGGCCAAAGTTAGATAATAATTTAATGTTTCTGGTCCAGAAAGAGCAGCATTCCGACTTCCGATCTCGCATCAGGAAGAAAGAGACTCACCAGGACTTATTCATGTTCAGAAAATCTGTCAGAATTTCGATCGAGGAACTTGAGGATTCGCGTGTGACGCTTGTCAAATTTGCCAACTAACGGGATTCACCCATGATATTCGAGTATTGTTATGTTGCGCATCAAATAACGAGGTGGATACATTCGGCCGGCGATCGCAAGGGTGAAAACAGACGTACACATTTAAATTTAAAGACAGCTGACCCCCCAATTAAAGAGCAAGGTAGTCACGGACTTCTTCTTCAGTCAACTTCCTGAACGTGGGCCTCGGCCGACTCAGGTTGCCCTGTTCTAATTCTGCAGGTGAGGGAACAGTAACAACACCGATTTCGATGGTCTTCTCAGTCATTTGTCCTTCAAAGCCCTCCTTGAGTGTCAGGAGAGCCGTGTGGATTGCATCCTCAAGGCTGATGTCATCATTGTATCTGCACACAAATGAGGATAGATAAGCCAGATAAACAAAATTGTAAGTACCTCTTCTCCAAGAATGTTTTTGCATTGATCATATTTTTCCCGATAGCGCTCGCCTTCCATGCCCAAAATGACCCGGAAGGATCAACTTGATAAAGAGATGGACCACGATGGCGATCCCAACCAGCAACCAACAATGAAACGCCGTAAGGCCTGACCCCTCTAGGCTAGCTGTCAGACATGCTCCCTAATATTTTCCGATTTAACGAAGACCTTACCCGGATTGAGTTGCTTGTTGCATGACGTTTGCTATGTCTTGTGTAAGCACTCTTGTTGGAGGGTATTCGCCATACATCATCCAGTAGGCCTGTGCAATCTTCCGAGCTTTCGTGATGAGTACCCGAAAATCAGGTCCCATACCAGAGTAAACGATTCCGATGTTCGGGCATACGATGGCGACCTTCTCGATGACAGAGTCATCGATCAAGATGGAGGATGTTTTTTTCTCTGTCGCAATAACAATTCCATTTGTGGCTGTAATATTTCTTCATTTAATGCCTCACATCGTGTAGGGGTTCAGCTTACCTTTGATTCCTAGGCTGGTTGTACCCTGAGCAACTGCGGCTAGGGCGTGTTCGATCTGAACAAGTTTGCCACTTGGAGAAAAGACCGTTAAAGAATAGCTAGACCAAAAATGTATGAGTCCAACACGCGTCTGTCGTGAATTTCAGCTACCTGTATGCACCACCGTCTGCACTCGCCATGTTCAAGAGTAGAGATTTGAAGCCATCAAAGCGACGACGCGCGTCATATCTAGATTTATTTGCACGTGTTGACACATTCCCGTTTAGAGTCTCTGAACGCTCATGTATTCAAAATTCCTATTATACACCGTATGGACCCTTCATATTTCCAGATTTGTTCTACTATACCTTGAGGGGCGTGGTTCTTAAGTAAGGCTACAAAAGGCGAGAAATTAGAGCAACCATAACGGCATATCGGTCTGGAGGCTTACAAGATGTTTCTCGTGCTGAGGGAACAAGGTCTTCGCTTCATCGTTAGTTACAGTAGGATGGACAATGACATCGTCGCCCTTTTGCCAGTTCACAGGCGTGGTGATCCGGTATTTATCACCGGTTTGGAGGGCTGTCATCGAGGTAAGGTAACGATGATCGGTCTTGAAACAATTCCTTACAATCAATAACACTGCATGCAGACAAGATTTAGTACCAGACATTCCTTGCTTGGAAATAAGCTCACCGAATAACTTCATCGAAATTACGCCCGGTCGAAGCGGGATACGAGATAGTAAGCCGGATGGTCTTTTTGGGGTCTATTACGAATACCGTGCGGACCTATGAGTAAACAACATGAACCTTTAAGTTTAATCGCCGGAAACACGTTTCCAAAGTTTACATACAGTGAATGGGAGTCCTTTGGCATCACGGTTGGTGGCATCTTGCTCATCCAACATGTCATAGAGAACACAGATTTTTCGCTCTGGGTCCGCGATCTTTCCAGGATCAGGCTGTACCTCTGTCGGCAAGAAAATGATAACCTACGATGGGGAATCGGACATCTGTGGGCCCAACCTTTGCTCCATATTCGTTTATGTCCTTGATCCAGTTTTCGTGGTCGCAGAGGCCATTGGCAGAAATGCCAATAACCTTAACATTACGTTTGGCAAAGTCATCTGCGCGACGAGCGACTTCACCAAGTTCGGTGGTGCAGACAGGGGTGAAATCTCCTGGATGAGAGAAGAGGACGACCTGAAACCAGGAAGATAACAAATGAGGCAATTGAGAATCGCAAATGGTACTCACCCACGAATCGCCGATCCACTCGTGGAATTTGATTTTTCCAGCAGTGGTCTCAGCCTCGAAGTCAGGAGCAATGTTACCAAGTCGAAGAGGCATTGTAATTTGTGAGATCGCTTGCAAAATCAGAACTACTGATTGCATATAAATTGCTTTTTTGATAATTGCGTCTTCATTTCTCACGCCTCCAGACAATAGAGCAATCATTGCCTATAATTGCGTGCTATCGGGTACCTGAAAGGAGTTCAATCGCATAAGTTTCCCCGCTCCATTTGCATAGCCTTTGAAGTTTAAGGTACATGGACAACGAGCAGTTGCTATAAGACTTACAAGTGACCCACAGCTGCCAAAGCTCAAACAACCTCACTGGTCACAAACTACCTGACCACTTCACCCAGCACAACCAACAAACCGAGAGAAAAGAATGAAAAATCATATTACTAGTAGTAGGCTACCGCGTGGAGTAAGTTGTGTGGATGGTTCTCTTGTTGAACCTCCAGAATTTTGTCTATGTTCTGATCGATGTCATCTGTCCCTTCGATCTGGAGTCAACAAGTCAGTATTTTCACCCAATGACGATGAAAAACAACTCGCCGCCGCCGCCAAATCGAGCATGGCTCTCCCAGCTATTTGAGCTTCTTCGTGATTGTCTTTGATTTCAATGTTGATGACATGAACAGGCTTGTTGAACTCTCCGCCCCGTGCCAATAGATCTAAGGAACGTCATGCGTCATCTGTCGTCCTTATCTCCGTCAGACACTTACCATCGCATACGGCATCAAAGCAACGTTCTTCGCAAGTAATGACAATATCCACTACAGTTTTCGTCTCCTGCCATCGCTCTGGTGCCACTTTGATTTGTCGGTTACGGTCAAGCATTTGCAGCAACCCGTTGGCCGTGTACCTATACCCCGACATAAAGAAGAATGTAAATAGCATAATGGAATTGCTCACAATCGAGAATCTTTCGTACTGAGCTCTTCGTATATCTGATTATAAGGTGTACCAAACGGATATATATTCGGTTTATCGATAGAAGGACCAGGCAATCTGACAGCGGAGCCGGTCCCAGAAGAGATTACACGATATCCAGCTTTCCTACAGAAAGGCGCGTTTTAGCTGGCTGGAATATAAGGTTAACCGCGTTCACTGACGCAAGGACACAGTGCCCTTCCATTGATCGATTCTAAAGGCATATTTGTTAAAAATTGATACAAAGAAAGCTGTCAGCAATAGTTACTTGCTTGGTTGCTTGCGCAAACGACACAGAATAGTGGGCGTTGCAGATAAAAAGTCCCTTGGTTGACCGACGTAGATGTACCCGCACCTCGAGATACCGGTGTTTGAACAACTGACTGCGAGACTGGAGGAGACCCTTCGGGAGTTGTGCTCCGTACCATGATGTCTGGCGAATTCGAAGGTGTTTCCGACGATTGAGTCTGCAGACGAGGATCGGCGTGAGCCAGACGTGGGTCGCGACCTCTTCGTGGATCCATCAAGGTAATATTATTGCTAAAATTCAGGAAAGCGTTAGCATTGGTGTTATTGCCTAAGATTTTGGCCAAGCCTCAGCAGTATCTCGAACATTGCCAGTCAGCAAAGTGACCCAATGCAGCATTCAAAATATGATTGCATTTTAAAGAAAGGGTCAATACAGCTTCCACTCTGAGTCATCATTGGCTTGTGAGGACAATAGGACAATATTCACCTTGGAAAAAAAGTAGAAAGTCGAAGGTGAAGGTGTGAGGTGAAAGCCTCACGTTCTGGGTGTTACCTAATCGAGAAAACTCACACACTGCCGTCTGCGCTTTGACTGTCCTGAGCCCAATATTGTAACCCGACCTTGACCCTTTCGAGCTGTTTCGAATACGCCTTTTGGGGGGTTTGCCGTTTCTCGATTTCCTGTCCATCGGGGTGCCAAGTGGCCATCAAGCTTCCAACCTCTTGGTGCACCTTAGAAGCCGTAATTTAACATTGTTTCGCCTTCGATCTCGACTGCCAGGCTGAAGAAATGGAGTCTTGGACTGCTGGTTTTCTGGAAGTGTCCGGTTCTCCCCCCGTTTGCTTGAGCTGATCAAATTTTACGGTGAAGGAGCTTCAGAGTTCAGACCTAGTAGATTGTCAACGCAGTCGAAAGGTGGAGGTGAACCAAATCACTCTGCCAATTACAGAGGTTGTTGTCATCAACTGCTCTTTCGTAAAGGAAGGGATTTTGTCAAAGTTGACTACATTCATAGGGACCAAATGATTTTTCTGCTGTAAGGTTTGATATCTCTCCTGCTGACTCAACGGATCTTCCAGCCTACGGTTGTTGCAAGAACGGAAGGTATCGAAGGCGACTCAAACAGAGATTTACATTCTACACTGGAGGAGGCCAACAGATCATCGTGTCGTTCTGTAGCCACTGACAAATTCCATTGAGTGCAGTGTATTGTTGGTCGCAGACTATGGCAGATAGTGGTGTTTGAGGACACCATCCACCTCAAACAAGGACGCTTATTCTTCCATATATTAAACACTCATTGGCTCGAGTCGTGGTGAAGCAGAACTTTGGCCATGATGAAATGTTGGATATGGTTGAACAATAAATCGGATGGATTTCTCAATAAGCCTTCACGTGACTCATTGAATTCCTTCGAAAGTCGACAGACTCGACACCAACACTTCCTTAGAACTTTTAGAGTCTTGTAACTATGCCTTTTAGAAACGTCACAAAGGAATTCTTGGAAATTGTACACGACAAGTCGAGCACAATTCCTGAATCGAAGAAGAGGAAATTCGTTCGCCTAGATGCTTCACAGAATGGCAGCTTCACAATAGAGAGGAATTATGTTGCCGAGGCCCAGAATATTGTAAACTTTTTCGACTCTGGTACCTGGGGACGTAATTAACATGATGACTTCGCAGCTCAATCATATACACACGTTGACGAGAATGCTTGGAACCATTCGAATTGCCTACCTGAATATAGACCCACGTGGCTCATCGCTCTCTCGTCAACCCTCGAGAAACATTGATCTAGGCGAGGGCTCATCGTCATGGGCCAGTATCCGCCACCTGTCGAACGAGGAAAGAGACCAGATAGACCTACAAGCCCGTGTGATTCTTACACGCTGCTCAGACCGAATTAAGGACATGGAAGCTCTCGAAAAACGTACGTCCTTTCTGATTGGCGCGTAGAACAGGAACTTATTTCTGTATTAGGTCGCGCGGAATTAGTGGCGAGCAGAACAAATCCATTGACACGCCTTCTGCCTGCACGTTTACGGCAAGACGAGGCTAGTCTGTCATCGGGCGTCATAGCTGCTCACCATGCAAGCATTACATGGTACCTGAGTAGAAGATTGACGGAAGCCAGCCAAACGCAGAAGGAGCTCCAGGAAGAGCGTATCAGGCGCCAATTAGAGAGGACAAGGTCGTTGGGTTCTGGAGCGGCCCAGGAAGTGCTGAACATGCACGGTCGATCTTTGAAACGGATGTCTAGTCATTCGTCGAGCGCCTCAAGCACTACGCGGGGACCTGGAGGATGGTTAGAAAATACCATTGGGGCGGCTATTGGCGCCACTTCCCAACAAGATTCACAACGTGGTTCTCCTGCGTTTACTCCGGAATCTCGCATGATCTCGGACGACGAGGATGACGAGATAGAGCTTTCGGCTTCCCAAATCATGCAATTCGAAGCTGAGAACGCGAACATTTTGAAAAGCGTGCAGGATACGCTTGAATCTGTGCAACAGGCAGAGGCCCGCCTGATGGACATTAGCGCCCTTCAGATGGAACTCGTCACCCGATTAACCCAACAAACAGAACTGACGGACCAGTTGTACGAAGATGCCCTGGCAGCAACATCCACAGTGGAGAAAGGAAATGAGCAACTCAAGGAGGCTAAAAGGCGAGCGAAGGATAGCCGACTTTTCATCTTAGTTTTTCTCCTTGGAGCCAGTTTCTCTTTGCTTTTCTTGCATTATTATTGAGAATAGAAAATCCTGCGGATATTACAATAATCTAATACAAAAAGCCATTGAATGTTCGAACAATCTCCAAATTAATCACTCTCTTCGCGGCTCCTGGACAACAATGGAGCTTCTTCATCATAGTGTTCAATTGCCTCAGCGGCCAACTGGTCCACTTCCCTAGGAAGGCCCTCCAAGGTGCGAATATGGCTTTGAACAAGGTAGTAGACAGTCCTATAAAGTGGCCCCATTAGCGAAACTGAACTTAGCCTGGCCCAGGACTACCTTACCAACTGGCGCAGACCGTGATAAAGATGCCGCCAACGATTAGGCCAACGTCAACAATCTTCGTGGCTATTGGGAGGAATCATAACTGTTGACAAGTATGCAATTACGAAGGTCTTACTGGTATCCATATGATCACGTTGTTTACCATCGGATAATTCACCCATCTTGGATCCAATAAATGTCTCCAACAATATCTTGGGAAGAACAAAGAAAGTAGCAATGACAAACTGCCATAATTTTACAGCTCGGATCGACTGGGCAAAGATAAGGGAACTCGAGCCTTATTTATGTGATTGGACTCACCGCAAAGAGGGAATTGGAATAGACCCAAGGAGGGAAAGGGGACGCCCGAATGAGGACAATAAGTGGGAGGCCCTTGGCTTCCTAAGATGCAATGTGAGTGGATACTCTCCCAACCATACGTTGTCACCTACGACCACGGATTCTAGAGCTTGCCATTTCTCATTCTTGGACGACCAGTCATGCAACCTTTTCCTGAAAAGGAGTCGGAGAACGGTAAACGAAATAGCAGAACCAATGATAGACGCGGTTCCGCCGATGAAGAAGCCATTTATTCCGTAAGCAAATCCAGCTAAGGTACATAGAGTGGTGTGTCCAATGGCTGGTGGGAATGAAATTATGACTGAAATAAATAAGATCAGGAAGAATATCCGATGAACTCAGGGGAACAAAGAACCAATTGCAATTCCAAGTAGCAACCAACCATAGCGACTTGAGGCGAGGAGGTCAGCTTGGTCATATATTGCCTGAGCAATCCTCGCAGGTGAGACAATAACGATTATGGCAGCTACAGCCCAAATGAACCAAATGAGAGTATGTCCTTCGGGAGGGTAAGTAATCTGGTACAGACCAAGTAAAATGTAGAACGAGATCAGAAGCCACAAGACCACCTATAGAAAGGTTGGTTCGATCGACTTGAATGGCCGAAACATGTACCTTGTAAAGAAAGCGTAGCTTGTGATATCTCTCTACCACATATCTTGCTTTTGTTTTCACCAGATCTGCTGCCATGTATACGGTTGCCTGGATTCCGAAGCGTGACCGTTATCGACGCGTGACACCTGTCTTTCAATTTGTCACGCCTGTCGTGAGCTGCTATGGAAAAATACAGCGCCTACAGAGTAAGTCCCGGTTTCATCGTATACCAAAGACTGCAATCACACTGCAAAGGATCCAGGAACAGGAATACAGGTATACTTTATTCCTTCTCTCTTCTGACATTTTACCTCATGCACTCTAGCCATTTCTGAAACCATTGCCGCCAGCAGAAAGAGACCTGGTGGCAACCGCGACATTGCCTGTGCGATACACTCTCGCCGTTTTTAGAACAACACTCTTGCTTGCTATTGCCCTTGTCTATGTCGTGGCTCAGTTGCTTTCTGTGGCTTTTGTAAGGTCTATCCAGTGAGTTGTCCTTGTCGCTGACTTCGGACAGTATCCCGTTTCACCGGTATATCTGGCACTTGACAATTTCATCACGTATTCTCTCGGTCGAATTGCCCTCTTCATCCTTGGTGTTTATTGGATCTCCGTAGAACAGGTCACCAGAAAACGATCGTAATTATACTGACTCCATTTGCACGTAACGACTTATTGAACGATTTATAGGAGAGGTCCGAAATTGGCCGAAAACTGGAAACCCAAAGCAGGTGATATAATCGTTTCAAATTGGGTTTCTTGGCTTGAAATTATATGGCTGACTCACAAGTAAATCTGTTTTATTTCAATTCATGACATCTCCACTTAACATGCCCAGATTCAATCCTATTTTTGTTATTCCTATTCCGGAGTCGATTCCAGAATTCCCCATCCAGAATCTCCAAGAAGCGACGCCTATTGTGCGTACAGGAGGTCGCCGTCCTGGTTTTATTCCTGCTAAATATCAACCAACGATAACCACACCGCCTCGCATTCCCATTCGTGGATTCCGACAGGTCTCTTTACTCAGGTTAATCTGTATGACTGGTTTAGTTCCCCCTTTCGGAAGATCTATCCCCAGCGATGCACTGTCCCTGGAAGAGATACGACAAAGCGCATCAAGACCACTCGCTGTCTTTCCAGAGTGCACGACCAGCAATGGCAGGGGAATTCTTCGCTTTGCTAGCGTGTTCCAACAGAATGTGCCCGTAAAGAAGCATCAAGTCTTTGTTATGAGTGTCAGGTAAATTATGACATTCATTACCTGCTTGAACTTATGTCCGCCGATAGATACGACCCCCCCAAAGCGCTTGCACCGACCTTATCCCATTCTTTGCCTTCCAACCTATTGAACCCATTATCTCACCTATTTTCAATAGCCTCATCGTTGGTGCCGGCTCAAATCACGATCAGGCTTTTAGCACCATCAGAATCTCCAGGATCTCAACTATTCATGGCAAGCGAAATTCTTTCGGACTACATAGGCGATGATCAACTCTCAGAGGCTTGTGCCATTCTGATTGCTCAAATGGGCAAGATGAAACGGATTGGATTGGGTTGGGAAGATAAGAGCCTTTTCCTTAACTTCTACAAAGAGCATGAGTGATGTATTGATTGTAAGTATGAAGCTGTGATACGTTAATACAGTATGCTGACTGGATCTGGATGGAATGGAGGCTATGGTCAGATGATTAATTGCGGTGAATGCGCGGACAGTACGTGATAAGTTACAATGGAGTATCTTTGTACGCTTTCGTAAGTAGAATGGGAATTATTTTCGGTCCCCTGCTTCTTCATTTCCTGTTGTAGTTTTGCAGAACCCTGACCACCAAATGTGGATTAAACGAAATCGTGAACACATGGCAGGTGACAATATTCGTTTTCGAGGCGAGCACCCTGGATTGGCGTATAGGGGTGCGACCTGCATTTCAAGTTAGTGGCCCAGCTGGATACCCTTTCATAGGTCGACTCTGCGATAGCGTCGTGGAGAACCATGGGGCGGGGTCGTGTTGTAACATTCGGACTGGGGGCCCGACGAGGATCATACGTGTCCCAAACCCTGTCAGTGTCATGGGGTTCAGGCATTCGTGTCGGATGGTACACTGGCCACGTTTGTGTCATATTCTCCGCATTCTCGTATCGAGTGGCGTTACTTCGGTGTTGCTGTCTGTGACTTTCCGCCATCCGCGAACCAAGTAGGCGCCCACGCGGCAGGTTCCGTATCGCCTAAAATGAAATGACAAGTCTTAATAACACTTTTTTCAATTACAGAAATATAGTTGAACCCTTGCCTCATGTTCGATAACGCGGACAGGTTTGCCGCCCAGAAATTTTCGGTCCAGATATCTTGCGGCCCTCATGGCGTCCTTGCCCGAAAAGTACTCGATGAAACTGATGTATCGCTCGGTGAATGAGCCACCTCGAAGCTTAGACTTCCAAATCCACTCACCCACGTCCCTGCTGGGTTCTATCGATGTCACAGAAAGCCACCATCCTACCAGAAAGCCTCCCAAAATCCTTAAGTTCCTACGGAAATGAAACAGTGAGTAAGTATATTAACGAATGGCATAAATTGCTTCTATACCTGCCAATCTACTCCGGGTGGAATGCCAGTCACAATCACGGGGTATCGATCTACCATTCGAACTGATGGAGATGGACTTCCAGAGAAGGAGAATTAACGACATTTTAGACTAAAAATGGATGTGAAGTACTTAATATCTGTGTTGCTGCTTGAAAAAGAGCGCATATCTTTTCTCAACGGGTGGGAGTATTCTACCACAACCCCTGCGAGTATCTTTAGAAGTGCAGATTGATATGACACAAAGCCCTTACTCTTTCCAAGGAGGGGTGTCCTCTGATATGTTTCCAGAACAAGGGACGCGTCCTTTGAAGTTGGTTAACGAAGAGCTGCCGGTAGATGATACAAGGGTTTACAAATTCCGTTTCAAACTGCACAAAGGCATAGTCTGGGTGGGCATGCCTCAGCCACGAATTTTGACAAGCAAGGAGATCTGAATACTCACTTGCGAGCACTTTGACCTCGGTTATTTTGCCGTAAGATGATAGATACTACGACACCACATTAAAACGCGTTAAATTTCCTGTATTACGGGACACACCTTATACAATTCCTCCTCCGTCACATCGCGGTGGAGACCTGTGATATGGAGCAAGTTGGTCAGAAGAGTTTTACATTGGATGCTGTGGGGTACTGGCCTCGTAAATACAGTCGCTTTGAGTTTGCGGAGGACATAAGGTAGTTGAGACCAAGGACAAGCGGAAAACCGGGTGGTCGGAGAATTGTGGCAGAGAAGGTTCGATGCCAGTCTAAGCTCTTCGACTGTCAACGTCAAAAGCTCCCATTTGGCCGTTCGTTGGCTGTATGGGAATCCATCCTGTGTTTCAGCAGACTACCACACCGAATACTGGTTGGTTTTGAGGAGATATAACTAGCTAGGGAGGTATGTAAGCGCCTTGTTAGCGCCTGCAAATCCTCCAAACATTTCCCGAAGGGGACACCAAGGGGGACACGTTATCTCACGTCACTTGGAACAAATCGGGCATTTCTCCTTATACACCCGACAAATTCGAATTTCAACTGGAATACATGTTTAAATTTACAACTTGGCTTTAACCTACGCTCGTGTGTGAGGACATGTTATTGAGATTGAGGTTAAAGTACCTACATCTCCCAACTTCTGAAAGGCTTGCCGCAGATCAGCTTTCAGATCCTGGTAGAAGAAAGTTCTCCGTCCTTGAATATCAAGAAGTGAATTGCGATTTGACTTACTTCGACCCCTTCGAGCCCAATGCTTAATCGAACAAGGCATGGATCAGCCGACGAATCCGTTTCATGCTTGTATTCAATAAGGGATTCAACTCCTCCTAGGCTCGTTGCAGCCTGCACATTGTGAATCCTCCGGCACACCGAGAAAAATGAAGATACATACAACAAAATACTCCAAGCTATGAGGCAGCTGACGCGCATATTCTGGGTTGGTAACCTGGGCAGCATAATAAATAAATTAGTCGAGTGTATAGAAATAGAAACCTAACATGGAAGGAAAATGTAGCGTTCCAGCCACCCTGCATCTGATCCTGGGGGTTAAAGCCACGATAGTCCGTTCCCTGTAAGCTGGAATGAGTCACCCGAGCTAGAATACCTCCGGGAACTCCATCGAAACTTTGTCCCCGTTCGGTCTTTGCAATCGAATTGAGCCAATGAGCTAAGTGGGTCGCGGTGGCGGATTGTCGAGGAATCCTCAGGTGAAGAGTCCTCAAAGATCGAAGTAACAACCATGCTTCAAGAGAACCGAGCGTGCTTCCAAGGTATGTTCTCTCTACGTGCAACTTTGTTAGAACCATCAGACTTGTAGAGAAAGTGACGAGAAGGTTGACCAAACCTGGTTCCACTCCTCTGCAGTCCTAACAACCAAGACACCTGCCAGAACGTCTGAGTGACCCCCAAAATATTTACCTAGCGAGTTCAGTTTCTTATCGATGGAGGGAGTGAATAAAGACTCAAACCAGAGTGAAGGACGCTACGCTCGCACGTTAGCAGAGGGAAATGCGAGAGAAATTTTTCATACCAGTCTGCTCCAAATCTAAATGGGTATTGCAAAGGAGGAGGGGCAAATGTAGAATCAACCACGAGTTTGCCTCCTACTTCATGGATCTGAAGAAGTGTTTCAATATCGGATGCGCATTCATGCGAATGCTAACCTTGTCAGCGTAATGCTGGATAGATCTAAGCGATTTTCAGCAGAGTTTCGAAGGAAAGTCAAGTCAAAGGTCTACCTAGAGTCTCCAGTTGGGTTAATAGGTGTTTCAAGAAAACACAGATCTCCTTCCTGGTATTCATCATCCAAATCAATCATCTCAATCGATCCTCTATCTTTCCTGAACACATCGATGGTGTATAGAGAGCCAAGGTATCCTTTTTTGATGGAAATTCTTTTCGGTTGATAAAAGACGAGAGCCTGGGTATATGTCAATATGCGCCTCAGAACCCATTCCTAAATCCATACACACAGCATAAACAGCAGCGAGGCCAGAGGAATAGGTCATCGCAAAACCTTCCTGTTCATTAACTAATGTCAAGGATGTATTTGACGGGCATAAACACATAACTTGCATTAATGCGACTCAAAACATGTTCAGCTCTTGTGTTCACTTGTTGGGTCCACCTTGAATAGATATGGTGAGGCGGATTGCGCCAATCAATGCTGTTGATGTCTCTAGCTCCCTGTGTAGACTGCTGGGACTTGAATGCTAACAGGACGAGAAGTAATCGTCAGTTGGGTTAGCTATGCTTCAATTTAAACGCACTTGTCGAGACAGCTATCGATGGCGCCACCTCCGGGCCACTCAATCCATCATCGCAATGAATCAACTCCGTACCTGTCAATGTTGGGGGACGAACATGAAGTGTGACGTCGTCAGGCATAGAGATAATAGGTTTATTTGTATACAATTTCTGTATGTAAGTAGCATAACAATAATATAATAATAATCGGATACAAATAATTTATTATAAGTTCTGTTTATTTAAAATCGCCTTGATATATGTTATCATGATATTCATCAGTGAAACATGGTTGGGAGAGGTCCAGCTGGAAGATGCCAGGTGCATGAAAAAGGGCTCTCCATGGCTCCTCGAAGAATTCTGTACCTGTGTCTACCAGAGGAATTGCAGATGGTTGGGAAAATATAGGTGGATGAGAATCCGTGGCTATGTAGTTTGCCCACAAAGGGCCGTCTTGCAGAAAAGGTTGGTCGGAATAGTTGAAAGTTGGAATTGGGTCGACACCCTGACGTGAATTAATATCTGGAGGCGAGATTGCTGAGATGAAGTGAACAAGTCCTGGATGCACCTGGTTCGTATCATCTGCAATTGTGCCGAGTTCTTCACCAGACGAAGGAGGGGAAGATATTAAATCCATGCTGGGAGATGGTTGCGATGGCGGAGTTGGTAGTTGAACCAATTCCTCTGTCTTGGAGGAGCTTGCCAACCACTGACAGACAAGAATTTTGGTTCGACCACCGAATAGTGCGAGTTCATCAAAGTTTTCATCGAGCTTCTCGGTTTCTGGATAATGACCAGTCTCTGGTCTGCTGGAGTGAACGTCGGAATAGGCCTGTAACGCCTTGACACGCAAATTATTCAAAATAGCCTGGGGAGCAGTCATGGATGGGATATGACGAATTTAAAAGAGTTCTTACCAGGGCAGCCCTTCCTTTCTCGGATTGGAGCAGTCCCTTCTTGACGCCATTTTCAAATAGATCACAAGCGAGACCCAATTCATTGAAACCACGGGATGCCATTGATGATGTTGGTGTGCGAATGATAATTGCTCCAATTATAACCTGAAAGATATGAGACACTAAGACGAAGTGAAAATGATTTCATACTGCAGCGGAAAAGGCTGTCCAAAGGGAATGTTAGCGTTTCAATACTTAATCCCTGTGTAAACACCCACTAGTGGTCCAAATTGACCAGATTCTAGAACATAGCTCAGGTATCGTCTCAAAATGGTTTACGACTGCCTTCACAAAATTGGAAGCGCAGTGGTAGGTTGCTAAGTAGGAAGGTGCAAAAGGGCTCTGCAGAGGGTTTTTTGGGTTATCAAGCATCGCTTGCATACAAAAGCTTCGGTGCAGGTATATCGCCACTTTTCTTTAGTCAGACAGTCCTTAGGGAGAAGGTTTGAAGGACCTACCATGACAACGGTACAAGCCTAGGAGACACCGTTTCAAATACTTAAATGGTGAGAAACCTTGAACCCGGGGGTCAAGGTAATAGCTGAGATGGAGTGGGAGTACCTTCTCCCGCATCTTACGATCTAGTTCCAGAATTGTTTGATAACTTGGAGCTTCTGCAGTTGTTGTACGCTCAGCTATCACTGCGAAAACCTCCTTGGTGAATTCGAATTTCCAGCGTGAAACTAACGTTATGCTGAGCAACTTGCATTTGAGATTAGTGACAATTAACTCACAGCCCATTAAAGTGTTCCCATGCTCATCAACTGTAGCTTCATCGTCATCGGGGAACTCACAGTCAGTGTCAGCGAGTCGTAATGTTGGAGGTCGCCCAAGCCAAACACTCTGTCGGCTGTTTGAGAAACTAGGCTACAATTCTTAATGAAATGGGAGTCACAGAATAGAGATCCATAGAAAACATCTCCCAAAACAGATGTCTCCTCCGTTGGATTGTCTTCGGGTCCATCCGAAATCTTGAACTGTCGCGGTCTAGCACCAATAAGATCATGGAAGAGAAGGATTCAAAGCAAGTGCTCACGTAGTCCTAACTAGTATGCCTTTGATTTCAAGGTAAAACACGCGAGAAAGCAAACAAAACGTACCCCTTGCGCCAATTTTGCCGCTACAGAGACCAGATACCACTATATGAGATAGAAGTGAGATAATTTGTGGGTATCGGAATAACAATCATACCGAACCGTCCATCGTATAACGTTTTCCGCCAAGTATATATTGCGCCATCAACAACACGGCTTGAACGCAAATGATCTCTTGCGAATCGAATATGGGACGAAGTCCTAAAGCACCGCGACCAATATCAAAATATGTAGTCGCTTCGCCATTGACTACAAAGACATCAAAATAACCAGCAGATTCTCAATGGGAAAGAACAAACCTGGTTCCATTGTCAGGTCCAACGTAGTCCCAATTGCAAATACAAAATACAGTGCTGCAAAATGATGGGCAGAAAGACGAGCGGTATTGTAGATTCCAGTGGACTTATGTTCTTTCAGCGCTCTATAAATTGGCGATAGGACTTCGTTGACAAGTTGGTCTCGTCTGATGGGATCAAATTTCCAAGAGGAGTGTTCCATATATGTCTCGCAAAGCGTCCAAGCGCGTGGCTCAGATGGTAAATGTCTGAACAGAACATCCCATGGTATTTCGAGGTCACCTGATGAAAAGGGAAACGTAGCAGCAGCAGAGGCGAGTTCAGGTGAGAGCTCTTGGGTCGGAACACTTTGCAACTGTTCAATTTCCGCTCCTGCCTAAGTCATCAGATCAATGAGCTGCGCAGGGGATATACAGGAACCAGGGCACACCAAAACTAGCATCTGAGAACGTCGCAATTGGGTTAAGTCCAAATTTCCTTAACTTTTGGGATGGAACTTGCCTCTGTCCCTGCAGATCGTCCGAAGTACTTCCCTTCCCCACGTTCGCCGATAGACATTGTGCCGAGAGCGTCAATGATTTGTTCGGCGGGTGGCTTGGGGTTTGCTGGAATGTTTGCACTTTCGGAATTATATTTGCCAATCGACAGAAGTTCTTCTTTTAACAGCGGATGGACTTCATTGGAGACCACCGAGTGAGAGGACGCAAGGGCGCTCTCAAGCCGCCGTATCCTTTCTGCCATCTCGCTGATTTTAGTGTGCAGATGCGCAGAATCTGCCAGAGCGGATCTATGCGGATGTGTAGCGTTGGCCGGACGTCCACGGCAGGATTTGCACGATGTAAAACTACCTTTCATATATCAAAGTTTAAATCGAAAATGTAATCATAGAAAATGAAGATTATCTTTTAACATTTGGATGGTGTTAG